>Ga0214251_1000273_pt1 | contig 13709 bp, 13 predicted proteins | sample TroBogypolimnion_16_FD_153089 | JGI IMG/M metagenome (GOLD analysis project Ga0214251, IMG submission 153089) | Freshwater microbial communities from Trout Bog Lake, WI - 07JUL2009 hypolimnion | ecosystem: Environmental > Aquatic > Freshwater > Lake > Hypolimnion/Profundal zone | place: Trout... | reverse complement strand
CCCCTATTTTTTCATCGGCCTGTCCGATGTGGCCCTTGCCGTGGCCATGGGCAAATGGATATTCAATGTCCAGGTGGTGGGCAATACCGGGCTCCTCTTCGCCATGTCAGCGCTCTTCCTCACCGGGGCGCTCTTTTTCGGACTGACGCTCAGCATCGTGATGAAGTCGCAGACCCTGGCCAGTCAGGCCGCCATCATGGCCGGCTTTCTGCCGACGCTTTTGCTGTCAGGCTTTGTCTTCGCCATCGAGAATATGCCGAAACCGCTGCAGATCCTGACCTATATCGTTCCGGGCCGCTACTTCATCTCCATCCTGCGCGGTATCTACCTGAAGGGGATCGGGCTTGAGGTCTTGTGGACCGACGCCCTCTTTCTGGCCATCTACGCCCTGGTCATGATCACCATAGCCAACCGCAAATTCCGCTTCAAACTGGAGTAATCGATGCTGCAACGGATTCAGAGGATGCTGATCAAGGAATTTCTGCAGATGCTGCGCGATCCCCGGATGCGGGTAGCCATCTTTGGAATTCCCGTCATCCAGATGACCATCATGGCCTTTGCGCTGACCACCGACGTGATGAACATCCGGACAGCGATCCTGGACATGGACAAGACCCCGGCCTCGCGGGAACTGATCGCAGACTTCGACGCCAGCCGGTATTTCCGGGTGGTGAACGTCCTGACCGCGGATCAGGAGATAGGCCCCCTGCTCGATCGCGGAAAGGTGCAGGTGGTGATCAGCATCCCGGCTGATTTTCAACGCGACATCCTCTCGGAACGCACGGCGGCCGTGCAGATCATCACCGACGGCACCGACAGCAACTCCACCGCCATCGCCCTCGGCTATGCCGACACTATCGCCAGCGCCTACTCCAATGCCTGGCAGACCAGACGGCAGGATATGAAGGGGATCACGATTTCCCCCATCCAGGTCGGCACCGTCACCAGGGCCTGGTTCAACCCCAATCAGGAGAGCAAATACTATTACGTCCCTTCGCTGATCGCCACCATGCTGCTGATCTTCAGCATGCTGCTCACCAGCATCGGCATCGTCAGGGAAAAAGAGATCGGCACCATCGAGCAGGTCATGGTCACGCCCATCCGCGGCCTGGAATTCATCCTGGGAAAGACCATTCCCTACATGATCACCGGCTATATCTCCATGACCATCATGCTCTGCGTGGCCTATTTCGTCTTCGGGGTCCATGTCAAGGGCAGCCTGCTGCTGCTCTACATCCTTTCAGGGCTCTATCTCTGCGGCAATATGGGGATTGCGCTCATCATCAGCGTCAGCGCCCAGACCCAGCAGCAGGCCCTGCTGACCAGCTTTCTGATCCTGATGCCCTGCGTCATGCTGAGCGGATTCATGTTCCCGATTACCAATATGCCCGCTGCGGTGCAATACGCCACCTGGCTGAACCCCATGCGCTGGTATCTGGTCATCCTGAGAGGCATCGTGATGAAGAGCGTCGGCGTGCAGATCCTGTGGCCGGCAATCCTGGCCCAGGGGGCGCTGTCGATTTCCTTCATCGCCATCGCCGCCTCGCGGTTCAGGAAGACACTGTCATGAGGAAGACACTGTCATGAACCGGCGCGCGAAACGTACAAAAAAGGCATCCATCCGTACCGGATAGCGTGCAAAACGGTACATACTATGCCGTAATAGATACTTATTATTGACTCAATTATTATTGACTCAATTGCGTTTGTTTTTTCAGGAGACCACCATGCGATCATTCTTGTTCACTGTAAGCCTTCTGCTGTCTCTGCCCCTCGCCTGCGGGGCACAGGATGCCGTCCCCGGACAGCCATTCACCCTGGAGGAGGCCCTGCAGACCGCCTACACCCACAACCATTCCATCCTTGAGGCCGACCAGACCCGCAACAGCGCCCAGGCCGAGGTGCGAAGCGCCCAGGCCGATTTCTTTGCACACGCATCGGCTCACTACAGCTTCGGCAGCATGTCCGATGTGCCCTACCAGCGCATCAATGGCATCACGATGCAGGTCAGCGACAGCAATGTCTCGCATTGGGATATAACCCTGACACAGCCGCTCTTTACCGGCTTTGCCATTACCAGCCGCTATCAAATGGCAAAAATATCAGAAAAAATCAAGGAAATGGAAAGGCGGCGCGCGCTCCTCGACGTCAGTCAGGCGGTAAAGACCGCCTGGTTTGACGCCCTGCTGACCGCCAAGATCGACACGGTGGCCGGCGAAACGGTGGAAGCCCTCAAGGCCCACGCCCAGGATGCGGACAAGTTCTTCCGGCACGGCCTCATCCCGCAGAATGATCTGCTGAAATCAAAGGTGGCCCTGGCCAACGCCCTGCAGGAAAAAGAACGGGCCCAGGCCACCGCTCAGGTCGCCCTCTCCAGGCTCTATACCGTCGTCGGCGTGGATCCGGACACGTACAGACAGCAGGAAGATACCGAGAGCCTCCAGCCGCAGCAATTCGACATGGCAGCCCTGACCGGCGAGGCCATGGAGAATGATCCGGTTCTGGCCAGCTACAGGCTGGGCCTGGAAAACCTGGATGAGGCCGTTACTCTGGCCAGGAGTCCTTTTTTTCCCGAGGTCTCGCTGTCTGGGAAGTATGAGCAGAACGGGGATGATATCGCTGCAGAAACCAACAATTTTTCTAATCAGCATAATACAACCGTCATGCTGACGGCCAAATGGGACTTTTTCGACGCGGGCAAGACAGAAGCCAACGTCGAGAAACAGAAACTCGATAAACGGGCGCTTGCGGAAAAGATACGAGGGCTGGAAGACCAGATCCGGCTGGAGATCAAAAGCGCCTCTCTCGACCTGACTGTGGCAGCAAACAATATCGGCACGGCCCGCGAAGGCCTGCAGCAGGCCAGGGAAAACAACCGGATCACCGATCTGCAGTACCGCAATCAGCTGACCACCTCCACCGAGGTCCTCGATGCCAGGACCTTTTTAAGCCAGGCGGAAACCAACTACTATCGCGCCCTCTACGGGTATATGGTGGCCCTTGCCAACATCGAGAGGGCAGCGGGCAGAAAATAGCCTTTTATCAGGGCCTCTTCTGCCTGAAAGATACGCAGCAAGAGGGCAGCAAGAGGCCGTCAACAGAAAAAAATCTCGATTCGCCTCCGTTGCCGCATTTTCCATTCTATTTTATTCCAATTTGGATTATTCTGTCGCGGCCACTGACCAGCACGGAGGGTTAGCATAATGGTAATGCAGCAGCCTCGAAAGCTGCCGGGTGAATAGCCCCTGAGGGTTCGAATCCCCCACCCTCCGCCATCCAGTCGTCCAGCAACGTCTCACAAAGTATCAGAAACCCGCACCCCATAAAGGATTGCGGGTTTTTTGTTGTCCAGCAACATCCTATAAAATCCGCTTGAATCCGGCCTATTTTGTTGGTATAATGTTGGTACATTGAACAGGATCTGGAGCTTATACCAACAAAATTAATGCTTCCAGGATATCAGCTCCTTACATGTGCTTCTAACCTTGCTTTTAATGCCAACAATAGCCAGAGGTACCAACATGGGTGGACCAACAAACAAACTAACCGAGCTTTCTTTGAAGAATACGAAACCAGGACCAAAGACAAGAAGGATAGCTGATGGCGGCGGATTATTCCTTGAGATCAACAAAAATGGTTCTAAATATTGGCGTCTTGCTTATCGATTCGCTGGCAAACAAAAACTTCTGGCCTTAGGCGTTTACCCTAACGTATCTCTCACAAAAGCACGAGAGGCCACGCATAATGCAAAAAAAGAGCTAGCTTCCGGAAAGGATCCTGTCATTATAAGAAAAATCAGTAAGTCCGTCGGAGACGAGAAAGATTCATTTCAATTTGTAGCACTTGAATGGCTGGAAAAATTCAAGAATCAGTGGACTGACACTCATTTCAAGAGCATATCAGGAAGGCTTAAACTGCATATATTCCCATGGATTGGCAATCGCCCCGTTGGAGAGATTACTCCCCCCGAAATGCTATCTGTTCTCCGTAGAATTGAAGCACGAGGCCATCTCGAAAATGCTCATAGAGCAATGACCAACTCTGGGCAGGTATTTAGGTACGCTATTGCAACAGGCAGAGCTGAAAGAAATCCGTGTTCTGATTTGAAGGGAGCGATTCCCCCACCATCAGTTAGGCATATGTCTTCGATCACCAACCCAAAAGAGGTTGGGGAGTTAATGCGCGCTATTTTAAGATATTCAGGCTACACGCTCACTCGATGCGCCTTACAGCTTACTGCATATGTTTTTTTAAGAAGTGGAGAAATTCGTTTCGCCGAATGGTCAGAGTTCGATTTCGAAAAAAAAGAATGGCGTATACCTTCAAAAAAGATGAAAGGACTCAGGAAAGATAAAGAGGCAAACCCTAACAGTTTTCACCTTGTCCCGTTGGCTCATCAGGTTATTAAGATTCTGGAAGAGGCACGAACATTGTCTGGTGACGGTAAATATCTATTCCCTGGACTTCGTACCTTCAACAAACCTATAAGTGACGCCACATTGACAAATGCACTTAGGCGTATGGGCTACAGTCAGGAAGAATTGCACGTTCACGGGTTTCGTGCAATGGCTCGCACCTTGATCAGACAGGAGCTCGGCTTTGACGAGGAACCGATCGAAAGACAGCTTGGCCATGCAGTTAAAGGCCCATTGGGGGCGGCATACAATAGGGCTGATTTTGTCGAGGAGCGACGGCGCATGATGCAGGCCTGGGCCGATTATCTGGAGAAATTGCAAAACGACTGAAAAAATAGTGCCTATCTTCTTCCTGTGCAGTAACCACCCAGATTCACTTCAAAGGCAATTCGGCATTCAGATCTTCGTCGATAGACCTTTCCGATTCATCCGGTAAAAGCGTACTTTGATTCATGAATGGCATAGATTTTCAGTTTGAAGAATTCCATGTCGCGATATCCATACGCTTGTTTCTGTAATGTTTTTATTTTGTTATTAGTTCCTACCAGAGGTCCTGTCGAAATGGGGAAGTCGAAGTAAGCAAGAATCACAGTACGGTGTGTCGGATTCGCCGGAGAATTTTGCCACCATGGCTGGAAGCCCAATACCGCGAAATTTGGTATGCCACTCTCGGGCGACCACTTCAAAGGTTTCCGCTTCGTCAGCACCTCCCGCCTTTTGTACTTTTTTGGTGTCGCAGGGGTCAAACTCGCTAAGTATCAGGGCGTTTGATGGTCTAGATTCTGTCTGGTCTCATCACCTACCTTCTATTGGCTATTTACTGTCAAGAGCAACATGGCGAATCCGTATCCATTCTGCGAGTAAGGAAACTGCGCAACCAAATTCGCCATAAAGCCATGCTGCCCAGCATCAACACGCCTGCGGGATCTCGACAGCACAATAAACGGTTCCACAGGAAAATGAAAAAACCACAAGCAATTCCCTAACCGCACATTAATGATTTTCAGGGGACAAAACCCCATTGGCAGTTATACCCGAAATTTCTTTCCCATTTTCGTTTAACATTGGCCCCTATCATAAACATGATGTTTACCCACCTACCAATTTGCATGATTTATGATCCTTATTTTGGATTGTTTTTTATATTCACAGATAACCACACTTCTTGATGCCAAACTAAAAACAAGACCGGCAATAGTTAGGCAATTATATCGGCAATCTCTTCATTTTATGTTTGGTAGTCAATCCGGCAATTGATGCGGCAATAATTACTCTTCCTCATTGACAAGTCCTTGAATTTTGGTTTACAATTTCTCGTATATGCGTTGCAGACTAGAAATATTAATATGGGATTTTGGCAGTGATTACAAAAATTGACCCTTTGTGCCCGTCAACTGAAATCGAAGATGAAGACCTTGTCGTTGATTTAATTAAAAAGGCCAGTGGACTGGCATGTCAATTACCCTCGGTTATCCGGAAGAGTCTGGGCTATCTTATTCGTCCGATGAACTCCTTTTACTCTAACTTCATAGAGGGATACTATACGAGCCCACGTGAAATTGATTGTGCCCTATCCTCTACTCACAAGGAATTTGATTCGCAGAAAAGAGCACTTCAAAATTTTGCCGTGGCTCAGACAAATATCAAATGGAAAATTGATGATGGCTCAGACCCTCCGTTTGAACCGACAGACATTGATTACCTCAAATGGTTATACAGAGAAATTTTCAAGTCCTACCGACATGAACATTTTGAGGTTCTACTACGTCCAGATGAACGTCAGCGCGCAATCCCCTCAGGGGAACTTGGAAAAGGATTACCGCGAAGTGATTATTTGAGTTTAATGGAATATTTCAAAAAGACCTATAGAAGTAACAACCGATTTTCGAAGGTGGAACAGTTTATGATCCTTGGCGCGACGCATCAGCGGTTGCTTCGAATAAAGCCCTTTTCTCACGGGAATATAATGGTCGCAAGTCTTATGTCCCATGCTTGTATACAAAAATGTGGGCTAGATGGTAGCCTTTGGTCGGTGGCAAGAGCGTTGGCTTGGAACGCACCTGAATATAGAGCCTTATTTATGGATGCCAGTCGCATTGAGATGGATAAGAGTATCGCGGAAATGAGTTTGCTAAAATTTTGCAGATTTTTTCTAAAAATCTGCATCGAGGAAATTGATTTTATGGCATCTTTACTTAAGCCAGAGGCCCTTCTGCACCGAATGGGCGAACATGTTCGAGAGGAAATCCTATCAAAGAGATTACATAAAGGTTCATTCAAAATACTACGCGAATCCTTTTTGACAGGAGAGGTGCAAAGAAGCAGAGTCGGTGAGATTACCGGCTATAGTGAGCGTATGGCTAGAGACATCGTCTCTGACCTTCTCAATAAGGGGTACTTGAAATCCGACGAAAAACCCTGTAGCCCGCTTGTGCTGGCCTTTCCGCTTAAGATTGTTGACCATTGGTTTCCAAGGCTGTACTTTGATTACTTAGGATTGCCCATATAGCTTAGAGTCTCCTAAAAAAACAACTATACAGATAGCATGCTCATTTCTTGTAAACTGACTATGATAACAAAAATAGTGGCGAATCGAGAAAAGAATACGTGAAACAAGAAGATACCCTCGTTCCTTTCCAGAGGGGATAGTTCATAATTACATAGGCTTCAGCAAAATTTTCGATTTCATCATCAGGAAGATACTGTTGATCCATGCTTCCAATGTCTCCAAGAGACTGGCTCAGATAAGATTGAACCGGTAGCCGTTTTTTTCCTAGCTCAATTTCCACATAATTCTCACGGACGACTGCCACCGGAGAAAAAGTGTTTACCCGCAAGGATAAAAAAGAGAGGCATTGTACCAGCTCGGGTTTCTGTTTGCCGGAAAGAAAAGCATCGTGTCCGCGATCTCGCCGGGCTTCATGGCTGCGCAAGATCTGATGCACCGTATTACGGCTGACGGCATAATTTCGCGCCAAAGCCCTGATCAACCACCCGTTCCGGGTATTCCACATAATCTTCCCTACTGTTCCTCAAGCGCACCATTATCGGTTCTTTATCCCCGGGGATAAACGTGAAGTGTTGTCAGGGGAGGCCTTTTGGGCATGATCACCCACCCAGTCGCCAACTTCGAATCTGCTCTCGCATCTACGCGGGAGTGACGGTCCTTTTTGGCATGGCCATTCCATTGTGATGTAAAATTTTACAACCCTTAACAAATGTATGGACCATGGATAAGCCTTGGTCAAAAATCACTCCAAGCAACAGAGGACATACAAACATGAACCAAAATCAATTTCTTTCAACAGGCTATCTTCGTCTATGTCAAATAATTGGACATCCAAAATCTGGGATTCCTGCGCTTTTACCAGTATCCCGGTCAACCTGGTATAAAGGAATACAAACCGGTCGTTATCCTAAACCTATCAAGATTTCAGAGCGTTGTAGTGCCTGGAAAGCTTCTGATATAAATCGTCTGATAAACGATTTTCAAGAAAACGAAAAATAGTCGAATTTGATACCGGCGTTGAACAGAGTGCTGAGAAACATTGAAAAGACCTAATCATTTACAACAGATATTTTATCCTAAACTTTTCGAGTTATCTTTTGTGATAGATTAAACAGTTACATAGATGTTCCTCATAAAAGCTAATAGGAGAGGGAACACGGATCCCTTGAGGGAATGTGTGCCTCCCTCATAGGGTTGGATTGAATAACGGTATTTTAAGTCGATCAGTTTAATGCACGGCGGCAGTAGCATCCTTGAACCAGGTCCGGTTTGCACCGTCAAATTTAAAGCCAGCAGCCTTAAGCATTTCCTTTTTTTCGAAAACTTTGCCGCTTGCAACAAAGCGATTTTCGACACGTTGGATATGAACGCCCGTGATCTGAGGCAGGTCTTGATTGTCTTGTGCCGCTGGGGATTTCTGCGGCTGCGAGGAAGTTTCTGCTGACGGTGTTTCTGGACGGACTTCTGATTTTGCCGGTGGCCTGTTTAATGTTATCGGTTGCGGCGATCCTTTGTATACAGACTCCAGCAGACCTCGATACGCATCAGTTCCGATGGAGAGAAGCGACAAGCACTTCTGGATGGCATCGGTGACGGCCCCTTTAAACGCATCGCCAACATTGTCCTTTATAATAATCATTTGCCCAATCTGTGAGCCTTTGCATAGCCATTCGTCTCCGATGCGGATGAACAACTTGACTTCGATAACTGCCTGCTGGTTAAAGATCTCCTTGGAAATGATTTCATATCGCCAATTTTGAGGAAGCAGTACGGCATTTACAGTGTCAAAGACAACCTGCGGCCTATACCCATATCTGATCTGGCCAATGACCTTTCCATCCTTCGTCATCTTGACCTCCTGTACTGCGGCCTTGCCATAAGCACGAAGCGTTGTGTTGATCTCATCGACAATAGTTGATAATGTTTTGTCTTCTTGCATTGTTATATTCTCCATAGTGCTTTATGAAAACTTTCTGACCAAAAGGCATGGAGCGAAGAAAGATAACCCCACGCCAGGGTCGATACTGTTAATTTGAAGATTCCTTGACAGGCTCCTCATCCTTTTTAGATTTCAGCAACCAGGTAACCAGGCCGTAGGTTGCGAATCCATAAACAACTACGGCACCAATAATTCTGAACATATTTCTCCTCCTCTATGAGTGTGATTCCCACACCCAAAGCCCACCAAGATAGACCCGGCAGGCTTCTTTGATGGCGTTAGTGACCAGGATTTAGCAGCGGGAGAGCAGATGCCGTCTCTCGTAAAAGTCCGACAGGGGTGAAGGCTGTTCGATATAGCTGGCGTTGATATAGGTGTCCATCACCCCGTTCAGCATCCTGTTTTTCTTTGGCAGAGTCAGCAGATTGCTATCGCGGAGAACATCCGTAACGGTTTCATGGAATCCCCACAGCGTACGGTCGTAGACATTACCGAACAGCTCATTGAACCGGGCAAACTTACTGGGAGGGATAATGCTGTTGGTCATGATCTCCACCAGCAGAATTTTGGCGTCCCACTCGGTCAGTGAAAAGTTCTTTAGACCCTCGTGCCACGATTGGAATTTGGTAAGGTTGGCGACCATCTTCTTCATGGCACGATAGGCCATAAACTCAAGCTCGTTATAGACCAAGCCCTTGGTGTGCTTTCTGAACTCGACAAAGTCCCCGCTGAAGGCCAGGTTCTCGCAAACAAAGACCCTGGTGCCAGCTGTGATGCCCAGGGCCATGGATTTGTCTATGGAATTGCGGATGCCGATCGACCAGCACATCTCATCGGTACCGCCGCTCAGATCCCAGACCCCGAACATTCGTTGGCCGTTGTTGGCCAGGACGTAGTCTGTATTGACGATCTCAAACCCTGTTGCCACCACCCCTGAACGAATGGCATCAATGACAGACCGGTGGTGGACTGGATGGAAAGAGTTCGTGAAGGGTACTGCAGGGACCTGAATAACTTCTGCCTCTGTTACCTTATTACCTCCGATCAAAGTTGATTTAGACATGATATGCCTCCTAAATATGCGTTTTAATGAAACAGAAGAGCCCTTCCTGCCACGACGGCTGGAAGGGCTCTATGAAATCCGGTTGATGTTATGCTCACCGGTCTTGTTGTATTGATTGCAACTGCAATGTATCCCGTATCATGCCGACATCCTTCGTGACCATGGGGATCCAAAACGGATCATTTACTATTTCAATGCAACCACTGACCTTGACCTCCATTAATTCGCTGAGGGTAAAATATCCGAACTTAGCGTATTGGTTGGATCCATACAACTGGACGAAACCGAAGAAGGTATCATGTCCGTCCCATTCTATTACCCACCAGTGAGACGCATCTACCTGAAAATGCAGATGGACGATCTTATCCTCCGGAGGGATGTTTTCGGTTTCATACAAGCGTGGCAGTTTGTGGAGCTGTTCTCTTGTCGGTATGTTTATCATGTTGATTTCCTGTGTTGGGGAGGTGAAATAAGAAAGCCGCAACACCCTTCATAAAGAGGGTCTGGCGGCTTATGATTGAATTGTGTGCGTGATGAGATGGTGCAGACGGTCTGGAATTGGTGGTCAGTGCTTTTTTATGAGAGGGATGTCAAGAAGAGCCCTGGTCAATCTGAAAACGATACTCCAAGAACTTAATCACAAAACACAGGTATCGGCATATTGTCTGTGGCTGATTAATAAGGTGACCAGAGAAGTGGTTGTTATAGAACAGGGTTATTGCCATTTACGGCACGAGGAACTGATTAGGAATTTATGGAGGGCTGTCGATTGATTTCGTTATTGGCAAAATATGCGTTTGCGGTCCAGCCGATTGTTTCGGTTATAACCATTGCGGTGCTTGCTTTAAGGACATTTCCATACCCTGGAATCATGCCGAGGAAATATCGTGCTATCGCTCGGCCTCCATATCCAGCTGGGAAGGTCAGAAGAATGCTTTTAGCTGATGTTTTGGTGAGTTCAATTCCATGCTCATGCCCAATGGCTATGATCATCGCAGTCTGCAGAGCTGTCAGGACGGGCATGTCAGCTCCTGGGAGTTGAGCAAATCCTGCTCCGATTCCACCAGCAGTCAATGTGGCTGTGTGAATGATGGCGTGGATTTTCTTCTTTTGGGCCATAGTAGATCCTCCTTAATGATACTGGGACATAATACGCAAGGCTCCACCATGGCGGGCCGCATTATTTCTCATAAAAATATAGCCAGGCATGGAAACGATGAAGGTCACGCAGTCATGTCCGGATAAATTCAGTTAGATAGTAATCCCTCTACGGGGAAATTATCAGCAATTGATAACCTATCATATTTGTAATATATATTTGAAATAATTATAGAATGCAGCGTTTCATGAAAAGAAAAACATGATAAACATCCATGATATTGCGGCAATAAAAGGTCTCAAGAGGGATGTTTTCGAGGGTCCTTGATGCACTGTACGGAGTAATAGAAAAAAGTGGGTAATCAAAATGAATCAAGATAGCGAGGTATAAATGGTAGGCAGATTATCATCAATCAACTGGAAAAGGATGGCTGGTTTTTGGCATGAGTCAAAGGCGCACATCATCAATTCAAGCATCCTATCAAGTCTGGATTGGTGACGGTCATGCATCTTGAAAACGATATCCCCACTGGTACGCTGAACAGCATCCAAAAACAGGCGGGTTGGAAATAAGAGGTTATTATGCGTTTTCCAGTAGTCTTACATACCGATGATGGTGTTCGCTTTGGTGTAACGGTGCCTGATTTGCCTGCCGTGAAAGTACGTTGGGCATTGGGAATTTTTGTCTGTCAAACAGACCGTATAACCCAGTGACCCCGTCATATCCAGGAAATGTAACCAGCGACCCATCCGGTCTGAGATACGGTTGCATTGTGACTCCACGTAGGACCGGCAAGTGTGGGTAATCCTGTGCGTCGTAGAGAATTCGGCAATAGCGCTCGGGGGGGTCACAGGAAGCCCATGAGCGTCTTCTTCTGTCTAATCTCTCAAAACTAATGAGGTCCGAAAGGTCCCGGACAATTCCCTGCAGAGATAATGCTAAAAAATTAATTTCTTTTCTATCTCGGTCCGGAGAAGCTTTGGCGATTAATCCACCCCTATTGTAGTAATTACCTGCACGCGCTAGCTCTTTCTCGCAGTGATTTACAATTTCACTCAAGTTATCACCAGGCATACGGATTGTTGACCGATTTTTCGCTTCAGTCCTGCTGATTTCCGAGGTATTGGCGTAGATCCCGCATATGTCGATTTCGGCAATGCCCGTGGAGACATTTAAATCCGCCTACAGGGAATGATTCATTAGGTTCGAAATATGCCGTACCGCCGCCTAATGCATCTGTATGTTCACTTTCCCAGGGACACTCTATCTCGTGCTTTCCACCCCCGAGCGGTCGCAAATAAAGGTTCTTTCCCTTTAATTTCGTCAAGATCGGATTCTCATCCTTCCTTGGAACATACAATTCTAATTCGCAATCGACTCCTTCTTCTCCTGAGTTATTCCCGGGACCCAAAACAAGAGGTCTTTCAGGAATCAGGCTAAAATCCAATTGCAACCCATCTACAAGCTCTTGAATATTGTACCGCAGTTCAGGATTCCATTTCACCAACCGACATATGAATGGTGGATCATGCTTGCCGTTATTTCCTACGGGAAGACGGGCAAGTCTGGCAAGAGGGCCATCTGCCCCAGGGTCACAAAGACCAGCGGCGATAATGCTTTTCATCAATCGTTCGGCAATCTCGCCTTTACCTATGGGTTCCCTGAAAATGTACCCGGCCTGGAAATTACCAGGACTCGTTTCCACCAACCAAGAGGGAGGTAAAGTCAACCGATCAAGGCCCACGGCCTTTGTACCAATGTCATCAAGCATCACTGCATACAAGGCTGCGAAATTCCTTTTCTGTCGACGATATTTTCCTTCAGAATCAGGATTGAAAATGGCTACGGTGAAATAATTATTCCCTTGAGTTGCGAACATCGTCTTCCCCGTCAACCATGGACGTGCAGACCATTTCTCCGAGGATACCCTTCCAGGATGGCCAATAAAACTGCAGCACAAGGGTCGTTGGTCTCCGACCACATCCCTGAAAATTGCCCCTAAGAACGCGTCATTAGAAAGATCGATTTCTTGCTGCATCCCTACTAAAAGAGTTTCGTTGATGCTCGAACGATAGTTCATCTTCATATCACACCTCCATTGGAGTGATCAAACTTGTTGTTTTGTTTGAAATTATAGGCGACCTAACCAGGAAACTGAAAGTCACTGTCATAAGGATCAGAAAATCCTTTGAGGTGCCTGAAAATTCCGGAAATGGTAAGTTCCATGTTGTTTGAGAAATTCCATTTTTTCTCATGGGATTAACCAGCCAGCTAATCCCATGAATCTCTAATCGGTCAAAAATGGTGCGGGCCTATTTCTACAACCCGTATTGGATAAGAACTCAACTTTCCTACTTGATTGAATGCGCTGAAAACATAAACAAGACATCGGAAGATCACGAAAACCATTCCGAGTTTCTCTTGAATCCAGTGTTGAATTGGGTGGAAATGGACGCTAAAACAAGTCAGTATTGATGCTCATTGAAACGAAAACATACATATGTAGATTAACCTCAAAAACAGTTAATAAGCTGATATTATTGATGTAAATATCTGCATATATGGTATAATGTGCAAGAAATACTACAAAAACCCTTAATAGGCTTGCACATGATCAGATATAAAAGTAACCGTCAGATGGGCTTGGAAGGTTTCCACCTCCCTTTTGGTGGAGAACTGAACCC
>Ga0214251_1000208_pt1 | contig 15329 bp, 15 predicted proteins | sample TroBogypolimnion_16_FD_153089 | JGI IMG/M metagenome (GOLD analysis project Ga0214251, IMG submission 153089) | Freshwater microbial communities from Trout Bog Lake, WI - 07JUL2009 hypolimnion | ecosystem: Environmental > Aquatic > Freshwater > Lake > Hypolimnion/Profundal zone | place: Trout... | reverse complement strand
GCCATTAGTAGCGGCATTTACATAGTTCGTAGTGGCTAAGCCGTTCGTAATGCTTGAGGTAACGAAGCCATTAGTAGCGGCATTTACATAGTTCGTAGTAGCCAAGCCGTTCGTAATGCTTGAGGTAACGAAGCCATTCGTAGCATTATTGACGTAGTTCGTAGTGGCTAAGCCGTTAGTCACGGAAGCCGTTACATAGTTCGAAGGATTCGAATTTGGATAGAAAGCCGTCGCGTTCGAGTAAGCGGCCGTACCAAGGCCAAGAAGATTCGCCGCCGAGATGTTTGTTAGTCCTGCGCCGTTTCCATAGAACGTACCATTCGTGTACACGGACGAGTAGTTCGTCGTATTGTAGATTGCCGAGTTGGTGATGGTCACTCCATCGAAGTATGTCTGTATGCCGAGTGCCGTAAAGCACATCAGAAATGAGAGAAAAACCGCCGCGATGATTGAATGCTTTTTCACGATCATGAACTATTTATAGCGAACTTACATGACGTTCCAGAACGAACCATCACAAGTCAGAATGTAACCTTCACCCGGTCGAATCAGATAGCTTGAAATTGGAGACGTGTAGTATAGAAAATCAGATCCTGAAGGAGTCAGAGTGGCGTTTCCAGATCCACGATTCTTGACGAAATACATGGCTCCAAGTGAAGATGCCACGGATGGAAGAGTCCACGTGACGTCTCCTCCGGTATTGACGTAGAAAGCCTTTCCGCTCAGAGTGACGGATCTGGAGGTAATCGACGGAGAAGCGTTGAGCGAGCCGTTGACGTTCAGAGTGCCATTTACGGACTCTGGACCATTGATCGTGATTCCGGCAAAGGTCGGAGACGAAGACGACGAGATGGACTGAGGATAGTTGATCGTGACGACGCCGGTGTTCGTGATGGTCGCTCCACCACTCAGAATCTGATTCTCCCACTTCGATGCGGCCGAGTTGTATACGAGGAGTGAAGCGTCCTGAAGAGGATTCGCCAGAAGCACGTCCGAGAGACTCGCGATGGATACTCCACCGATCTGAACCGTGGAAACTCGAACCGTGCTGTTGTTCTTGACTCGTGCGGAGATACTCATCTTTCTTATCTATGGAAAAGGATTACGAGAGAAGCGTGACGGCCGGAGTCAATTCGACTTGTCCCTCGAGCACTCGAGACTGAGAAGTTGAACTTGTAACCGTGATGACGTCGAAGACATACCGACCAGGCTTGATAGTCAAAGAAGTAGAGGCTGGCATCGAGATCGTGATGACACCAGAAGACGAATTGACGACACCGGTCATAAACGAGTACGATGTGGTTGAGACGTAGCTCTTTCGCATCTGAGAATACACGGCCTGATTACCGATATTCAGAGGCAGGCCGTTAGCATCCGTCAAACTGATGGTTGCCGTGAAGTCCGAACCTTGATCGATCGTGAGTGTCGTATAGATGGCCATAAACGATTAGTAATATCCCAAAATAGAAATCCCCCAGGAATTAATAATGGCAGTGTTTACAGTGGTTCTATAATATTGAAAAGATCCATAAGTTGGGTTTGATACAGTTGAAACTGGCACAAATGCAAATATAGACTTGCCAGTATCTCCACCAGACCCACTCCAACCCACAGTATTAGCAGTATAAATTGGTCCAGTATTGTCTTTTCTGTATTGAATAATACCGCTATTTTCACGATTTTGCCCATCGAAATTCCAAATTTGAATATACACTCCATTGGGGATAACCGACAAGCTTAATGAATTCAAATTAATAGACGTCCAGGCATTGTATACTGGAGAAGTTAAACCTGAAGTATTATAGCTGGGTTGAAAAATGCCGCGATAATCTTGATTTGTTGTGCCAGCATCTCCGATCATGGCGAATGGAGTTGATAAAAGTGTAAGATTAGTTATAGCTTGAGCTAAATTATTGATTTTCTGACGCTGAATCTCAAATGTATCGGACTGCAATACAGGAGGAGCCGGAGATGCGATGGTGAGTGACATAGATTAAATTAGAATTGAGTGATGACCGTGACGTTGACGTTTTGACCGGAAGCTTGATAGATCGGCGTGCGGTTTTGAATGTAGATGACTTCACCGGTTCCGGCCGAGTACTCATCTGAACCAGCCGTACCAATCGGACATGCCGACACCGAAGTGATCGTATATGCCATCGTACTGACCATGTAATTCGGAGACTTATAGACTTTGTAAGTGCTTCCGGAGGTGAATGGGATCGGAGTGATGTTCAGAGGAAAACCAGACACTTGAAATGTTGACGTGTTCTGATGATAGTACACGGTCGTGGTCGATCCGGTCGAAGCCACGTAATCCACATAGCCACGAGAGTTGCCTGACTCGATGATATCACCGGCCGTAACATTTGATGATCCGGTATTGAGAGTCAGGTACTTCAGGCACCGATAAGTGTACGTTGAGCCGGTCGATGAAGTGAAGACCACTGGATTACGAAGTAAAGTGACCTGACGGATATTGTCCGTAAATGGAACATCCGAGTTGCCAGGATATACGGACGAGTAGTTGAATGAGCCAAAGAATCCGGCAAACCATGACGGAAGGTCCGTGACCACGTTGTAGCCAAAGCCGTTCCTCGGCGCGATACGAGGAATCAAAACAGCTCCCGATCCGGGATTGGCCGTGAATCGAACCGCTCCGATCGTGTAGCCTAGGCCAGAGGAGGTGATCGACACTGACGTGATGCCTCCGGCCGCATTTACGGCCGTTACGATTCCCGATGCGGTCGATGTTCCATCTCCGTCTATGACGAAGGTTGAAGCCGTTGTATAGTTTATTCCGGCCGTAACGATACGCATCGAGTACACGGCGCCGGCCGAGGAAGTTGCCGTGGTGATGGCCGAAGCCGTTCCGACCGTCGTAGCGTTACGATAGATTTGAACGAACTGATTCGAATCCAGAGATCCAGGAGTGCAAATCCCCGTGGAAGACAACGAAGTCGTCGTGCCGACCGCGTATGTGGCCGCGGAAGTTGAAGCCGTATCTAGACCGAGGTCAGACACATACACCCATTGATATCCAGTGATTCCCTTGTTGCCAACCGTACCCATCGATCCGGTCGTAAGCGATGAGGGTTCCGACGTGGAAGGAAGCTGAGTGGCCGAATCGTATCCTGAGGCAACACAGACATAGACTCGCGCCGGATTTCCAGATACTACGAAGCATGGAAACACGGTCTGTTGAGTCGATCCGATCGTGACGGTGGTCGGATAGAAGCACGTCGGATCGGATGGATCCCATGCTTTATAGTAGTTTCCATTACCCCACTGATATCGTGGAAGCAGATAACCAGCATTGCCAAAGATGGCCGGAACTCCGGAAATGGATCCGACGATTACCTTCTGCATCGCGATCAGATTGGCTCGTGCATCGATCGAGGTCTTATCGGCCGGAACCGGAACTCCAGGATAGAGATCAGTTCCTTCCAAGCCACCAGAATAGGTATCGGACTTTCCGATGCCGATGTAATACTGCGTATAGAACGACAGAAGAGCGCCAGACAGAGAAGTTACCGGTGCTGGAGAGATCGTAAAGGAGTTGCTTCCCGTGGAGATTCCCGTGACGATCGTGGTCGTCGAGGATGTCAGCGATCCGGAACCGGTAGTGATTAGGACCATCATTCCGGTCTGCAGATTCGACGGAATAGCGCCGATCGTCGTGATCGACGCGGTCGTTGTGTTGATCGTCGAACATGAGCAGTTCGCGATCATGACTCGAGGATACAGCATCTCGTCAAAGATGCTCTGTAAATTGTTGCGCCGAAAGCGTTGTGTGATGATAGCTGACATGTGCTCGTGTTGAATTATTTATACCAGCGATCTGGGCGGAGGAGTGATTGTGATCGCGGTTCCGATCGAGGCCGTCGAAGACAGAGAAGTCAGCAGAGTGACGGCTCCGGATGTCGTACTACAAGCCGTCACGATCGCTCCTGAAGTCGAAGAGAACGTGCTGGATGTGGTAACATTGATGCCATATACGCTCATTCCGCTCGTGACATTCAGAGCCGAGATAGTGGAGATTGAGATCGTATATGAACCAATCGAGGCCGTAGAAGATAAAGTCGTCGAGAAGACGACACTCGAGCCTACATTTGACCATTCCGCATATGAGTAACCAGACGCGGTTGCCGTTGATCCAGATCCAATAACGGTGATCGAAGTATTGGGAATCGTTGGATTATAGCCTCCAATCGCGTCGGCGATGACCATCGTACCATACTCTCCAATCGTTGTCGTATCCAGATCCCAGGCAAAGGATTGATAGTCGAATTTCGCATCGTCCATTCGACTGTCCGAGATCTCCAAGATTCCAGTCAGAACGCCCGAGAACAGAGCGTAATACTTGAATCCGACCGGATGAACCATGGCTCGATACGATGCGTCGAATTGAGACTGAAGGATATTGACCGTGACCGTGTATGTGTATGGAATCCAGGACGTCACGGCCGCGGAAGCCGATCCGATCGTGATTGGCTGACTGGACGTGGTGGTTAGTCCATTGAGCCAAGTCTGAACGTATCCAGCAATCGTGAATGATGGAGTATTGCTCAAATCACCGGTCAGAGCCGCGACGGTATTGAAGAACAGCTGAAAGAACGTGTAGACCGAATCGCGTGAGCCTCGAGAATTATAGTAGTATTTGACGATCTTCTTGTAGAGCTGCGCACGAGTGTTGACCGACTGAGGAGAGGTATCACCGGACTGAATCGTCGTCGGGATCGGAGCATATGGAGCGATTAGCTTCTGCAGATGAGTCAGATATCCATAAGAGCCAACCTGATCCAGATCAAACTCACTCGTCAGCGTATTCAGGACGTTGGTCGGCATTTGATATGACTGAATCGCGTATGGCTGCTCATTATATGTTGGAGGAATGATGACGATGTAAGCCGAGGTTGAATCCGGAGTGACATTCAGCGTTCCACTCGAGACGATGAATGTCGAGCCGACATTATTGTGAACGATCGTCGCGTATTGACCGGCTCCGGTACCGGATGAGATGTAGAACGTTGCATTGACGAGCTGATTGTATTGCAGGCTTAATGTGGTGTCCGTAATCGTATATTGACTTCCAGTACTATACGAGCTCGTTGAGGCGTAAGTGGCCGACGTAACGGTTGAGTTCTGAAAGAGGTATCCCGTGTTCAGGAACTTGTAATACTCCTCGAGGAAGGCGACGAAGGTCTGAGCCGTCGAAGCTACCTGTTCAGGAAGTAGATTCTGAACGCGCGGCGATTCCAGGTTTCTGGGCTGCAGATCATTGATGCCAAGTGTGGACGTCATGGAGTATCGTTATTGAATCGAGAATGTTTGGTATCCATTCGTTCCCGTGATTCCCGAGATGGCGATTGAATCAATTGATGCGGATACGGTCGAGGTAGGATCGATCTGCAGGATCTGATGACGACTCGGAGCGATGTCGAGTGACGCTGGACGAGAATAGATGTTTATGCTCGACGTTGTGTTTGCATCGATCACGGACGTGATCAGGACATACTGAGACGAAGCGTCAAGAGTGGTGTTTAAGGCCTGACTCATCGGCAATCCGGAAGACGAGACATAGATCACGTTCGAGCTGTTCGAGGTCACGACGGCGGCCTGATACTGACCGGTGCCGGTCGCGACGTAGAAGATCGATCCAATAAGCTGATTGGTATTGTACGACGCCGAGGAAACACTGATCGTCTGAGTCATTGTTCCGTTCGAAGATACTACGTTACCACGAGTGTACGTGTAGAGTTCCACACGCCCACTTGATGGATATACCGTTCCGATGTAGATGTCCGTACCTGAAGTCACGTACTTGGGATCCGATGCGGCCACTTGGCTCGAAGAGTTCGTAGACAGGAATAGACGTCGTGAGATATTCGAACTCGGATCATCACCGTCCTTGAGGTAGTAAGTTCCAGTCGGAGGCCGAATCGTGATCGTTGATCCGGACTGAGTCGACGTGGATACCGTGTTCATCGTTATGATCGTGTATGTTCCAGCATTGTTGATCGAGGAGATCGACACGGTCGTCGAAGTCGATATGCCGGTTCCGGAAAGAGTTGCACCGACAATCAGGTATGGATTCGGATTTGAGCCCGGGCTCGACGTGACGATCATGGAAGTCGAGTTGGTTGAGAACGAACCAATCACGGTCATGGGACTTTGATTCGGAGCCGTCGGAGTGAGTGTGAATCCAGACGAAGAGATCATCGGAAGCGTTTGATTGATGGTGCCTGCCAAAGCGTTACCGTAAGTCGTCACCAGACCATTCGGAATCGAAGAGTACGCCGTGATTACGTCCGAAGAGAGCGTGAAATTCGAGAGTGAGTATACCTTGTAGAAAGTCACTTTGGCATCCGTATTGATGATTGATGGATCCGTCTGATCGATCAGCGTGGTCAGATTCGAGTAGCGAAAGACTCCAGTAAAGCTTTGTAGAGACGAGCCGTTATAGGACATCATCGTGTTATAGACGTTGGTATTCAGCGTCGCGCCCGGAAGGCTCGTCAAGTTTGGATTGTACTTGAATCCAACATTCAGAACGATCCACACGTAGTCCGGATCATAGAAGTTGGTCTGCACGGTCATCACACGCTTAGTATCGAGGAATTGCTGAATTGCCAACTTATTGGAAGAAGAAAGAGTCGACGATCCTCCGATCGGCATAATGCAGATGTAGACCTGACCGGCATACTTGGAGGCATTTTGAGGATCGTAAGCCGCCTCGTCCTCTCCACCCCACACGTTGATCGCCTTGATCAGAGGACCGTAAGTATTTGAGTTCAGCAGCAAGGCCACGTAGTCATTGGCCGTCACGGCGCGATTTTGCGTGGTCAGTGAGTTCGGAGCGTTGAAGCGAATCGAGTCGATCGATTCGGCTTCTGAGCCTCCGATCGAGGTCATCGCTCCGGTAACGGTCACGCTCGTGGCGGCGGACGGCGTCGAGTCCGCAAATGAGAATGACGAGCATCCATTGCCTTGAGATCCCTGAGTTGAGATGAATGACAACTGAACAACCTGCAAGTTATTCAGTTTGGCACCGATGTTTCCATCACCGAATGACACTTCGTAGTAGCCCTGAGTGTTCTGAGAGATGAAGTAGACGTTGCCATTATTCGTGCCATTAACCCCACTGATGCCAAGTGAGCTGCTCGGAGTGGATCCGAACTGAAAATATGGAGTCGATGTGGTCGTGTTCTGATGATCGAGCACATTGACGGTCAGAGTTGTGATGTCTACGCTCGAATCATCGATCGTGAACTTTTGATTCGGCACCGAAGAGTCAACCAGATAGCTGATGGTCTTCAGAGTGCCCTGCACGACATTGACATTCGAAAAAGTGAAAGTTCCGCCGACGACCTGTGTTGTCACGTCGTTCAGAGTCACGAACGTAAATGAACCATAGCCGTTTGTCGAGACGAATTTAGTTCCTTGAGGAATCGTCAGGGACTGAGCCGTGCCGGTGGCCGGACATGAAAGAGATAGCGTAGCCTGAGCGCCATGAGCCGAACCCGGTAGATAGCCGATCAACTTGGCCTGTGAGACTACGGATGAGCGAAGTTGAGCCGTATCAATGAACGACTCATTGACGTTCATGTGTGCCAAAATGGCATTATAGTGAGTGTTGTAAGCCAGGACGTCAAGCAGCATCGAGAGGCCAGATCCCTGATAGTTCCAGTCACGGAAAGGTGATGCTGACTGTGTCTTAAAGTAGGCGATCAGATTCTGTTTAATCTGATCGAAGTCGAGGTCCGTGACATTGAGTAGGTTCTGTGCCATAGCTTATCTTAAGCGTTCTAGGTAAAAGTTGACTGCCGTAGTGGTATTTAGCACGACGATGTTGAAGTTGATGGTGATTGAGTACGAGTTGATGTCCGACTGATCGATGACGGCTACGGCGACGCGATTGACTCGAGGTTCATATTCCGTGATGACTCGAGTGATCTCTCGCTGTAAAGCCATGGCCGTGTAGGTATCCGCGTTCTCGAAGAGGAGTGCTCGAGCGTTTGAGCCACGAAATGGTTGAAACGGCGCCTCATAGAAATTCGTCAGAACCAGATTTCGAACCGCGTTCTTGACCGCGTCAATGTCCGTTAAGGGGACCACGTCATTCTGCCTCGGATGAACAAAAGAGGTGGAAGATCCTGAGCTCGTGATGACCGTGATGTCACGAATATCGATGTCAGCATAGATCTGGCTCGACGCCACTTTGAATGGTGCCGACGAGTTGTAGTCAGAGGTTGCCGAGCTCATTGCTTCTATTTATCGTGCTTACGTGATTTGTATAGCGGCCCAATAGTAAGTTCCATTTTGTCCGTTCCAGTCAGTATAGACATTGAAGCCAGTCGGAGATAAGTCTGCAAAGCGTGGAAGCCACGCATCGGTTTGAGTTAAAGATCCGGCCACGACAACATAGTTAGCAGATGGCATCGGAGTTGTAAATACCACGGTTCCGGCGATATCACTCGATGAACCAGTATAGGTCAATACAACGGTTCCAGATCGAATGTTTTGATTGATCGTCGTAGCCGCCAGATTGATCTTAGATCCGGCTATATTGATGACTCCATTTGGTGCCAATTCAACGAATCCACCATCCTTATGAAACAATGAGATTCGTTCATGGTTTTTAGTGTCATCATATTCGATCACATGGCCCGAGCGAGTCTTGATGACCTGATTGTTCGGATACGATGGAGCAATATATGAAAGATCGATGAATGATCCGGCGAAGGCGCTCTTGGCCGCAACGGTCAGAGAGCTTGAAGTCGCCTCGCTCGGAATGTCGAATCCTAGAGCTTGAGGATTGACTCCAGAAGGATCCGAGAATCCTTTGGTCGAATCAGCCTTGCTGCTTGACTTGGAAGCGATGGTTCCTAGAACGATCGGATCCTGAGCCGATGGCCCATCACGAAAAAAGCCAATAACCCAAGATCCTTGTTGAATTCCGGTGGCCGACTGTCCGATTCCAGCCATGGAAGGAGACGTGATCGGAAGTAGGCATAGGGCCCAGGGAAGTCCAGAAGTCGGAAGCGCCGCAAGGTTATCGGTATGATATCCTACACAGCGAACTCGTACGCGTCCCATCTGAAGAGGATCGCTGACGTCCTCGACGACTCCGTGAAACCAGTAGAAGTTTCCTCCATACGACGCGAAGTCGTCTTTATGATGAATCGAGAGCATGTCAGGATTTATTTAAGTCGTAGGTCAGGGAGTCGCGCTTGACTCGCATCTTACAATGATACTGATCGGAGAAGTGATGAACCAGTGAAGTGATCAGATAGGTGCCAGACACGGTTCGATCGTATAGATCATCGAACTTACCCTTCATGGTACTCTGATCGAACTGTCGAGGATCGATCGACTTAGGAATCTGCACGATCACTTTCTTGCCAACCGACAGATTGAAGTCTCCGGCCACCATCAGATCATGAACGATTGTGTCCATTGTTTCGATGCGTGAGTTGATCTTTCCGGCACGATTCGTGAGGAGAGTGTGATAATTGAATACGGATCCGTCAGTCGAATAGGCCAATGAGTTCGTCGGCACATACTCCGTGAATGCATCGTAAGTCTCGGATATCTTGACCTGCTGATCGGGCAACTCATATGGAATCGTGAACTTATCTGAAAGAACCGAGTTCTTATTCATGGTCTGCGATCCATCGAAGGCCTTCTGATAATTGAACTGCTGGCGCTGAATGGTCTTGGTGGACACATCCAGATACATGTTGTTCGATGCAAAGGCTCCTCCGGAAAGATTCGGAAGCACCTTGGAAAGCTTGAAGTCCGACGAGACGTCGAGAATGCGAGTCAGACGCTGCTGATAATCTTCTGGAGTATTTGGATCACTGGAGTATAGGCGCTCATCATTATATGTGCGATAGATCGGATTGACTTTGTCCGAGATCAAATTCGTCAATGATCGAAGATTGATGCCGTCGATCAGAGTTTCATATAGAAAGAACGGAGAGAACTGCTCGTCATATGCGCGGCGAAGCATCCAGTAGGCGGAATCCAGAGGATGCATCAGAGGTAATGCACTCGAGAACCTCGAGATCGTCTTGTCGAAGGTACCGATACGTTCGGCCATGCAGTCCTTCTGAACCATCTTAAGGATCTCATCGGACACCAATCCCGAGACGGCTCGCGAGACTCGCTTGAATTGTGAGACGTAAGCCTGCTGCGTGACGGCTACGATCGAGTAGACCTGAGTATTCTGCTGAGTGGATCTTCCAAACTCTGGATACTCGGTCACCCAGAACTTGACCTTGATATCCGTCCAATCCGGAGATTCGTGCTCATGACGTCCCAGGCGTACCTCGATGGTTTCCTGACCAATCAGCTGAAACTCTTCGATAAAGTTGGCCACATCCTTGACACTTAGGCGTAATGTAAGCGCGGCCGTGTAGATGCTTTCCGTGATCGAGAAGTCAATGACGATGTTCTGTATGTCGGCCTGATCTCCCTTATGATTCGTCAGAATGATGCCACGAAGCGAATATCCGAATGGCGTCAGCGCCTTCTCGGTATTCGCCTTGATGTTTGCAATGATGTTAGGCATTCAACACCTCGCGGTATTGCTGAACAAAGGCTCGTATGTATGATGGATTGACGACTTGAATTCGAGAACGAATGTCATTCAGATCATTCTCCCAGTCCGCATAGGTGACCGCGACGACTTGATTGGAGGGATAGATTCCTCGAGAAACGTCCTGTGCCGCAACATTTACGCCATGCCGATCCGTGAAGTAGATCGCGATCTGATTGCCATAAGAATCCGTCACCGCGACACCATTTCGAGAGTTCGGAAAGGTGGAGTTCGGTAATACGTCGGTCACCTGGCCTGTGATGCCATTGAAGTTTATGACCGTACTTCCCGGCTGAACATAGAATGCGAAGTGATGAACCGCATTGCGTCCGGACGAGATCAAGGATGGCGTGACGGACGCGATCATTCCGCCGCTTCCAGGAAATGATGTTGCGGAAATAAAAGGTCCGGCATTTAACTTTGTATTTGCCGGGCATGTAAGATTGAACGTCGAGTAGTTCGACACCAAGGTCGATGAAGAAGCCGAGTTGTATATCCAAAGCTGTTGCATCGATGGATCATACTTCATCACTCGAGCGGAATTTGATCCATAAGAATCCGTCACGTAATACTGATTGTTCAGAAAGTCGATTCCATTGACATTCGTCAGATAGGTTCCACTCGAATCATAGCCAGATGATGTATCGGACATCTGAATGACCGAGTATTGATCATACTCACGTGTCAGATAGTCTTCCATCTCCTTCTGGCTCTTGGGCCACTCATTGAGTCCTCGCTTCAGAAAGTCATTGATAATGAAGAACGTCCAGTAGTAGTCCGAGTCACCATACAGCTTCTGCGAGACGACGTCCGGACGATCTCCGTTCTGCACGTCGTAGTACGTGTAAGCCAGATTTGGATCAAGCTTGATCTTCGACTTAGCCGTGACATTGCGAAAGAGATCGACGATCGTGGTTAGCGATCCATCACGCAATATGTCATACTGAGTCGTTGGAAATTGTCGAAAGAATGACATGGCTTAGTAGTATGTTGATCCCTTAATTTCCTGAGGAACGGAAGACGTGGCCAGACCGTTTGATCCGATGCCGCGATAGATGTCGGAATTAGGATCATTGCTCGAGACGTACTCGAGATTGTCGATGTCACGCCGCGTCAGCGTGCGAGTTTCTTGGAAGGTGATGGACACATCAACTTCGTATGGAGATCCATCTTCGTATCGAAAAGTGTTGTTCGAGGCATTGAACGTCGTCTGCAGAGTCGTCAGATAACAGGCAAAGATCTTGGGCATGTACTGATTCTCATTGCCGTCGATCATGAAACGAATGCGCCAGATCGGAGGATAATCGAGGACCAGATTCGGTGACGTTGAGTCGGAGCCTGCGTAGATGTATCGTCTCAGAATTCGATGAATGCGACGAATCTGATCCGTGTCGCTCGAGTTCCGCGCAATCATCTTGAGAGAGAACGTAAATGAGCGCAGATTATTACCCGTGAAAGTGGTGTTTGTATTTGGAGCATTGATCTTCTTCATACCAAACATGGCCAGATTACCACCTCGCTCGGATCCCATCATGCCTCCAACCTTCTGAGCCGCATATGCCTTGACCTTCGTGAAGATCGACGAGGCCAACCCGCTTTGTCCGAGTGAACCCATGGCCGCACCGTAAGCACCGGAGACGTCACCTCTCATCAGATTCGACATTGTGTCCATGCCCAGACCTCCGATGGCACCCAGTTCAATCTTCGAATAGTCACCGCCATCAGCAAAGGTGATGCCCATCGGCATTGGCAGATAGATCGACTTGTACATGCGACCGTCGGCGGCGGATCCCTGAACCGTGAATTCGATCTGAGGAAAAGCTTTTCCGTCGGCCGTCACGGATCGAAGGTCCGAAGGAAAATAAGCGATGTTTGATGTGTCCTCGGCCATAGATAGTTGTTGAAAACTATTTATACGCCGTGCCTGACTATTACAAAGGACGATATTCGATTCGGAACACATCCAAATACCAGGGTGATCCGACTCGAGTCTTCTTTCGCTCTCTTTGGGAGAGGCAAGTTTTTCGTTGGTGTGATGAGAATCCGGACGTGAAATCATGGGTATCCGAGGAGATCGTGATACCCTACGTCTGCAAGACTGATGGAAGAGTCCATCGCTACTTCGTGGATTTGAAGGTAACGATGGCCGACGGAAAGACTTACCTGGTTGAGATCAAGCCCAAGAGTCAGACTCAGCCTCCGATTCAGCCAAAGCGTAAGACTCGAAGGTACGTGATCGAGGTCATGAACTACGTGAAGAATACGTCTAAGTGGGAAGCCGCGGACAAATACGCGGTCCAGATGGGATGGACATTTTCCGTCTGGACCGAAGAGACTCTGAAGGGATTCGGAATTCGACTGCTGACGGCCTGATAAATAAGAGATATGCCAGAACAAGGCTCAATCGATCTACTTAAGGCGGCTATCTCCGGTCGAAACGGCATCGTACGCCCCTCGAGGTTTTCCGTCATGATCACACCACCGAGCAACGTTAGTGTGAGCCAAGATCTAAATCTGCTCTGCGAAACGGCTCCAATACCATCCCGTAAGATCTCCACGTCCGACTATACATCATATAGAAATCCATTCAAGGTCCCTACCGGATTCACTTACGACGACGTGACACTGACTTTCCTGTTGACCGGAGACTACTATGCCAAATCGCTCTTCGATCGATGGTCCGCGTCAATCGTCGACGTGCCCTCATACCGTGTGAAGTATAAAGACTCGTTCTCCGGACGAGTTCAGATCACTCAGCTCGATGATGCTCTGGAACCGATATATCGAATCACTTTCAATGACGCCTTTCCAAACACGGTCGGTGAACTTGCTCTGAACTCCGGCAGTCTGAATGAAACCATGAAGTTGTCCGTGACGTTTTCGTACTATGACTACACGATCGAAGATTACTCGGCTCTGAACTATCATCAGTGATCGATTTGCTGATACATAGTATCAGAACCAAAGCTTTACTATGCCACTACCCATCGTTGAAACACCCAAGTACACGGTAACCATTCCGTCAACCAAGAAGACCATCGAGATTCGTCCGTACCTGGTCAAGGAAGAGAAGGTCCTCATGATCGCTCTGGAATCGAGTGATTCTAAGTCTATCCTTCAGGCCGTCAAGGACGTCGTTCGCGCATGTACCTTCGAGAAGATCAATCCAAATGATCTGTCGATCGTCGACCTCGAATACCTCTTTCTCAAGCTTCGCGCGGTCTCGGTCGGTGAGACGGCCAATGTTCAACTGAAGTGCCAAAATGAATCATGTGGTCAGATGGTGGAAACGGCCATCGATCTTAACTCCATCGAAACCACTCGCGGTGCCGATGTTTCCAATAAGATTCAGTTGACCGACAAAGTCGGAGTGATCATGCAACCGATCACGGTGAAAGCGCTCAATCGCCTGGACGCGGAAGGCAAGCCGAAGAGTGAAGCCGTCATGCAGATGATCGCCGCATCGATCGAGGCCATCTACGACGAGAATGCCGTTCATCGTTCGGAAGATCAGACTCCGGAAGATCTGACCAAATTCATCGACTCTCTGTCCTCCTCACATCTGAACAAGATCCGTCAGTGGATCGAAGCTCAACCCAAGCTTTCCAAGGACGTCGAGTATACCTGCAAGAAGTGCGGTAAGCCATCGAAGTTGACTCTTAATGGACTACAGGCTTTTTTCGCCTGAGCCTCTCCCACGACTCTCTCGAGAATCACTATACCGTGAACTTCGAGATGATGCAGAGGCACAAGTACAGTCTATCGGAACTCAATGAGATGCTACCGTGGGAGCGAGAGATCTATGTTTCCTTACTGATCGAGCACATCAAGGAAGAGAATAAACGTCAGAAGGAAGAGGTTTCCGCTATAAATAGCAAGTACAAGACACCACACTAAAATGGCAATCTCACCCTCAGATGTCACAAATATAGTCGCTGGCCTAAAGGCTTCATCCGAGGGCATTAAGCCTGACGAGCTTAAGTCATTATCGACTTTGGCGGATTCCATCATCGGCCTTGCAAGCTTGGACTGGAAGAAGGCTACTAAGAGCTTCTCGAGTCTGGCAGGATTGAAGGATGTGATCTCCGGATCGAGTGGCGCATTGGCTGAGATCTCTGCCATTCTAAAAGAAAGTGGACTAGGAACGATCGGACGTAAGCCGATTGAGGCGCTAAAGAACCTTTCCGATGCGCTGAATGCCTTCTCAAGCATTGACTGGAAAAACACGCTGAGGGGCTTCTCCTACATGGCCGAGATCGAGAAGATCGCTCCTCAAATCGAAAATGGATTGATCTCAATTGGAGTGGCGGTCCTCAACATCGCGGATCGTAAACTCATTCAGGCTTTCGAAAATCTCAGTTCGCTCTCAATTGGCCTAAATGCCTTCTCTCAGATCAAGTGGACGAATCTTATCGTCGGCTTCACGACCATGGGTCGAATCTCTCGTCTGGCCGAAAGTGCAAAGATCGGATTCAAGGCCGTAGCCATGGCTCTATCAGATCTGGCCAAGAAGGGTGCACAGAAAGCTTTCGCAGGACTAGAAAGTCTGGCCACAGGATTCAAGACATTTTCAGAGATCGCTTGGGCCAAAGTCGTGTATGGCTTTACGATGATGGGTACGATCGTTCGATTGGTGGCTTCTGGAAAGGGATTCAAGGCCGTATCCGAGGCACTGAGACCTCTGGCCAATAACGAAGGCATTCAGGCTTTCAAAGATCTGGCTGAA
>Ga0214251_1000207_pt1 | contig 15353 bp, 14 predicted proteins | sample TroBogypolimnion_16_FD_153089 | JGI IMG/M metagenome (GOLD analysis project Ga0214251, IMG submission 153089) | Freshwater microbial communities from Trout Bog Lake, WI - 07JUL2009 hypolimnion | ecosystem: Environmental > Aquatic > Freshwater > Lake > Hypolimnion/Profundal zone | place: Trout... | reverse complement strand
TCTCTGGCTGAAATGAAGCCGGCGATTGAACAGGGTGCTGAACTACTCAACACGTTTAGTACTTTCTTTGGCGAGGCTCCTCCTGCTCAGTAAAGAATCGCGAATTCTTTGCATTCCATCCGCATACACATAAATATGATACTTTGCGTCATTTGTTGAAATGAAAGGTCCACCAACGGCACGAACAATATTCGTCCATTCGCGTACCACAATAGCAAGACGTCGGAATTCAAACCAATCTTGCCAAAGCTGAAAACATTTTTGAAGACCTATCATGGTAAAAAAATTGGGTGGAGTTTTTGAATATAAAGACATGTATACCGTAATAAGTGGACTTATAACCATTTCAACCCAGAGTGAACCCTTTCCAAAAAAAGATTCTTTGACAAATAAATTTGACAACCGTATAAATTCTTCTGCTATTTCAAAATAGTTCTGAGGATACAATACAAAATGTATTGTCTGCTCAGGCCTTAATCTTTTTTTTATTTCAGAACTTTCAGGAATCATTCCTGTATTACTATACCAATTAGAGGGAATTCCTGTTCTTTTAACGTTTGAGCATCTAAATATTTCCACGAAATAACATCTGTTAGATTTGTTACAGATTCTAAAAATTCAATATTTACTAGAGTTCCAATTTCAACTTCTGAATTAACAGTTTCTGTAACACTTATGAAATTACCAGGAGTAACTTCAGCACCGATCCAAAGCCATGGAAACTTTTGAGCCGTGATGGTATTGCGAGATCGAACAGGGCAAAACATATCACGAATGATATTTTTCAGTTTAAAAACTCCAAGATAAATCGGATAGAGAAACATTATATTTTTAAACAATAGAAGTACTGGGCACAGGTAACGCATCTTCATCCTTTAAAGGAGTTACAAACTTATCACGATTCTTGCTATTATCGGCCGTAAGCGGTGAAGAAAATCCCTCACGCATCGCACTAGCTAGCATGCGATCAAGTCCTAGACCTAGAGAGATCGACGACGCAAGTGCGACCATGATGAAGGGCGTGACAACGATTGCCCATGATACAACACCTAGTTCAACACTGCAGAGAGCATCGAGGATAATTACACCCGCAATGGCCATGACTAGTTTGATAAGAGCAGTGGCATATAGGCCAAGTGAGACATCAAACGCAACATGAACAGTGCTATATAGAAGATATAGCAACGCAGGAGGACAGAGTGACTCGATGAAAGATATCTTCATGTTATTTACTTTGAAACAATAAAATATGTCTGAAGAAATTGATATGATTTGTACACTCACTGGTTGTGATGTGGTTATGGCAAAGGAGATGTATTCGCAAACAAACGACGTTACGTTAGCAGTGGATAAGATTCTTTTTAAGACAGCATTGCCTCCTAAAAAGAAACGTGTAATGGATGAAGTGAATGTTGAAATTCAAAAGATACGAGAAACGATGAAAGAAATGGATAAAAAAATGGACGAACGACCTGATTCAACCATTAATCAGTTTCCGTCTACTTTGTTAAATCGACGCGTACGCGAGGAATCAATCGTGAGACTAGCCCACCGCGAAGAAACGGTTCTACAAAATAATTATTCTCAGGAATATCAGATTCCCGTTCTGCAATCAGAGGCTCAAAAACCGGAAACTGTTTGTCCGTCACGGTCTGAATTGATTTACGATTTGCTGTTGAATGGCCAAACATAACACGGCTCTGATCATCAATGCCTTCAATCGTACCAAGACCTAGAAAAGGTGTGGTAGCGAACGGACGAGCAAAAACCTGTTTAGGACCTTTGGTACGAGCAGTTCCCGGTGCACCCCAAAGTAGATCTGTGTGCATATCAATTCCCGAACCACCTTCCTTGGTATTTCCAAAGTTACCACGAGGAATCATACCACGATAATCGGATGTAGGCGGGGCAGCCGTGTCCGGGAAAAAAGGAAACCATGACTTACTATCAGGGTTCAAGTGACGAGGCTCTTCACCTTGACGCGTATTAGCATAAAATTGCGGTAGACCGGCGTTTGTTGCCATCTCTTTACACATCGTTCATATAAAAAACGAATAAGATTCAACAGAAACAAATATATTCTAACGATGGTATTCTTTCAACCGTGTGATTGGATTGAATCCGACGACAAAGGCAGATACATTGTAGATGCTTATGGTCGCAATGAAGAAGGAGAAATTGGAAGAGTACGCATAACAGGATTTTGTCCGTACTTTTACATTCAGCACAAAGAAGGCGATACTCCTTCCACACTGAAATCTAAATTTGAAAAGGCATACAACGATTCTTCCGATAAGAAGCTATCCTTTACAGATTTGCGATTTCTAGAAGAGACAAAACTGGATGCCATGAATGGGTTTTCGGGTCTTGCTCCTATCAAAGTTTGGAAAGTAATTGCTCCTGCAATCTGGCTCTTTAAGAGTGTTTCCAAGGCTGCTAAAGGAATGGATCGCATGGCGTACGAGACAAATCTGCCACCGCTACTTCGTCTCTTTCATATTCTTGATATCAGCCCTGCATCACCCTTCAAATTTGAAGGCGAACGTAGTGATCCTGGCGAAGACATGAATGTAGATGTATGCTATACCATAAACTTTCAAGGAATCATCCCAGATTCAAAGATTACAATTCCGTTGCTCGTAGCATCCTATGATTTAGAAGTCTACTCTGAGTCTGGTATGTTTCCGATGGCTTCCAACTCTTCTGATGAAATCATTCAAATTGGTGTAAGTTTGCGTTGGAGTGATAGCATGCTTCAATCAGAAGATCGATTTGTTCTCGTAATTGGTGATACAACTCCGTCGGAAGATCCAACTGTAAAATACATCTGTTGTAAAACCGAGAAAGAACTACTACTTCGATTTGAACGTCTAATTCGTGAAGAAAATCCAGACATTCTTTGCGGTTACAATACCTTTGGTTTTGATGACGGTTATATCGCAGAACGTGCCGAATTCAATCGTATTTCTCTATCCTTTGGTCGCATTGTTGCTAAACAGTGGGGACGAGGCAAAGATGATTGTGTCAAGACAGAGAAGAAGACATTTGAACTTGCAAGCGGTAAGTTTGCAGTTCGATACATTGAAATGCCTGGGCGCATGACAGTCGATGTTCTTCTGAGTATTCGTCGTGAACAAAATCTGGACTCATACAAACTTGATAACGTAGCATCTACATTCTTGCGTGATAAAGTCAAATCATTCAAAAATGTACCGGGAGGTTGTGAAATTGTAACCAATAGTACACGCGGATTGTTCATTGGAAACTTGGTTCGATTTGACATTATGACAAATACTACAAATCCCTACCGAGATGGCGAACTATTCAAAGTTTTGGAAGTAACTCCTAAATCATTTAAGATCGAAACTGAATCTGAAGTATTGACCGACGCAAGTGGAAATGTAGAATGGTCATTTGCAAAGGACGATGTAGGACCTAAAGATATCTTTGCATCTCATCACGGAACTCCAGATCAGCGAGCTTTGATTGCAAAGTACTGTATTCAGGATTGCGATCTTGTTCTAACTGTGATGGCCAAACTAGATACTCTTGTAAACGCACGTGGAATGGCAGATGTATGTCGTGTACCCATTCAGTATATCTTTCTACGAGGCCAAGGAATTAAGATCTATTCTGCAGTTGTATACAATGCTTCCAAACGTAATCAGATTATTGTAACACAGGAAGGATTTGAAGGAGACACTTCGTATGAAGGTGCGATTGTTCTGCCTCCTAAAATTGGCATGTATCTAGATCAACCGATTTCTGTTTTGGACTTCAATTCCCTATATCCGTCGAATATGATTGCATTTAATTTGTCCCCTGATACGCTTGTTTACGTAAAAGAGTTCAATACGTCCGGTAAGAAGATTCGTCAGGAAGGAACGGATGGAGAAGAATTTAAAAAGAATGGATATAAGATCGATGAAATTAGTTATGATGTCCACAATGATGAAGGCGAGTCAACTGGTCGCATCACCTGTGGTTTTGCGCAACCTACCGACGATAAGCGAACGATTGGCCTTCTGCCTCTCACTTTGGACATTCTACTGAAGAAACGAAAGGAAACACGAAAGATCATGGAAAAGACGGAAGATGAATCTCAAAAGGCAGTATTGAACGGTCTACAGCTGGCGTATAAAGTTGTAGCGAATTCCGTGTATGGTCAGGCAGGTAGCAAGACATCTGCTATTCGTAAAATTGAAGTGGCTGCATGTACAACTGCTGCTGGTCGTGATCGTATTCAATTTGCAAAATCTGTAGTCGAAAAGGAGTTTGGAGCTGAAGTAATTTATGGAGATACAGATTCAATCTTCATCAAGTTTCCAACCAAAGATTTGGCCGAATCAATTGAACTTGGTAAGAAAGCAGCCCAGTCGATTACGAGTCAGTGTCGTGCTGCTCATAAAATTGAATATGAAAAGACTCTCTTTCCATTCATTCTATTCTGTCGCAAGCGTTATGTAGGAATGAAGTATGAAGATGATGTTCACAAATGTAAGCGCATGACTATGGGCGTAGCTCTCAAGAGACGCGATAATGCTCCGATTGTAAAGGATGTATTCGGTGGAGCGCTGGATATTCTCATGGAACATCGAGACATTAAGAAAGCTCAGGAGTTCGTAAAGAATATTCTGGTTAACATTTTGCAAAATAAGATTCCACTTGAAAAATATGTAATTACAAAACAGCTACGCGATGATTACAAGAATCCGGGACAGATTGCCCATCGTGTTCTAGCCGACCGCATGGAGGAACGTGATGCAGGTAACAAGCCTCAAGTAGGAGATCGCCTTGCATATGTGTACATTAAAGAGAAACGAGACGCAAAGAAGCAAGGTGAACGAATTGAACAAATCGATTATGTACGTGAAAAGAAGCTAACTCCTGATACAGAATTTTACATCACAAATCAGGTGCAAAATCCAGTAGCTCAACTCTTTGCGTTGGCAATTGAACAATTGGATGGTTATAAGCCTAAACATAACTACAAGCAATGGATGGATGAATATATGGAAACAATGACGGAGGAAGAAGCAACACTAAAAGTATTGGATTACAAAGAGAAAGAGCTGGATGATATTCTCTTTATGGGTGCTCAGTATTTGAAGAGACACAAACGCGGTCCAATGGATATGTTTGTTCGTCGCTAGCAAAACGGATTTAGAAAAATCATGATAACGAGATAGTACAACTCGCACCACTGCCTGCCCAAGTTTACCTTCGGACACTGCTGTAGCTAGCGAGAAAGAAAAGATGAGTAACAAGGAGTTTATTGAGATCGGGCTTGCGTGGCAGGCCGAGAAGGCCAACGCTCTAAAGGTGTACCACGACAGAACCAAGGAGGCGCGCTACATATCATACGAGAGAGATCACTTCGCAATGAACGCCGAGGACGCGTATATGCAGGTGAAGGGCTCTGGGAGCATTGACGAGGACTACCTCAAGAACGCTGCGGAGATTGCCGCCATGATGGCAGCCTTAGCTTTTGACACGGCTTTGAAGATGGAGAACTATCTCTACCGCGAGTACGAAAACAGGATGAAGCACGCTGAGAAGGTCTATAAAATCGCCGTCGCGAACAACATGGCGAAGCTTGACGGCAAGTAAACGGAGGTTTACTACTAAACCACAATACGATACGAGCCAACGCGGTTCTGTTGCCCACTGGTTTATCCCGTAAGGGGTATTTTTGGGTCTAGCAAAACGGATTTAGGAAAATCAGAGAAGATGGAGATTACTTGATCGGCACTACACGTGTAACTTCGTAGTAGAATCGGTCACAAGAATGGCACTGTCTTTTGTGAACAGTGAGGGAGCGAGGGAACAGGTGGAGCCGCATCACATCTCCGCCTTCAACAGGCAGAATAAAGGCTGTGACCTATGTGACGTGAAGGTTACGGTTCACGATGAGGTCTTTTACGCGGGTGTCTACTACATGTTCGGAATTTCGTACTGCAAGGAGCACGAGGAGTTGGCGAATAAGGCCAAGGATAGCTGGATGCACAAGAAGAGCATGGTCGCATTCGACATGGATGCTAAACTTCCGAAGGAGATTACTGTTTTCCTAACCATTCTCAAGCATATGAGTAAGTCTGGAGGATTCAAGGTTCGTCGCACTGACGGCACCATTGATAACGGCTGGCACTTGCGAAAGAGCTGCTGGGCTAGTGAGCCGGTGTTCATCGTGAAGTCGGCGCGAACTGGCGAGTGGATGGTTCCTACCGTCCAACCCACCACACACACGACGAGGCACAGTAGCATCGCCGACTTCAAGGAGCTGACAGGAATTTCTCCGAAGCTCATAGATGCCGTTCTGGCGGTTCTCGATGCAGGTGTGTATCGGGAATCCCACGACTATGTGGAGACCGAGTTGAAGGCTCAGCTGGGACTTTAGAGATTTGTACTAATATATTTTTGGTCTAGCAAAACGAATTAATAAAAGTTTGAATTTTTAGTTTCAAAGACCAAAATGGAGAGCCCTTCTGGTCGCATGGCGGTGTTTGCTGGGATTGTTACGGTTGCCTATCTCCTCGGAAACGAGGGATGTATGGTAATTCTACTTTCATTCTGCTACATTGTTTTCCCAGTTGTTATGACTGTCAATGCACTTTATCGACTGATGTCATGATCGAAATGTGAAAAAACGAATTTATAAAAGTTATATTTTTTGGTTTCAAATACGAACAAAATGATGCGTCCTATCACACATAGGTTGTTTAAGTCTCCTCAGTCAGAGGAGACGAGATTTAACTACCCTGAGTTCTGCATTCTGGTCTTTGGACTGAGTGCACTTCTCGTAACAGGTCTGCAGCATATCGTGGCTAGTTTCGCGTAAACTAGAAAAACGAATTTATAATTTATTTTTCATTTCAACACCAACAAAATGTCAGTACGTTCCGAGAAGCTAGCTGAGGAGCATATGTGGAAGAATATTCCTCTATTTATGATACTTGCATTTATGATGTATATATTTCCGTCTTCTCCGTTCACAATTTGTCTCATTATCGTCGTGATGATGTTTAATGTGAGGCTATGTATTGAGTGAAAACAAATTTGTAACCATTTTCAAATAGTGTGGTTATATTTTTTAATGGATCAAAGTCTTCTTGAAATTGTAGGGGAACTTGTTGAAGCTCGTGTACAATTTTTTAGTCGCAATCTGAATGGGCTCATGCATACGCATCGTGGACATGCACTTCAACATTTTTTGAGTCTCGAAGAAAGATATCTTCATCTAATAGAAAATCTTCATCGTGATCATATTCGCAATCAGCTTCTTACAAATGTTATTACACTAACAGTAGCCGATACTGCGATGACAATGGAGAATGTACGTGTAGTGCCTACTCAGGCTCAAATTGATAACGCAATTATTAACATCGTATCATCTGAAAATAATTGCGCAATTTGCCAGGATTCAATTGCGAATAGCGGTGCTCGTATTCGTCACTGTAGCCACGACTTTCATCGTTCGTGTCTAGTAAGCTGGTTTGCTATGAGTGTACGCTGCCCTGTTTGCCGTCACGATGTTCGAGAGGATCCTGCAGGTCAAACATCTTCTGTCGCATCAGGAACAGCTTCTCTATCGGTAAGCCCGTCGGCGGAACATTAAACTTAGGAAGCTTATCAGACACTCCATATTGCAAATGATTTAACATTCGACGAACATCGTATTGACATTCCTTCAAAACTGTAGGAACATCAACACTACTAAAAATAGATTCCAAGTCAGATGCTCTCGGCGGAAAGCATCGAACAATTTCAATACTTTCAGTGTTTCTTTTGAACAGTGTTGGTATCTCATTTCCGGTACAGATAACAGGAACTCTGCGTGTTGGATCTTTTATCCAGCTAATGATTTTACTCTGAGCATGCGGATCTGATCCATCAATTTCATCTAAGATAACACAAGTCTTTCGTTTTCTTTCACCACGCAAGAATGACTGAATACTCACGGTTGATCGACATGCATCTTTAATTTTTTCAACATCTTCAAAGCTACGAATACTTCTACTTGCATTGATTTCAAGAGGTTCAAATTCAAAGGTACGGGCAGCACATAACGCAAGTGTCGTCTTACCAATTCCAGGTGGACCAGTCAAAAATACAGTTCTGGAAAAGTTCGACTTCAAATATGTTTCAAGAATATTCTTTGCATCTGTATGTCCAATAACTTCATTGAAAACACTAGGTCTGTAAACTTCGGAATACATTACTATACTAAAGAAGTAATTTATGAAAACGGATTTACAGAATACTATATCTAGTAAGATTGGGTGCGTAGCTCAGTGGTAGAGCAGAGGTCTTATATGCCTTTGGTCGTGGGTTCGATCCCCGCCGTGCCCATACATTTTTAACTGCAAACTCCAGACCAATCTGTACCACAACTTCTCGCCGTATTACACTTTGCTACCGCACTAGTCAGTGTTGGAGCAGACGGGTTAAACGGTAAGCAATGTGTAGAATATGCAGGTTCACACATTTTTGTCATAATGTTATAATTCCAACGATCCGGACACTGAGACATTTGCTGGGCACTTGTTGGTAGTTCAATGTGAACACCAAGAACATATTTTGCTACCAAAACAAACAATAGTGTAAAGACAATCACCAGCAGTAAAAGTACAGCAAAGTTCATTCTTTATTAACTACAAGAGAATGGATATTGCAAGACATGTATTTCAAACATTCTTTGACAGTACAACGAATCCATTAGTTCGCCATCACTTGGATTCGTACAGTGATTTGTTAACAACTAAGATCCCTGTCTTTATCAAGGCATCGAACCCTATTTTATTAAAGTTAAACGATAGTCGATCTATACATATTTACGTTGGTGGTCGTAACAGTGATCAGATCAAATACCTGCCGCCTGTCGATGAAATGAATAATGCAATACTACCGCATATGTGTCGTCTTTCGAACAAGACATACTTACTAGAAATCCGTGTTGGAATGGAAATTGACTTCATTGTCGGCAACGAAACAACTACGAAGAAGTTTGAAAATGTACTTTTGGGAAAAATGCCTCTCATGTTGAAAAGTAGTTTATGCTATCTTTCGTCTATGACACCTGATCAGTTATATGATGCAGGTGAGTGCAATTTTGAACTTGGGGGATATTTTATTATCGGTGGTGCCGAAAAGGTTCTTCTATCACAGGAACGTCTCGGTGATAACATGTTTTACGCCAGTAAGCGTATTCAGGTTCCAGATGAAGAACAGAAGCGTGGACTTACTGAAAAGGAAATACAGGATAAAATTTCCGAAGCTACGAAGGCCGAGAAATATGAATATACTGCAGGAATTCGTTGTATCTCGGAAGATGGAACTCGTGGACCGTATTCTCACTTTTTGGTTATTCCACCTGCAAATAAAAAGTCAGATGATCCCGATCTAATCAAAAAGGTGTCTGATTATGGTGATTTCTCTACAAACAGATTAAGCATAATCACGCTTCCAGGATTCAACAAGCCGGTTCCTCTACTCAGTGTATTTTATGCTCTTGGGTTCACAACTCATCAGGATATTTATGACATTGTACTTTGTGGAACACATCCGGATGAGAGAGAGTTATATGATGGTATCTTTCTTGAAATTGTTCTATCTCATGAGAAGTTTACTCGTCAAGAGATGGCAAAGGAAGACGAACAGGATCAGGATCCAGACCTACTGTTCCTAAAGCGCCAAACTCGTACTCGTAGCAATGGTGCTGTTTTTGTAAATTTGTATGATTCCCTATTTCCTCACTGCGAGAAGACTGAAGGTGAATCGACATCTTCATTTTATCGTCGCAAGGCATACTTGCTTGGTCATATGTTGAAAATTGCAATGAGTGTTGCCATTGGAGCAGAGCAGCCTGATAATCGTGATCATTTCCGATTCAAACGTCTTGATGCGGGTGGCGATCTATGCTTTCAGGAGTTTCGTCGTCTCTATAAGGAAGTTTCCAAAAATATGACAGTTCAGCTCGATAGTCGTATTGAGTTCGAACGTCAAACGTATGCTGGAAATAAGATTGTTGAGCTCATCCAACCTGAGAAAATTAGCTACTATTGGCAGGCAAAAGAGTTTCTCAATGGGTTTGAGAAATCGTTCAAAGGAAAATGGGCTGGTAAGGATGGTGTATCACAAGAACTCAGTCGTTTCTCCTATGTAGGAACTATTGCTCATATGCGCCGTATCAATCTTCAGATGGACAAAGGTACAAAGCTAGTCGAACCTCGTCGTATTAACTCAAGTAGTTGGGGCCTACTGTGTCCTACAGATAATCCGGATGGAGGCAATATTGGTATGATCAAATCATTCACTCTTTTTTGCTCTTTGTCAACTGCCAGCGCAATATCGGAAATTATGAAGCATGTAAAGGCATTCAAAACATTTTCAAGTTTAGCTGACATACATCCTTCAACCTGGAATGTAAAGTGGACAAAGGTCTTTGTAAATTCAGATCTAGTTGGTGTTATTGAAAGTGATACGGAATCATTTCATTCTATGCTTCTCAAGAAACGCAGAAGTGGTGATATTCAAAAGTTTGTATCTTTGTGCTGGAGTCGTATCCAAAACACATATATCATATTTACAGATGCAGGAAGACCGTGTCGCCCTATTTATCGGGAAGGAGTTACTGGTTCTGCCGTTTCAAGCGAGAAAACGTGGAATGGATTAACTTCAAATTTAATGGATTATGTCGACGCACAGGAAACGGAGAGTCTGCGCATTTCAATGGAACCGTTCAATAAGAAACTTCATTCTGAAATTCACGGAATGGCAATCTTTTCTGCATCTGCCAGCATAGTGCCTAACTCAGATTTCAATCAGGCTCCTCGTAACATGTTCAGTTGCCAGCAGGTCAAGCAGGCATGTTCTTGGTTTAATACAGCATTTAATAAGCGTTTCGATACTATTGCAACATGGTTGAATTATGCTCAGCGTCCTCTATCTCAAACATGGACAACTCCTCACATTTTAGGTTGTATGCCGTATGCCGAGAATCCTATTGTTGCATTAGCCATCTATTCTGGGTACAATCAGGAGGATTCTATTTTGCTAAATGAATCATCGCTACAGCGCGGAATGTTTCATACAACCTATTACCATTCATATGACGTAGCAGAAGAAATGGCTGGTGCATATATGGCTCCGAATAAAGATATCAACCCGCTTACGTTGCCCCATGCAATGTTTGCGAACATTCTAACCAATTCCGAATACAAAGATATCGTGATTCCTAAAAAAGATGTATCATATGATCTTTTGGATGCAGATGGAATCATTAAGCAGGGATCGCATGTGACAGAAGACACTGTTCTTGTAGGAATTGTTGTTCCAGTCATGAACGCATCTGGTCAGGTTACTGGATACCAAGATAAGGCATATACACCTAAAAAGGGACAGCATGGTATTGTAGATGCAGTATACCGTTATACAACCCCCGATGGTCTACATGGTGTAAAAATTCGTGTAGCTGAACATCGTATTCCTGTTTTGGGCGACAAGTTCTCTGCTCGTCACGGACAGAAAGGCACATGTGGTATGCGAGTTATGACTGAAGATATGCCATATTCAAAAGATGGTCTCATTCCTGATATGATTGTAAATCCCCATGCGTTTCCGAGTCGCATGACAATAGGTCAGTTTATTGAGATGATGTCCACAAAGTTAGGTGTACAAATGGGTGCTATATCGGATTCAACACCCTTCACAAACAAGAATCGTGTCGGTGAAACAAAAGATCTATTGTTAAAAGCAGGATATCATCCGTATGGTCACGAACTTCTCTATAACGGACAAACAGGTCTAATGATGGCATCTGAAATTTTTGTTGGACCTACTTATTACATTCGAAGCAAGTTGATGACTGAAGATAAGATCAATTCTCGATCGACCGGACCTAAAAAGCTTCTCACTCACCAACCTGTAGAGGGTCGTGCGAATGAAGGCGGATTACGTATTGGTGAAATGGAACGTGATGTACTTGTATCTCATGGAATTTCTAAGTTCTTGAACGAATCCCTAATGGAACGTTCTGATAAAGCAGAGTTCTTATTCCAGCCTGAAACAGGTCAGATGGATGCAGCCGAAGATGCAGAAGTTACAACATTGACAGTTCCTTATACATTGCGTCTAACAATCCAAGAACTACAATCTATGCATATTTCAGTTAAACTGGCTTCCAACTAATTTTGTACGAATGCATATACCAAATCCAACTAATTTTACATCCTTCAAATGCCTTTCGGATTCTATCATTTGTGTCGTTTCGCGTTAGTTCTTCAGGGACTTCGACACGTTCAGAGTTACGACCATATTTAGCAGCAAGTTCCACATTTCGAATAGCCTCTTTGATAAATTCATCGATAACGTAGTCTTTATCAAAAAGAGTTCGCAGTTGTGATGCAGATGGCATTTAACATTACCAACACAATTATATGAAAATCTTTCTTGATAACGGATTCTCGGAGTATCAGTATATAGAATGATAACTAATATGGATCATATGTATGTAATTAAACGCAATGGTGACCGTGTTCCGGTTTCATTTGATGCTATTCTACAGCGTGTACGCAGACTATCTGATGGACTTGATCATGTAAATCCCGATCTTGTAGCTCAGAAAGTATGTAACCAGCTGCAGGATGGAATGGCTACATCTAAGCTTGATGAGTTTGCCGCTGAAACGTGTGCAATGATGCAGGCTCGTTACCATCCGAATTACGGTAAGCTTGCTGCTCGCATCGTAATCGATAATCACCAGAAGAACACGCCTTCAACTATGTGTGAAGTTTCAAACATTCTTTATGACGAAGATATGCTTTCTGAAGAATATTGTTATTCAATCTTTCGTCAGATTCGTATCGACCGAACTGTTCATTCTGAAATTGAGAATATGATTGATTATTCTCGCGATTTCATGTTTGATTACTTTGGATTCAAAACTCTAGAGAAGGGATACCTACTTCGCAACAAGCAGGGTAAGATTGTTGAACGTCCTCAGCACATGTGGATGCGTGTATCTGTACAGCTCCATGGTAACAACTTTGCTAAAGTGAAGGAAACGTATGATGCTCTATCGCAGGGATATTTCATTCATGCAACTCCTACACTCTTCAATTCTGGTACCAAACATCCTCAGCTCTCATCTTGCTTTCTTGCGAACATGAGCGAGGATTCAATCAAGGGAATTTATGATACGCTTGGTGAGTGTGCTCAAATTAGCAAGTGGGCCGGTGGTATTGGTCTTTCGATTCATAATGTCCGTGCACGTGGCTCTAAGATTCATGGAACGAATGGAGAATCAACCGGTATTGTGCCAATGCTCAAAGTTTACAATGATACTGCAAAGTATGTAAATCAGGGTGGTAAGCGTAACGGTTCCTTTGCTATCTATCTAGAGCCTTGGCATGCGGATATTGAGGACTTTCTACGTCTCAAGCTAAATCAGGGTGCAGAAGAGGATCGTGCTCGTGACCTATTCTATGGTCTTTGGATTCCCGATCTCTTCATGAAGCGTGTGGAGAAGAATGAGAACTGGACGCTAATGTGCCCTCACGAGTGCCCTGGTCTTGATGATGTACACAGTGAGGAGTTTGATAAGCTCTATACCTCATACGAAGCAGCTGGGAAGGGTCGCAAGACAATGCCTGCTCAGAAACTATGGCAGATGGTTTTAGACGCTCAAATTCAGACTGGAACACCGTATCTTTGCTACAAGGATGCTGCGAACTCAAAGAGTAATCAGCAGAATTTGGGAACGATTAAGAGCTCAAACCTTTGTGTTGCTCCAGAAACTATGGTTCTAACAAAAGATGGATATTTCCCTATTAGTGATCTTAAAGATACGGACGTAGAAGTATGGAATGGAGATAAATGGTCAAAAACTACTGTTCGCAAAACTGGAGAGAATCAGAAACTAATTACTGTAAACTTCAGCAACGGTGCATCACTAACTTGCACCCCTTACCATAAGTTTCTAATTCATGAAACTTACGAAGATACGCGTTCTATCAAAAATAGTATTCGCGTTGACGCACAAGATCTAAAAGAAGGAATGAAACTTAAGAAATTTACTGCTCCAATTGTTGAAGGATTTGAATTATGGAACGAGAAAGACGCGTATACACACGGCTTCTTCTGTGGAGATGGAACATATTCAAATGGAAAGCCAGTATGTAGTCTGTATGGTGAGAAAAAGAAACTAGTTCAGTACTTGAAGATTAAAAGTATGACCAATGTAGAGGACGCGTCTGGACGTCTTAATACGGTTCTAGATGATACGATTGATGCAAAATATAAGGTTCCGATGGTAGGAACTATCCAGAGTAAAATCCACTGGCTTGAAGGATTGTCCGATGCTGATGGAACTATTTCTAGAAATGGGTCGAATGAATCACTTCAGATTTCAAGTATCCATTTCAAATTTCTAGATGATATTCGAATGATGGTTCTAGGACTTGGTGTTCACGCGAAAGTAACAAAAATGCACGATGTGACTATGAGAATGCTACCGGATGGAAAGGGTGGATTCAAAGAATTTGAATGCAAGCCTCTATGGCGCCTGCTTGTATCATCGTCTGGATTATACGATCTAAGCAAACTCGGATTTCAGCCTAAGCGTCTCAAATATACGCCTGTGAAGCCTCAGCGTAATGCTGAACAATTTATTAAAGTGGTATGTGTAGTTGATTCGGATCGCTATGACGACACATACTGCTTCAATGAGCCCGAGAATCACGCTGGAGTCTTCAATGGCATCCTAACGGGAAACTGTACCGAAATTATGGAATTCTCATCACCTGATGAAACAGCAGTTTGCAATTTGGGGTCTCTAGCACTTCCTAAGTTTGTTCAGAGATCCTATGCGGCAGATGGAGCGTATCGATTTAACTTTGAAGCTCTGCGAATGTCCACGGTAATTCTAGCTAACAATCTAGATATTATTATTGATAAGAACTTTTATCCGACACGTAAATGTGAGAATTCCAACAAACGTCATCGTCCGATTGGAATTGGCGTTCAGGGACTTGCTGATGTGTTTGCAATGCTTCGTATTTCATGGACATCACCTGAGGCTGCCAAGCTAAATCGTGAAATCTTTGAGAACATCTACTATGCAGCGGCTACTGCAAGTATGCTGGGCGCAACACGTGATGAGTGGCGTGGTCAAATTGCAGTTACAGGTCATAACTCCTATCTAAGTTTCGACGGTTCTCCCATGAGCCAAGGAAAGATGCAGTTCGATCTGTGGAATGATACGCCTGTTACGAAGTACCTCGATTGGGAGATGTTGCGTAACATGTGTAAAACTGGAATGCGCAACTCTCTGCTAGTAGCGCCTATGCCAACCGCAT
>Ga0214251_1000179_pt1 | contig 16614 bp, 30 predicted proteins | sample TroBogypolimnion_16_FD_153089 | JGI IMG/M metagenome (GOLD analysis project Ga0214251, IMG submission 153089) | Freshwater microbial communities from Trout Bog Lake, WI - 07JUL2009 hypolimnion | ecosystem: Environmental > Aquatic > Freshwater > Lake > Hypolimnion/Profundal zone | place: Trout... | reverse complement strand
TGCCTGCGATTCTTCGCAGCCTACCAATACTACCATTTCTTTTGTTTAAGTGTCAATAAAAAGCGCCTTCTTGAGAAGAGTTTGAGTGCTTTGGAGGTAAAAGTAAAGAGCAACTCCCCCTGCCCCCTGAACAGAAGAAGTTGCTACTTTACCAAACATTCCGTCGATGAGAATCGGCCCCGTATGGCTGTAAGCGGGAAGAGCGTTGCACAGCCCAGACCTTACATTTAAAAAGAGATAATTTTTCGTAATTAAAAACGCACCCAATGTTTTCACAATCGGAGTGCCTTGCTTATCGTTTTACCGCAGCGCAAGGATAGGGAGGAAACGCACCGAACAAGTATCAGGTTTTAATCCAATACAGGGTAAGACACGGCTACGTTTCCAGAAGATTCTTTGTGGTTTGATAGTATATGAGGCCGTGTCTTACTTCGGTTTGTTCACTTCTATCTTGACACAAATGTAACCAATATTTTAAAGAACGTTTCTCTTAGCTACCAACTCCTTCAACTTGTCATTAAACTGCCTGATACCCGGGCCTTGATGTGAAATAGTATGGCAATGATGGCAAAGTGCAATAAGGTTACTCCAATGGTCTTGTTCATGTTTTCTCTTGCTTCCAAACTTTGACCTAGGTATTACATGATGAATATCAACGGCTACCGCATTACAAACCTCACAGAGAATGACATCTCCCTGCGTATAGTTAAATTTGGTGTAGTAGTTGAATGTGTGGCGCTGCATCAAACAAGTTTTTTACAGGTTGAATCATTGGTTCTAAGAATGTGACCACACAGGATACATTCCATTTGAGGCATGTCCACACCATTCATTGCTTCTGAGATATTACGATGGAATAAGGTGCCTCCACAGACCTCTGTTCCCTTTTGCTGATCAGGTTCCAAATACCCAAGGTCTTGCATCAACTTTGTCATTCCCTTTTGCCTGCTTCCTAAAACTAATATATTACTCATAGCAGTATAAATTTTTGTTTGTCAAACTCATCCTTACTCAATATTTCAGCCTTACCTTTAGATGGCTTAAGCACAATAGTACCGCTGGTGGGGTATTTCTGCAATACCTGATACCTGGTAACGATGTCTTGAAACTTACCCGGCTTCCATGTGACTACCGTATCATTCAGGTTCACCTTGATGTAGGACACTACCTGCTGCTCTTTAAACGCATTGGCGGTCTTTCCTGCAATAGCGTCAGCAAACCTGTTCAGTTGATCTGTTGAGTGCCCCTTTACCCATGTTAACGGCTTCCTGTTGTGCCGGTATAGTTCAAATATTTCCTTCCACAGACCGATGTTTTTGATGTCACCGTTCCATTTCTTTTTTGCCCAGCTATGCTGCCAGATGTTGCTTCCATCAACGACATACTTTGAGTCACAGAATATCTCTATACCAGTAAGACCTTCCTCCTTTATCCACCTCAATGCCTCCAGAACACCGTTCAGTTCAGCCTGATTGTTGGTAGCTACGGGGAATCCTCCTGTGAAGAACCTGGTCTTCTCTGTTACGGTTATCTCATCAATGGGGGAGATAATTACTGCCCATCCAGAAGGTCCCGGGTTAGTGAGAGAACTGCCATCGGTATATATTTTAACGCTCATGACCTGTAGATTCTTTTACTGCGTTCGAAAACTGCTCTGAACTTATCAGCACCTACCTCAGCGAGAAGTTCGTTAATCAGGATGGTATCCAGTGCTGACTTGTAGAGAACCGATAACTCCTTTTCCTTTTCATCAAGACCTAACTGCTCAGCCATTAAGTTCTGCATCACAACAATTTTGCTTGCTCTATCAGATGCCTCAACAGACTTTACTATCACCTCCATCCGGCTAAATACCTTCTGGCATGTGTTAAGGCTCTTTTTAGTAAGACCTTCAACAACCAGTTCTTTAATGAGGTAAAGCGCTTCCTGGATTTTAATCTCGCGCATGGGCCGGCTAATCTCAATCTGGATAGACTTTATCCTCGGCGCTAACACAGCTTTACGGGATTTTATCATCACCAGGCTCTTGCTCAGTTCGTCAGATGTAAAGAACCCTGTTTCAAACGCATAGGCTGGCGATTTGAGGGCACTTGTGTGTATCTCTGATGTCATGGCCTTGGAGGTGCATAGGAAACACTTATCGAGCTTCTGAATGCTTGGTAGGGTAATACCTCTGATGGAGGCGCATGTGGAACATATTGTGATCATCCTTTCTTCTTTTTATCCAAAATGATACTGTTGTGCTCTTTGATATAGTCCTCTAACACTTTCTTAATTGCCGGGTGCTCACATATTTGCCTGATTCTACGGTCATAAGCCTCGTGGTAGTCTTCACTACTCTGTCGCACCATTTCCTCAAACTCTTTTTTGGTCATCAAAGCCATTTTGCTGCGGTTTTTTTGCTCGTTACAAAATACCATCCTTTACGATAAAGCCATGCTACTTCAAAGCCACGGAGTGACCACTGAGCGTAATACCAATAGAACGTAAGGAGGTTACGGGTTGAAATCATAGTTTTTTTTGACCTAACATTTTAGACATCTGATTATAGATATTAGATAGAATTTTTAATTTTTTCTTTTTATCTCCCCTTGATGTTTTTATCAGGTCTTTTAAGATAATCTCCCCTGTTTTAATCATTATCAAATCCTCCCGAGTTGCCTTAAACTGCTTAACATATAGCTCTGCTGCTTTGTCATACATATCAGTAATGTGAACCCCACTTTTTCCAGTATCCAATGGAACCTCATCAAAAGTTTTGTAGTAATATTTCCTAGCTATAATGTTCTTGCAATCATTGTATGTATTCATGGTATTTGTGTTTTAAAAGTTAACATTACAAGGAGGCAACGGATTAATCTCTGGTAACGGCCTCATGACCAGTTTATGACCCTTACCTATGCCTACGGTATAGCCAAGCTGTTTTAGCTGTTCCCGTAGCTCCTGTGCCGGTTTTATGTTACCTGCATGATACGGGATACACTTTGCGTCCATTGCCTTAATCTGTGCGAATATTTCTTCTGCTTTCATTTTACCTCCCTGAAATACTCAGGCATTTGTCTGAATGTTTTCTTAATATCTTCAATCAATTCTATACACACATTTGGATGAAGCCACATTAATTCCCATACTTCAGGAAAATTGCAAGTTTTCATCTCAAATCTGAATCCTCGTTTAAAATCTTGTTCGGTCATAACCTAAATTTTGTGGAGAGTATTGGGCTCGAACCAACTTCCTTCTTGGTGAAACAAAGCCATTTGAAAAACCAAGATGCTCTACCTAATGAGCTAACTCCCCTGCCATTGCTTACACTATTTAAAAACAGGGGAGTTTCTGCCTCTCCCCCGAAAGAACGATCTACTACAGTTTCTCAATTTCTGCCTTCCAACTGTCAATCTGCATGTTTAGCATGTTATCTATCGCCTCATGGATACTTTTTGCCTCTGCTGACTTTAATTGAATTGGAGCATTAACAGGTATTGTTTTCAGATAGGCTAACAGTTTGACCTTATCAGGCTGTCTTGCTGCCTTCTTTGCCGCCTTTTCTTCCTCTGCGATCCGTTTGGCCTCTTTCTCCTGCGCCTCCCGTTCAATGCGCTGGCGCTCCTGCTCTTTGGCAAGTTCTTTAGCTTGTTCCAGTTCGGCCTCACGCTTCTTTTCTTCTGCTATTCTCCTTGCCTCTGCTTCCTTTTTGTCCTGCTCGGCTTTGATCGCTGCTTCGAGTTGTTGTTCCTCACGTTTCAGCCTTTCTTCGCGCTCAGCTATTTCGCGTTTTTTGGCCTCAATTTCTGCCTGACATTTACGCTGCTCTTCTTCCTTCTGCGCTTGCTCCTGGCGTTGTTGCTCTAACTTCTCAGCCTCTTCACGCTTCCGGTTCTCTTCTGCTAATCTTTCAGCTTCTACCTGTTCAAGTCTGGCCTGTTCCTTATCGTAGGCTGCTTTTACCTCACCTTCAATAAGTTTGGTCCATCCTTCATCTGTAAGGTTCCTGATTTCCATTATCTGAACATTGCAACCTTGCAGGCTATACCCGGCAGCCGTGAGGACAAACCCGAAACTTATCAGCTCCATTAAACGGTCGTTGGCCTTTGCCTCTTCTTCTTCAGCTTTGATTTTAGCTAGCCTGGCCTGTTCTGCCTCCACCTGGGCCTCGTAACCTAAAAACCTGTCTTCTTCGGGCTGTATTAAGGCCACAATCTCCTTTTCCTTTGAGATAACGTTCTTGGAGAAGGCATTTGCTCCGTCACGGACGTTTTTCATGAACTTCTCAATACCTACTCTGGTATTCTTGAACTCAATACGGGCAGCTTTAATCATTTTTAGCTGCTCTTTGTCGTTCAGGTCGGTTAATACAAGTCCCTCGTGTTTCTTTTTGAGGGCTTCGATTTCTGCAAGGTATTTTGGTACCATTACAGGGAGCTCATTCTTGAACTCTACTACTTCTGTTGCTGTGCTCATTTTGGTGTGGTTTATGTGATTAAAGTTTACGTCTTTCAATTACAACTAAAGAATCCGAAGCAGAAATTATCCGGTCCAGTTCATTCTCCGATTTCTTATAAAGTTCTATGGCCTCCTCATACTGTGCTTTCTGTACCAACAAAGCATCAACATAATCCTGTTGCGCTCTTATCATCTGCTCCTGGGCCGCGTTCTTTTCACGCAGAAACAGACAATAGCAAAAAGCGACTAAAAAAGCGATAACGAAAATGGTTTCTGCGTTCATATTAATGCAAAGTTGTCAACTATATGTTGCATTTCCAAATGAATGGCTATTTTTTTTTTACAACCTCCAGTTTTCTTATTTCGGCTGCAATTCGGTAATACTCATCCATGTTGGCCTGAACTTTGGCATCGTAGGCTCTTATACAAACTGCTTCTGCCTCTATTTTCTTCCGGTAGGATGTGATGTTTCGAACTGACCTGCCCCGCTGATGGCTGAAGTCCTCGTTCTCCTTGGTGATGCGATCCAGTTTATCCTTGTAATCCTTCAGCATCTCTTCCCTGAATTTTTCCATGTGTTCCATAGGGTTCAAATTTTAGGTTTTCGTTGGTTAGCTTCCTGTACCGTTCAAGGTCTTTATCAGTTGGCCTGTTCCACTTTTCAGCATTGGATGGAGAAGCTGTAAAGAGGAGGTCAGGTTTTAGATAGACTGGCCGGCAGTAGTCGTGGGTTACAAGTACATAGTGCAATGTTTCAGATTTTGTGGATTAGAAAATGTGCGTTTCCCGTTAGGCTACCTGGCGCTTTATCTCAAAGCTATACTGCTCTGAGAATCCCTGTGTGAGTATCTGCTCCAGCTTCTCAGCCTCGGAAGCGCTCAGAGGTGTTCTCCATCCGAAGGAAAACTTATCCGTGTGGCTGTAGTATATCACGTTGTTGAAATCAACATTGTGCTCTATCAGCCATGTGAACGCTGCCTTCTCCTTGATGGCATTCTGGATGTCCTTATCCAGTTGCTCCAGTTTACGCTTCTGAGACTCTTCCAGCCTCTTTTTACGGGCGATTACCTGCTCGGATCGGTATAGGCCAAGGATGCCCTCCGGAACAGCGCCATTGGTCTTGTATTTGCCCAATATCGGCTTCAGTTCAAGCATATACAGCCTGTCCTCGGTCAGGTGCTCACCACCGATGCATTTAATGCAAAATGCAGCCGTAGGGTTATGGTATTGAGCGCCACAATACTGGCATGCCCATGTCTCCTTACGGATGGCATTCATTTCCTCCGTTATCTCTAACCAGTACCCCCTCTTGATCTTCCGGTTGGGATAGATAGACTCTGCCCATTCATGCAGGCGCAGGCCATCTGTAAAGCCCTTTACGCCAGCAGTGTTCCACTGGTCATCAAACAGGAAGTCTGTGTCAAGGGTTACCTCCTGACCATCCAGAGGGATGATGGCGGTCCGGTACCAATCGCTATCCTGCTGGCCTGCTGTCGTATCAAATAGCTTGTGTCCTGTTTTCTTCAGGTCAAAGCACATGGCATGGTAGGCTGCGTTGGCATCCTGATTAGAGATATCGAACGAATAATAATGCAATACTGTCTTCATGGCTAAAAATTTAAACGTGGTTAAGAAATTATAAGTGATCATTAGTTTGGCTGATAACAGCGAGATTGTAGCCTACGATATTTTCAAGCTCTGCCTTGAGGTCTGCATACATCTCCGGCAAAGCCAGTTTGCATGAATCGGCATATTCCTTAGAGCATCCAGAATGCTGTCCGATGTGGGCATAGCAGGTTCTTGAATTGTGCCCCCACTTTAGGTCTGGGAACTATGCAAAAACGGTGTCTGTATCGATATCGTATAGAAACTTTACCCTTGTCTTATGGATGTCTTTCATGCTACTACCTCCTCCTCTTTACCGGCAACATAAGTCAGCCTTGTGTAATGGTTAGCAATGTATTCCTTGGCTATCTGTCTCGCTGCCTGGGCATCCTTGGGCATGCATATGATGTAGCGATGGATGCAGAAAACGTTACTGCTCTGGCATACCCTCTGGCGAAACTTAATGCCGTTCTTCCTGAGTAGCTGTCCTATTGCCCGGAGCTCAGCCTTGCACACATCGGTGGGGCAAGGAGAGTCAGAGAAGGTTCCTGTGTCGTTAGCTCCGGCTACGGCATAGATTGGTTCGGAATAGCCTCTCCATCCGTCTTGGCGTACGTAGTAGGTCTTGGTGGTGAATTTGTCCTGAGAAATTGTCTTCATGATTGGTGTGATTTAAGTTTTAAGAAAAATGATTTTGTGCGTCTCCCGTTGTGAAAAGTCAGGTTATTCTGTGATGATACCCTGCTGGATCAAAGATTGTGCAGTTCTGCCGAACCATCCCTGTAGCTGGTAGGCCAATCGCGTATTGTGCAGGTATTGCCATGCTGCGATGACCTGTTCTTCAGAAGTAGACTCAATGAATCCCTCTGCAATGCCTGTTGCTTCATAGGGAGTAAATTTGAATTTCTTGCCTCTTGTTGTTGGTGCTTTCATGTTACTGTATGTTTATACGGTTTAAAAATGTTTTAAAGCCAGCTAAGTATTGTTTCCGGTAGCTGTCACCGATGTGGCCAAAGATGTCAGGATGTGCCATAAGTTGAGAGGTAATGGATACATAGCTCCTCTCAATGCTATCGTGAAGGTCTTCAACAGTCTCCCCCTGCATTAGCACCTCATATGTAGCCTTTAGGTCATTTCCATGCCCACTACCCTTCAGGTGTGTAAACGTGCCATTTTTCGCTGCCTGAAGGTGCGCCATGGCTATCTCCTTTTGTTTCTTCGTTATTCGTTTCATGTTCTATGCGTTTAAGAAGGTGATTCCATAGTTGGTAACAGGTTTGCAAAGGGAGAAGTAAGCATAGCAGCATCCAAGGTCATCGTCCCCATTTTGGAAGGTATTATGCTTGATGAATATCTTCAATGGCTGCATCAGAAGGTTATCACAAAACTTCACGAAGATTTCCATCTCTTCCTTGGTGAATAGCTTGTCGGATACCTCTTCGCCATCACCTACAAACATCTCCCATGATGCATTGATTTCACTCATGATATCCTGTGCCAGATTATGTGTTGTCATGCCGTTATAAACTGGCACCTGTAGCACAGGCATATGGTATCCGGTAAAGTAATCAGGGTAACAGATGTCTAGCTGGGCTACCTCTGTGAATCTTCCCTCCACAGGAAGCATTTTTTGAATCCTGTTGATAGCCTTGGCGAATGATTCATCGTCCCTGTATAGCTTGCTGTAGCCATTTCCCTTCGCCCATCCATCCTTAATTGCATCCCTGCGGATAAGGTGATAAACTGGTGTTATCGGGTCACTTGGTCTCAGGCTACGGGTAATGGTGTAGGAGATTGTCTCCCCATCCTTTTTGATGGTAGCAATCACTGAGGTATAGTGGTAGTGCTTTACCCCGTTGATTTCGCTGTAGCAATTGTCCATCTTTTCGAGTGACTTCTCAAGTAGTGTTTTCATGATGTATAATTTTTAGCGCCATGCATTGCTTCGATGCGTACCCTATAGGTGCATGGCAGATATTTACTCCCCGTATAGCGCTCTAACTGCGTCCCTGACTCCCTGAACATTTGCTCCGGCCATCATCAGGCCCAATCCTACAGTCTTTGCGTAGTTTACATCCTTATCCTTGCAGACTACGCTCAACAGCGCCATATAGTCCCCGTATCGATTCTGAGTAGTTGCTATCTTAGTTTAAACTCTCAAAATACTTTTCTACTATCCAGTCTTCAAAATATGTGTTTTCATCTTCAAAAAGTTCATCTAGTGGGATGTTGTGGTAAAAATCTATTTCGGCTTCCATATTTTCGCTGCTATTGTCATAAATAACGCGTCCCCAGCCTTCAAAACCATTATAAACAAATGTAAAAGCGGCGTATTCATTTATTTTTTCCGTGTCTGGTTCTGATAATTCCAAAGTGATTGTTTCACCGGTTTTAAATGTGTATGTAAAGTTTTTCATAATCAGTTTTTTTAGTTATCTGCTAAATGGATCATTAATTTTGCGCCTTTATTAAGTTCATTTTTAAAAGTAGCTTCATCGCATGGCAAAATATCAATAGTGCATAAATTATAATGCAAATAATGATTCCCATTTTTTGATGGCAACTATATATTTATCTCACCCAATATTATTTAGATGCTATTTTGGTTAATGAATTACTTTCCTGTGAGTCTCTTGCCTGTCTCAGCATACGCTGTTAATAGCTTGCCCAGCTCAGCAAGTTCATCATGGTTGTCGAAGTGAAGGTAGATGTCACCTAAACTGATAACCGGATTCTTGAATTGCTTGATGTGGTTGAATTCGATGTCTCGCTTAAGGTCATCTATTCTACCCAATTCGTTGTTAAGCAGGTCTTTTACTTCGATTGATACTTTCATGGTATTTGGTTTTAGTGAGGAGGTAGGATGATGAATCCCTCAGCCTGTAGCTTGCCTCCCCTGTCGTTGTTATTGATTTTGTTTTCATTTCGCTTCTCCAGATATGCTTTAGCTAACTGTATAAGTTAACCGCTCCTCGTCGCATCTGGCGCGTTATCAGGAAGGCTGTTCACCTTGCTGTGCTGGATTGTGGTTCCCTGATATCTGGTCCGACGTTGTTATCAACTCATCTCGGCCTTTCAATTCAGCCCTCAGATTCTTTCGATTATCCGAGGAAGCTACCTCTACTCTGTGTTTAGGCACCTGAAGCAGTGCATGTGTTTTGTTTCGCATCCGAATTCAAACAGGTAAAGAACGTCGTCCCGAAAGACAATGCAATGATACGGACTATTCTTCGATATTTGCAACACCTAGTTGCACTTTATTTGGATATTGCTCATAACGTATTGAAAATCAAGGAGATTATTTTCTTACTTTCTTTTGACAAATACAACTATTAGTTGCAAATGGCTAAATTGACCATCATCACCAATAGTCAAACAATGACTGTAAATATTCTATTTGTATATTCACCACATCACATGCCAAACCCAACACCAAAACCGTTGGTATCACTACATCTCAGCATGTTTATTGGTATCTACAGCATCGCACCTGGTCAGCGATAGTGCTCCTCGTAATAGCCATCAATTGCATTACGCCCAGCCCTAGTAAGATGGTATGTGTAGTAAGAGCCCTGTCCCAATGGCATCCTCTCTCCCCTGATAACAAACCCTACCCCTATAAGCCTCTTAATACTTAACACCACCACACTCCGGCATTCATTAAGATGTAAGCACAGGGACGGAACATTAGCACAGATAGACGGCTGTTCGGCTGTTGGCTGTTTGCTCAACTTCATCACTCCTATCAAAACGTTAAAGTCATTCAGATACAATCCATGGCGCTTCGCAAACGATTTAACCCCCATCAGATGTTCGCACAGGTCAACTATATCGAACAACTTATTATCTACCCTCATTGGCCTTATTCGCCTATTTCCTGAATCTTCCTGTCTCCCCTTATTCATGAAACGAATTTAATGCGAATTTTACTCAGGGAACGAGTGAATAATTCGCTACAGTTACTCACGCAAAGGTTTTCACGCATGTAATAAGATGGGAAAGCCTGGCAAAAGCAGGGGAAAAGCAGGGAAAACACAGTTTGTTGGTAATCAAGCATTTGATTTGTCTAAACTCGGCATTTGATGATACAAAACAGGGGTAAAAAGGTGCTTATTTGGGGTATAGTTTAGGCTAAAAACCCGTAATCTACCGTTGTTCGATAAGATAGAAACAGGCATTTGTAAGGTCTGCCCTGCTTGTTTTTGCCATGATGTCAGGTGAAAAATGGGCGAAAACAGGTGCAAATATTATGTGACGAACGGACATCTTTTGCAATTGGTTGATAATCAGTTTAGTTTAGGCTGCCATTATTGCTAGTTTACATAATAGCAACTATGTAATAGCAGTTTTGATGAAAATACAATAAGATGGAAACAGCCACAACAGCCTGATGAAATGATGTATACTCCTTAGCAATTTTAATTAGAGATGTCAATTAGGAACCTGAATTAAATACCTTATTTAAGGTGCTGTAGTTTTGTTTTATCTATTGCTTACCTTTTGTAGATGTTCACCTGACTCAGCCTATACACACAGCGCATTCATACGATGGCCTGATTGAGTGCCTGATGGTGGTGTAGTAGTGTATGATGCCATACGATACTAAACGCTCTGTATTGAGCCCCTATTGCGTCCTGAAGCATTGCAGGTTGATTGATGCACTGTGACCATGGCTATGTGAGATGTGACCATGGTTCGGTTTGTGCCTTCCGGCCGGATTGCCTTGTTGCCCTGTTTGCTTTCGTTTGGCGCTGTCGTTCAATCATTTGTGAGGTGGGGTGGGGTGGCCTAAATGGGTTTTCCCTTGGCGATGGCCGGCCCCCTGGAACGTGCGATTACTCATTTGCTCTATCGCCGCAGAAATTTTTTTTGATTCTGAAGTGATTTATACCTTTGTGATATGTTTATATACTTGGAGCACTTGAATAATGTAGAGGCTTATAGCAGACAGGTTGGTGGGTCTTCGCTGCTGTTTCGTAAGGTGGATAGGGAGTTGCAGTTTAAGGGATTTAAGACTGAGCTTCGGTTAGATGATGGGTATCATGTGTATTGGGTGTGGCGAAGTGGTGGGGATCGTGAATTGACAGGTATTAGTGTGTGTTTTTTGTATTTCGATAGGTGTATTGCAGACTATGTTTTAACGAGGAGTAAAACGCTAGTGTAGGATATGTTTAATATATCGATGTTTCTTTGTTGTTGTGGAATGATCTTGATAGTATGGGTGATAGGGGAGGGGGAGTGAATTTGCGGAAATTGTATCCTGAGTCGTTGCTTGAGAGGCATTGGGCGTATGTTGATGTGGATGGGGTGTGGGAGTATGAGGTAAGGCATTGGCGGGAGTTTTTGGTGATAGGATGTTGTGTAGAGGGAGATAGGCCGGAGAATTGGTTTTATTTTATGGAGTTGAGTTAGTATATTTGTAGAGCCCAGGTTGCGATGGGATAAAACATTTTGGAGCCTTTCGCCTTAGTACTGTCGCAACCGGGAAGAGGTGGGAGGCTCTTTTTATTAAACTTGTATTTATGAAGAAGAATTTCTTTGTTACGGATGCTAAGAATTTGAAGAGGGAAGGGTTGTTGAGTGGGGAGACAGCGGACCAGGTGATGGCTCGGAAGGGATTGGAGGGTGTTGTGGAGAGAGATGTTCGTGTGGATGTGAGGTGCAAGCCGTTAGGGGATAGGTTGTTGGTGAGGAGGTTGAAGGAGGAGCAGAAGGGGTTGATCATAGTTCCCGGTGCTCGGAGGGAGAGTAGTGAGAAGGGTGAGGTGGTGGCAGTTGGACCTGGGAGGTTTGGGGAGTTGATGACTACGGTAGTTGGGGATCAGGTGATGTTTACGAAGCATGGTGTGATGGAGTTGGAGATAGATGGCGAGGTGTTTGTGCTGATGCGGGAGAGTGATATATTGTGTACGTTTTAATCTTTGGACATGGCAAGGGATTACTTCACGGCAGAGTCTAACTTCATTGAGAGCGCCGGCTACGATGACCAGACATCAATCCTGGGGATCAAGTTCAAGGATGGTGATGTGTGGAACTATTCCCCGGTGCCTGTGGGTGTGTGGGAGGGGTTTAAGGGAGCCGGGAGTAAGGGGGTGTTCTTCCACACATACATCAAGGGCCGGTATAGTGAGAAACAGGTTGAATAATTTCGGTTATTTTTGTCTCACTAAAACAAACTACTATGTCGGCAAGCGCAAACATTCTGAACTTATTGAATACCCGTAATGGCATCCAGCACAGAGATTACCAGTCTGGTTTGAAGGCGATATTTGTTCAGGGAGCTGCGGGGTTAACCGGTGCCGGTAGTGCATATGGGGCAACGATACTGGCGCAGTCAAATGCACTGAGCAATGATGAGATAGCCTACCAGGATCAACTGAAGTCTATCTGGTTTAACTTTGGAACTGCGTTGAATGCGCTGGGCCAGACCACACCTGGAGCGACGCTGATCACTTATACTCAGACTAACCCGATATCCAATGAGGTTTACTTCGATCAGTTGAAGCCATTGGTTCTGGCGATCTATAATGGCCTGGTGGCGCTGGGCCAGTAATGCTGAATACTTTTGGGGAATTGCCTGGGTTTAATTACTCGGGCAATTTCTATTTGTGGTCTACCCATTCGCACCCGTTTTGTTGATACCTGACATGGTAAAAACGAACAGGTCGGAGTCTTTTTCTTGGTTCATGTGTTAATGTTGTGTTTTGCTTTATAGCGGTCGATAAAATCCTTATCGAAGTCAGATGTCCATCCGCATCCTAGACATCTAAATTGAGATAAAACAGGGTCCCAAATGGTTCTTGGGTTACTGCAACCACGAAAAGTATTGCGCTGCACATCATTGCCACAATACGGACGGTAGCCAATATCGTCCATCAGGTTTTGCCTTACGATTGATGCTTCTTTCATATCCCCTCCTTTTTAGTTGGCGCGGCGGGGAGTGTTTCTGTAAAAATAATCCTGTCAATTTCAGCAGCTATAAGAGCGCCCGCAATTATTAATTTTTCCTTACGCGAGTTATTGTCAATTCTATTACAAATAGATTTATCCCAATCGTCAGGCCAAGGCAAACCGCCAACAGTCCCGATACATTTAGTCGCGCCAATTAAGAGGGGCAATATTTTAAATGGCCCTGTTGGTTGTGAGTTTTGTAGAACATCTTTCTTAACCGACCTACCGTGTTTTTCGATTTGCTCATGTCGTTCTTTTGCTATCAGTGTTACTCCGTTATCCACCTCAATCCACCCATCCCCCTTTGCGGAATACGCTTCATGGCAAAGTTCATCATGGAATTTAAGCATCCGCCCTAGCGCCCATTTAAAGCCTCCGTTGATAGTTCCTGTTTGAAGGAAATATTTGATACTCTCTTTTGAAAGTTCGTCCATGCTACCTATAAATTTCTGTATTAGGTCATCATATAGTTCGCCTTCTGCTTTGGCGGCCATCTTGTTCACCAACGCAATCATTTCTGGGTTTAGTGGCTTGGTTGACGTTACGTGAGAAATGGACGGGCTTATGTTCTCCTTTGCGACACGATTCATTGCGGAGAGGATGGCTTTCTCTACCGACCCACTCCCTAAGTAATCTAATACAGCCTTATATGGTGCGCCAAACTCTTTCTTCAATTCCTCAAACAACACCTGCTCATGCTCGGTGGTCGGGGTTGGTTGTGAGCGATATTCCTCCATCGCATCAATGATAGCCTTTTTAAGTTCGGGACGGTCTTTAATAAGGTCAGAAGTAAAGTCGTTGACTTCTTTGGCTTTTGACAGTAATATTTCAAGTGCTGTTTTCATTTCTGTGTTTTTATGGTTAATTAATATATGTTATGTGCCTTTATGACTTCATCTACCCTTGTTAATTCCTCCCTCAACTTGGCGTTTTCGGATAGGGTGGTGCGGTAGCGGGTGATTAATTCGTCAACATGTTTCTGCATATCTATGTCGTGAACTATCACATACTGGCACATCTCAATCAGTTCTTCGTTGCTCAATTCTTTCATGTGGGTTATTTTTTAGGTTTAAATAATGAGAATATCACTCCTACCATAATAATTACAAAAGCGCAATAGGCTAGGGCAAATGCTAAATATCCGGGAGAAGTTTCGAGTATCTGTTTCATTTGGTTGGGTTAAGGGTTAATAATTGGTTCTACTCTATTCCATTCTGATTCCATGATGATATACCCGCAGTTTACACAGGTATGAACGTATGAGACAAAGGGCCACATATACTCTACTTTGGCCGTATTAATGCAGTCGCATTTAGGGCAGATAATTTGCTCCGTGTGAAAAGGTATATCAACGTAATCCCATATTGGTTTAGTCTGCTTCATGACTATAAGATTGAGTTGTCTTTAATAATTTGTAAGGTCCAAAATAGCCAACCGATTTCAAGTTGAAAATATCCCTTGCACCAAAACACATTGATTGACGGAATGATATAAATCCCTTTAGTGTCTTTAATAAGGGAAATGTGAAATACTACTTCTACATTTTTCATACAATTTTCTTTAGGTTAATAAAGGGTGTTACTCCATTCAATTTGAAATGCTGCGCCACCAGCGATGGTATAAGGACCTGCACCAGTACAGGTGTTACTCCATTCAATTTGAAATGCTGCGCCACCATACACTTGGTAAACGATTGAATATCATAGTAATTCATACCGAATTTAGATTCAAAAACAGACCAAAATCGTGTGTATGAACACCAAAAAATGCCAGTTTTTTCATCGTGCTTAAACATAAATTGGCTTTGATTATTAAGCCAAATTAGCGAGTTTGAGTATTTAGTTCTGTCTTCCTTCCGCTCCAAATCTTTTACCAGTTCGGCAAAAACTGATTCCTTCGTTTCTATGGCCTCCGTTTGCAATACATAAACTTTACCGTCTATGGTAAATGTGCCGTCTTCATTTTGAATTATAGATTTCATATACTGTTTTATTTTAGTGATTAATTTTCGGGTGTGGGTTAGAATGGATCATCATCGTTTCCGTAACTTCCTGTCTTAACATATTCCTTCGGTTCGTTCAGCTTTTTAATTTCTGGATTACCCTCCTCCTTGTCAATGAAAAAATACTGCAACGAATAGCTTTCAAAATCATATCTCCTGGTATCACGAACATATTTGAACTCTATTGAGCCACGGTACCCGACAATCTTCTGCCGGCGTATCTTCTTCGTGTGAAGTTCACAGGTGTAATCTTTACTATCATTCGCATTCGGCCTGTGAAATACCAGTATGTTATCGGCTTTGTTATTCCACATTGCGCCCCCGGCCAGGTCAAATACATCTGGGCAATCAAACCCCTTTTTATCATTCTTCTTCAACATTTTCGGATGCGCCACAATTATGAAGTAGATGTTGCTGCCTATTGCAAATCGGGTAAAGTCGGACAAAACCGTAGCCAAATACTTATCATCCCGTCCACCAGATGCCTGATAATCATTCTCCATTTGGTTGAACGGATCAATAACACAACCATCTATCTTCTCTTTCAGAACTAACTGCAGGAACCGGCTTTTGATGTAATCCGGGGTAGGGCTAAGATCTTTTGGGTAAACGTAAAAGAAATGCTCCTGAATCCATTTGTACGCCTGGGCATACTTTATTTTGTCGGGCCTGAACAGGTTGGTTGGTGTGCAGTCGGCACCCACCAGTATCTCTACAAGGTCATGATAGAACTCATGTGAAGGAAAGTCCTCCGGGCCAAATATTGCCCACTTAGTACCTTCTTTCACCGACTTGTTGACCATCATAAACTTTAAAAATGCCGTTTTACCCATGTTTCCTATCCCGGTAAGAACTGTTAACTCTCCCCTTTTGAACTTGAAAATCTTGTCTACCTCCGGAACTCCACTCTCTGAAACCGAAACATATCCATGATCGTAAATCTTCTCAGCATCCGCGTAAACGTCCTGGCCGTAAATAACATCTGCTACCTTTCCATTATCCAGTTCAATCTCTACCGGCTTTCCTGTGGCCTTATCAACCAGATTCTTTGACTTAAACTCTGCAGTTCCAAAAACCTTGTTGTCATAAACTCTGTCGGCCATGGCCATTACCTCGTCTACAAAAAATTCGCTGTCCTTGCTCAAATACCGGCTTTTAACTTCTGTCCGGGTAGTATCCTTGTCAACTCCCAACCTGCAAGCTCCTTCGATGATATGGTGAATGAAAATCCTCCGGTCACCGCTAGAAAATATCTCCTTCTGGTGCTCAACCCACTCTTCTATCAACTTAAATGTCATTTCACTTCTCATATATCCGACTTTAAATAGTTGATATCACGTTGTAATTCTTTTCCGGTGGAGGTGGCCGGACCCATTTTAAACACACAAAAATCATTCAGGTGGTTAGCATCTAGTTCTGTGACTACCTTTTGATACAGTTCAGCCAGGTAGTCCAAAGTTTCAAACCCTATCCAAAGTTCTTCGGTTTCCTTATCGATGATAAATTGGCTTGCATTCTCATTGGCAGCGTATTTATTGAGAGATTCTTGCTTTTTAGATAGCATTGCCTCAAAAGCAGTGTACCTGTCCCCAAAGTCAGCTAATAGCGTCACAGAC
>Ga0214251_1000158_pt1 | contig 17593 bp, 22 predicted proteins | sample TroBogypolimnion_16_FD_153089 | JGI IMG/M metagenome (GOLD analysis project Ga0214251, IMG submission 153089) | Freshwater microbial communities from Trout Bog Lake, WI - 07JUL2009 hypolimnion | ecosystem: Environmental > Aquatic > Freshwater > Lake > Hypolimnion/Profundal zone | place: Trout... | reverse complement strand
CTGTAGCTTGACCATGTTTTATAATCATCGCCAGTATGTCTTATATTCATTGTAGCCGGAATCTTATCACCTACAATCTCAATGCGATGATAAAACTTACGCTTAGTAGTTCCACTATCCATAATAGAAGTTACTGCTCTATAGTAGATTGGAGCACCATTATCATTGTAATATGTGTCAGACATTGTGTACAGCGTACCATTGTCATCATCTAGCAAGAAGTATGTCTCACCAACACCAGCAAAGTAACTAGGTCGGAAATATTGTTCTGCATATATGCCGTTAACGCCGGAATCACTATCACCAATAGCCCACATAGTCCACTGATACCATTGCTTCTCATTAAGATCATACACAAGTGTTTGATTAAGATCTGCTAATGTGAGTATGTAAAAGGTATGACCATTAATTCGTAATGGATATGCAATCACATCTGTAAGAGTACTATTGTTTAGAATACGATCAATGAATGGTGTTGATATCTTTGATGGTGATACACCCATGATAGAGTATACCGAGGGTCCTTGTTCCTTTGCAGTGCCAAGCCAGACTGTTGTTTGTTCAAACGAACAGATAGAATCTCCGTTAGCACACCCTAATTCAATGTGATATGGTGTGGCAATAGCTAGGGGGGAACCTGGGTATGAGCCAGTATCATAGTAGAAGTCTGTTGACCACTGACCAAATGCTAGTACATAGTTAAGATGTTTAACAATACCAACTAACCCATCTGGTTCTGCTTCTGCAGTTATATAATTAAGTGCATTCCATATTGTTGGGTTATTCGGTTCAGATGTATATATCTCACCATTAGTCCCACCAATAACAGTATAAGTATCTAAGTAAACAGCACCTGTAGCATAAGGGCCAGCAGGGAATCCGTTTAACAAAGCTGTTACATAGGCACCTGATCCAACTGTACCTTGAGCACTTACCCATTTAACAGTTGCTGTTCCATCGGATCCAGTACCACTTGTAAATGTAGGAGCAGTAGATCCTGTTGTACCAGCAACAGTAACAGTATATAAATTAGTTCCGGTCCAATAAGTATAATCAACTGCTACAGGAGTTGAGGCCACCCAAGCCGGTGAGTTTGCGGTTAACCATTGTGCTGTAGCACTACCATCAGCCTGTGGTGTGGGTCCTGTAAACGTTGGTGCAGTTGTTCCAGTAATTCCAGAAATTGTTACAGTATATAAATCAGTACCAGTCCAATACACATCTCCCGCAGCTACAGTTAAACCAGCTGACCAAGCAGTACCTGCTGAATCACCTATAGTTACAACTAATGTATCGCTTGATGTATAACCACTTCCTGGATTAGTAACAGTAACACCAGTAACAATACCACTTGTAGACTGTACAGTACCTATAGCAGTTGTTCCACCACCAGATGGGGCTGAGAATGTTACTATTGGATTAGCATAATGAGTACCACCAGTAATAACAGTAGTTACAGTAATACCATCATCAACGACCTTAGCAAAGACGCCTGTAGCTGGATTGTATGTGTAACCATTTACTTGATTCTGTACAAACAAGTATGTGTTGTTAAGTGTGCTATTAAAATAACACTGCTGTACTATACCACCTATAGTACCAGTCATAGTACCAATAGTAGTTACAGCATAAGTTGTAGGATTAATCTTATATAGAACGTTATTCACAGCAGCAAATAACGAACCATTAAAGTTATATAATCCTTGTCCCTGTGCATTGGCAAGTGTTGCACCGGTATCTTTTATACCTGGGCGTTTAATAAACTCTCGCTTCTGTCCAACAGTCTCAAAGTAACCATTGACACATTTAGAATCCTTTGCCAAGGTACCATCACGAGTCTCTATTGGTTGTGTTAAAGGTAGTCTTGCAATTGGCATAGTATCCTATTATGGTAGGTTGTTAGAAGAGGGTCTTCCCATTCTCATGTCAGGTTGGAAGAATGTAGAGTAAGTTTCAACGTCCCATCCCTCTAATTCTTCTTTGTAAATCTTAGCACGCAAAGCAATCTCTTGACGATGATTACCTGGAACACTATATTCAATAGCTAGTTGGTCAGCAAGGTTCCATACCAATACATTCATCCACTCAGTGGGAAAGTCTGGAATAGCTTGTGCTGTCATAATATCAGCCATCGGTTGTTGCACAATAAAGTGTAACTGTTGATTAAACTGTGTATATGAATCTGGTGTAACGTACATGTATACATTACTTGTAGTATTACGTACATCCATGTATAAGGAGTTAGGTGTTCCAGTACTAAACTTTGAACCTAACATATTGTATTCTTGTTTGCTTAGCAACTGAATCTGTACATCATCTGTAGATGGTGTTACAGTTACATTACGTAACCAAGCTTGTATTACTTTAAGTGGTTTATCTGTATTCAGATCTACCGTACCGGTACTAGCTGGGCCAATAACATACTCAGTCTGTCCAGCAACAAGTGGTAATACTAACTCATTAACTTTCCATAACTTTAAACCAGATGTTGCCATCTGTTTAATAAATAAGTTAAGAGCTAGTGATGCATTAGATACTGTAGCTGCATCAGGAGTGTCACCAAGTTCCAATACACCAAGCTTGCGTAATGCTAACTGGATAATCTGATCACGGCTTACTGTAAAGGTTGTAGACATTTAGCCTCCAAATAATAGTTTAATTGCACGATCAAGTCCAAGGGACTGGGTTACTACTACAGCCAGAGCACCTATGGCAATATATTTAATCTGTGCTAGATTCTTTTCTATACTTGCCATGGCTTTTGACAGATCAGTAGCAGACCTGCGAAGCTCTTTAATATCATCTTCATGGTTGTCTGCTTTAATCTCAAGGCGTACTACTCTGGTTTCTATTTGGTCGGACATAGGATTATTCTTGTGGTAAAGTTGGTTCTTCAGGAGGCGTAATCAACGCAGCCTGTTGTTGTAGTTTTGCATAAATTGGAGCAGCACCTGACTCAATAGGTAAGCGACCAATAGTTGCAATAATAAACGCTGCTTCGTTATCTTCTAATGTAAATGTCTTCATTAATTATTCCAAGGTAAAGGTGGAGTTACAATAGGTGGGTTAACTAGAGTAGCTATCTGATTATCCAATGAAGTTTGTATAGATGCTACTTGTTCAGCACCCATAGCAGATTGCACCCATTGTATCACAGTTTCTTGTGTAAGTCCAGCATAAGGCGTAAAAGGTGTTCCTGCTGTATATGTTAATGGCTGTGCTCCATAAACAGTTGCGTTATGTGTACCATCTGTTCCATTGACTCTCCAATGAACACAGAACACAACATTAGTCTGCCCATCCTGAGATGGAATGCAATCTAAAGCATCAACTAGCCAAGTATATGTATTCATAATTAGCACTTATAAAGATTGCTTAAATTACCATCGCCAGTAGCCATCATAGCTTGGTCTGCTAAATATACTTCATACAAAGTAAATGTATTTCCAGCAGCAGGAGAGCCATTGTAAATTTCTAATGTAGTGTAAGCATTAGTATCAAATGATTGGTCCATTTTAATATAAGTGCTTATTACTCCACTTGTACTTGGTAATGAACCTAAAGGCAACAAAGTTCCAGAACCAAAAACACCATTAGATAATCTTACATTAAATGCTACGTTAGATGAATAAACAATTACAAGATATAAAGGGGCATTTAATTGCCATTCAGATGTATTAACTAATGGTGTACTAAATTCAACTACGGCAGGTGTGCTTCCTGTAATAGAAGATACTGTAAGAGTTTTTCCTATGGGATTTGAAGGAGTTGAAGATGTAACAGTTGCATTTGCATTATAACTAGCAACAGTATAATTTTTTCCGTAACGAGTTGCAAATACAGTAGCAGCAGGGCCGTAATCTAAAAAATCACCAGTAATTGCAATAGTTCCACCAAAACCTTGTGCATCTGCATTATCAAAGAATTTAATTTTTCCAGTACCAGTTCCACGAACCATTCCTACAGGCCCTAAAGCTCCTTGGTTAGATATAATGCCTGATTGAACTTGAATTTTTCCAGCATTAACACTAAATCCATATGAAGCAGTTGTATATCCAAATAAATAAAAACCGCCTTGTATTAATACATTTCCGTTGTTTAATGTAAATACTGGGCCGCTTACATTTTCACCAATGTAACAAGTATCAAATGTTGCACTTGAGCCATTAAATGTTATACCTGCTCCAGTTCCAAACTCAACATCACAAGCTGAAAATAATAAAGCATAATTTTGAGAGTCTACTCCACCCTTATCCACAAAAATACCTGTACCATTAAAATTTTGTATATTGCATCTATTCCAATGAGTATTATGGTTTGTTCCAGCTAAATAAAGACCATTACCACAATTTGAAATTCCTACGTTTTCTCTAAGATTAATATATGTATTAATTTCATACATGCCGTTTGTGCAATTTATAATAAATACATTTTTGACTAAGGAATGATGTCTATATTGAACATATATACCATTAGTTGTTGTATTGTTCCCATCAATTTGTAAATCTTGAATTGTAAAAGGGCTTAATGTAATATCTGTTGTATCAAATATATTAAACACAGAAATTAAAGTAGCATTAGCTTTAATAATTGTATTTGTTTGCCCTGCACCAATAATTGTTACATATTTACCAATTAAGCTAATTGCAGTATTTATAAGAAAAGTTCCTGCTGGAAGTGTAACTATTCCAGATGTTGTTGAAGCAGCGTTAATTGCATTTTGAATTGCCAAAGAGCTATCAGAAGTTCCTGTAGGGTCTGCACCAAAATCTATAACTGAAATAGTTTCACCAAGTTTTGTTCTAATAGGAATATTAACAGAGCCTGTAGAGCCTTGGTCATATTTTGGAATTAATGTTGTCATAATTTAACCTTAAAAAAGTCGTATTGCTGTATAAGCACAGTTGCCTTGCGTACCACCAGATACTTGGGTTATTTGAACTGCTAAACCACTTAAAGTAGTATTACAATTGTTTGCAAAAAGCATATTAGCCATAAATATTTTCTACAAAAATAAATTCAACTACATCTCCAACATTTAAACCAGAAATAAAAGTAACAACAGACGAAGATGTTTCTGTATAATTTAAGCCATTAATTTGTTTACTTCCGTTTACATAAACAGATAAAGCATTATAACCTACTAAATATGTAAAAGAACCTATATTAAATATTGTTTGATTTGCAGAAGCTGTTTGATATTCTTGAAATACTGTAACAGTGTCTCTACTAGCAGCAAATAAATTTAAACTACCAGCAGTAATCCGTAATTCAACATTATCACTAATATTAAAAATTTGTGGCTGTGTTCCTTCTTGACCACGAACAACAGTTAATATATCTCCCACACGTGCTGTACATTGTACTATTTCAGCTACTTCAGGATTATTAATTTGAATTAATGTTAACATAAAGTAGTTACCACCAGTAGGTGATGGGAAGTAATTACCTGTTCCTGCAGTAATCTGTAATACTGTGTCAGTAGGTGTAATAGCCTTGGCTAAAGCAGTAGCAGCATTATTGGTAAATAGAGGTTTTGTTGTCATGGAGTTATCCTAACGTAAACGTGTTAACTGGGTATCCGTTAACCAGTTTATTAATGGAATATGTTCTTATGTATTGATTTTGTGGTTCTGGTCTTGTCCATGGAGGTGCTTGGTAGTCTGCAACACCTCGTACAAAATCCTGTGGTTGTCTTGGTTCCCAGCAGCGTTCATCAACCATAAAACCATCCCAGCGTTGACGAAGCTCTGTATTCTTAACTACACGACCACACGACTCACAAAGACATTTCCAAAGACCTCTGACATAGTTTGATTGATAACTCATAGGTTATACCAGATTAGAAGCGTAGACTGGGAGATCACCAACACCTACATAGGTATTAGTTAATGAAGTAGTAATCGTCATTTCTAGACGATAAGTTACTTCAGTTAGTCCACCAATAATTCTCTGAGACGCTGTCTTATTAGCAATAATAGGAGTAGCCTGAAGGATTGCTGATGGGTTAGGGTCTACACCGTCCATAACAATAACGGAACAATCTGCCGTTAGAATAGTCTCATTAGGTGCAAGAACTTGAGTAAAATCAAAAGTGAATAATTCACTCTCAGTAGTAATCTTGTAAGAAAATGACTCAGCCATTAAAGTTTCCGATATAACATTATAACACGATTTTTAACAAAAATCAAAGTCTTTTCAGCCTTGTCGACTAAAATATCTCTGTCTTTAATTACCATTATCATAAGCTTCTTAGGCCCAACAATAAAAGTAAACTTAGCTACTGCTCCGAACTTCTCTATGATTGCAGGGAAAAGCAACAATATTGCTGTGCTTGTAACCTTTAAAAGCTTTTCAATTAGTCTTCCTAAACTAGCTGTATTAGATACTACAACTTGTATAATCTTACCAAATGATTTATTAATTATACTAGTAGAAGATACTGCAACCTGTAAAATCTTATAAAAGAAGAAATGTTTAATAATACTAACTGTAGAGCTAACTGTAGCTTTAATTATTTTACCTATAGCTCTAGAAGTGCTAACTGCTGCTGTGGAGAGCACTGCAAGAGTTCTAGGAATACTCTTAAACAAACTAGGTAAGCCAGTTACTGCTATATTCTTAGTTACTGCTATAGCTTTCTTTAGCGATACTACAGTTACTTCAGTTACAGAAAGAAGTACTAAATGAAAAGAACTTTCAGTTAAAACTACTACAGCTATCTCAGTAATAGTAGACATTATCTTACTAATAGCTCGTTGTATAGAAACAACAGAACTAGAAGTGACTGCTAACAGTTTACCAGGTATTTTAGTTAAGCTAACTGTTGCTGTAGACGCTAAACTTATTACCTTAGCAAGTCCTTTGGTTAAAGACGCTGTACTGGTCGCTGTAACAGCCAATAGTTTAAAGAAAAATAAGTTTCTAACTATAGATACTGTGCTTGTAACTGTTCTTGTAATTACTTTTAAGAAAGACGCAGCTTTTGCTATAGTTATTGTACTTGTTACTAACTGGCTAATAGTCTTAGTAATGCTCTTAATTAAACTAATAATTGAAGTAGATAATACTGTAAAAGTTTTACTTAATGCTTTAATAAATGAAACACTTGCTGTTACTAAAACAGATAAAGGCTTAATAACTGCTTTTGTAAGCGTTGGCGAACCAGTTACCATTTTAGATAAAGCTACTAAATGCATAGCTGCATTACTTAATACTACAATAGTATGTTCTACTATAGTAGTCATTATTTTGTTTATAGCTTTAGCTATAGACAAAGTAGATGTAGAAACAACAGACAATGTTCTTGAATAACTTAATACTTTATTTAATGTAACTGTTGTGCTACTTAGTACAGATAATAATAATATCTTTAATTTAATAGGTACTAAAGATACTGCTCCTGTTACTGCTTGAGTAATAGTCTTGTTAATGGCTCTGATATAGGATACAGCACCTGTAGACACTACAGATAATGTTCTAAAGTAGCTGGACAGTCTACTAATGCTTACTGTAGCCGTACTAGATACTAATAGAGTAGCTTTTTTTGCTGCAGCATAAGCTAAAGATACTACTCCTGTTACTGCTACAGATAACGCTTTTAAATAAGTAGATACTTTACTGATTGTCGGAGACCCTGTAACAGATATTGATAAAGTTCTAAATAGATTTAATAATCTGTTTATAGTGGGGCTTCCTGTAGCACTTGCAGAGAGTGTCCTAAATAGCCTTAATAGTCTAGTAATGCTAGGAGTGCTTGTAGAAGTTACAGTGTAGGTTCTTACATATTTAGCGTTATATAACAAAGACAAAGCTGCAGAGGAAGAAATTGTAATATTTTTATTAGTTGTCGAACCACCTGTGGAATAGACAATAATAATACCGCCTTGGGAGCCAGCAGAGCCAGCGCTTACTGCATTTGCTGTAGTTATTCTACCGCCACCACCGCCACCACCAAATAAGCCAGATGTATCGGTTATACTTGCTTGACCACCACCAGCACCGCCGCCAGCGCTTCCCATACCAGCATTTGCAATTTCAATACCAGAACCACCAGAAGTAGTTGTAGAAGTTGTAGCCCCACCAGCACCACCACCATTAAAACCAGCAGTTTGAGATGCGCCACCACCTGTACCAGCATTGTTATTACCCCCTGTACCGCCAACTCCAGTTGTAGCGTTACCACCAGCAGAACCACCACCATTGCCACCACCGCCACCACCAGCCACACTAGCTGTTGTAGTAGATGAATTACCATTGCCACCAGCACCACCATTGCCTAATGGTCCACCGCCACCGCCACCACCACCGCCACCACTTCCTGTTGCGGCAACTGTTCCTGTGCCGCCAACACCGCCAGCACCGCCATTATAAGTAGAGCCTGTACCGCCTGTACCGCCTGTAGAAGATGGGGTAGCAACGGTTGTAGAACCACCAGTACCACCAGAAGCTGTATATGCACTAGAATTAAAAGTAGTCGCACCGCCTGTACCACCTGTACCACCAAGAGTAGTTCCAGCAGTTCCACCAGCACCAATAGCATAAGAAATAGTGCCACTTAAAGTTACATTGGTTGCTTTTGTATAACCTCCGCCACCTCCACCACCACCTGATGCAGACTTTGGAGCACTATAATTACTACCACCGCCACCGCCTCCACCAGCAAAAAGGTGAATTTCATTATTAGAGTTATTCCAGTTTGCTGGCGTAGTAAATGAAGTACCACTTGCTAATACATAAATATATTGGTTTGCGGTTGGTGCTTTAGCGGCTACACCACGCACATTTGAACGAAGTCTTGTATTTGCGCCAGCATAAAAAGTAACTGGAGCAAGGTTAGCTGTTATATCTTGAACAATTAAGTAGTCAATTCCGGATGTTTGATTAGTTATTGATAATGTTGCACTTGTTCCTGCGGTTGAACTATTTATAGTTGTTGTGCTTCCAGAAATACCAGTTACAGAAAATGTGCCAATAGTTTGAATCGTACTTGCTGTAAAAGTAATTACACTTGGTGTAATTTTTGCGCTTATAAAACTGCTAAATGTATTTGAACCAGTAATTGCTAATGTTGAAGCCCATGTTGGTGCAGCATTATTTAATGTACCATAAACTAAAGAGCCACCAGCAAATGTTTTTGCTGCAGTAGAGGTAGCCGCCAAAACAATAGTAGATGATGCGCCACTAAATGTAAGTCCTGTTGCAACAAAGCTCCAAACTGTTCCTGTTCCACTTAATGTAACTGTAGAAGTTCCTAGCGTTAAAGATGCTGTTCCTGTACCACTATAAGTAAAGGTAGTGCCAGTTAAGTTGTAATTAGCAGTATTTAAAGTGCCATTGGTTAAAGTTATTGCTCCTGATGTTGTTAGAGCACTTCCTAGTGTCCATCCACCAGTTCCATTAAAAACTACAGTATATAAACTATGCCCATTTGTTGTAATGGTTTGACCAGTAGTTGTAGATACAAATGTAATAGTATTTGAATTTGTATTTGCACTAAAAGAACCACTAGAAGGAAAAGATAAACTTCCATAAATACTTAAAGTTGAAGAAGATGCGCCTAGAATTATTGCTTGAGTTGCGGTAACTGTTAAATTTAAACAAACTGCTGAAGTGCAAGTAATTGTCCCTGTTCCAGAGCTTGTATCAATAATTACACTATCTGCTGATGTAGGAGGAACTACCAGTCCACCAGTACCGCCCGAAGTTAGTGACCAGTTGGTGTTACTAGATGTGTCCCAAGTGCCAGTACCACCAACCCAATAGTATGTTGCCATTAGCTTGCTGTATCTTGAATTACATCGGGTGTAGTAGACGCATCAGGCGGAATAGGAGCATTAAAGTTTGTGCCATCCCATGTATAGCCAAGTTGTGCTACATATAGTGGAATCAGAGTACATCCTTCAGGAGGTGTATCTGTTGGCAATGCAACAATAATGTTTATTACCGTATTGGTAGAATCTACTACAGCGCAATTTGGTGTTGTCATAATTTATCCAATGTGTTTAAAGTAAAACAGGGATGTTGAGTCCCTGTTCTAAATTAACTAAACTGAACCTTGAAAGTAAACTGGATTGAATCTCCAGAGTTCAAAGCAATACCTGTAAAATCACCTTTGACAAACAAGTTACCAGAAGTAGAAGCATCAAACAAACCAGCATTGGTGATTGTCTCACCAGTGCCTGCTGTTTGTGTCCCTACGGCTTGGAATGTGTCATTGGTTGTTGAAGTAGTCTGTTGAGTAACAGTACCGCTTACTCGTGGAGTTACTTCGGTAAATAATGTTGTGTCTGTTGCACCAGTAGTACCTGCACCAGTTCCCCATGCTACATATTGAGGAATAGTTCCACCGCTATTTAAACGGTTGGTAATAATAGCACGGCCTGTGTTAACTAGTAGTGTAGCCATTTTTTAATTCTCCAAATAAAACGTTTGATTGGATTCTTGTGCCAATAATCTATAACGCCTAATTCAACTACAGTACCATCCGCACGGATAACCGTAGCGGATAGGTGTAGTTCTTTAGCGTTGCTATTTGCAACCTGCATTACTGAACGCCTTGTTTAACTAGTTCAAGTACTACGGAGAACACCAAAGGTGTTGTTCCTAATGTAGTATTATATCCAGTAGTTGTTAAGGCAATACGACCAGTAGGACTAGGTGCATTGTTTTGTAAACCACCAAAGTTCCAGAAGCTCATCTTACCTCGACCAGCTACAGGGATAATATCTACTTGAGTACTACCATCCCAAAGCAATCTAACTTCTAATGGATCAGAAATAGAATAATCAAGATGATCAATTCTAAATCCTGTAGGAATCAAAGCATAGTTAATTGGATCAACAATAATAATACTACCAGCTACTAATGAGAAAGTTAATGAACTACCAGTTGCTGTAGCAGCTACGTTCATTGTTACTTGTGTTGTACTGTTTACAACAGCAACATAAGCATTCGCAGGTATTCCAGTACCTGTAATACCCTGACCAACAGTTGGTGTTAAACCACCAGCGGTGAATGTAATAACTTTAGAGTTAATAGTAGTAGCACCAGATGAAGCAGTACCTAATGTGCCAGAAGCAGCTACGTTAGATGTATCTAATACTCCAGTAACTTTAACGACGGCATTTCGATTGCCATCCATAATAATTTGAGTGTTAACGACGTTAGCCATGTTAACCCCCTAATTAGTAAGTTGCTGAGAATAAAATAGAAACTTGCCAAACACCTGAAGTTGCGCTAACAATAGCGTATACAGAAGAGTCAGTAGTTGTTACAGTGCCAAGGGCAGTGCTATCTACATCATTAACAAAGTTTGCATAACCACTTGCTAAGCTATATGCGTTAACATATTCTGTAGCAGTAGCTGTGCTACCCAACGATAACGTTGCGGAAGCAATTGGTGCACCATTGACAATAAAACCAAGGATGCGGGAATTTTTAGGAATCTTAGCAATCTCTGTGTAACCAGACATTGTAGAATCTACTTGAACAGTTTTAACTAGTCCTAGTTTTGTATCACGAAATAAAGAGGCCATTATAAATCCTTTTAATTAATATTGTGGGGTGAAACTAGAAGAGGGGGGTCAAAAGCCCCCTCATCTTAATTACTTACTATTACGGACCGTTAGAGCCGAAGATAGCACGTGGATCGGTCCAGCCAAATGAATAACGCTCGTAACCTTTTGCCTTAGCATTCATGGTATCGAAATCATTATCTTGATCGAACTGTACACCAACACGCTCATAATACTTCATACCATCACGTACGTTAGTACGGATGAACCAAGCATGAGGAGATGTGAAGTAATGGTTAACAACTGCACCGCCTGGGAATACATTGTTAGCACGCAAGATGTTTAAATCGTTGTTGCCGTTGGTAGGTTGGTTAGTTGATTTAAGGATACGTCCAGCATTGTAGATCTCTTGACGAGCAATGTGTAATGATTTAGGCATTACATTGATCAAGAGGCCACGGTCATCCTGGAAGCCCATCAAAGCGATTGTTGCATCTTCCAAAGAAGCTTCGGAGAGGTCAGCATCAACTGTTAACTTGTTAGCAAATGTACCGCCAGAAGTATTAGGATGTGCTGTGGAGCAAAGAGCTACGCCATCACCACCAGCATACTGTAGGTTGGTACCTGTAGTAAATGCACGGTTGTAAATGTTAGCAGCAACGTTTTCTTTCGTTTGACGGAAAGACATTGCTAATGCACCAGAACGCTTCTTAGAGACTTGCTCATACAAATTGTCATCCAACTCTTCTTTAGTTACGATGTAACCAAGAGCGTATGCAATGTGTGTGTAGCGGGTTGTGAAACCTTGAATCTCTGAATCGTAGGTAGTACCAGCGCCTTCAGCTTTTTGTGGAACGAGTCCAAAGCCAGTTAACTGGACATCTTCTTCGTAGTTTTGATGTGATGATTCTTTATCAAAGAGTGAAGAATATTCTTCTGGATGCTCTTCGTATACTTGGCCCCACCAAGCTTTAATACCAGGCCATAGGGCCTTAGGATGGGTACCGGTTGTGATTACGCCTGCCATGTTTTTATTCCTTTGTTATCTAGTTATTAAGCAGTGCCTTGGGCTTGCTTATATTGATGACGATTAAAGATAACTTGTACATTATCATAGGCGCCAACTGAGTTATCAGGACGTTGCGATACGCCGATAATTGTCAATGGTAATGCCAATGAACCTGAAGTACCTTGAGCTTTAATAGATGAAGCAACTAGAATTGTGCTTGACAAAGGACTAGACTGTGACAGTGTAGAAGTTTGATCGGCAGTAATAGTCATACCAGCATTTGAACCAACGTTAGCAGCAGCAACACCAGTAGCATCTGTTTCAATTTCATAGATGATATTAGGATCAGTTGCAACTACAGCATAACGTAAACCGGCACTTAAGCCGAGATAGAGTTGTGCTAGGTTAAGGGTAGTACCTTGAAGGGATACACCAGAATCCGCTACACGGAAACTAACGATAACTCCAACAGGAATATCAGTAGAAGCTGCTTTGTTTACATATGCAACACCATACGCATCAGAACCACCAGCGAGCTTTACAACATCACCAATGGCGTATGTGTTAGAAGCATCAGTAGCGATAGCGAACGTTTGGCCTTGCTGATTCCAAGCTCCACCGGTAATAGTACCGATTGGGCTTAGACCACGAGGGGCGTTTGTATTTGCCATTTAAAGTCTTTCAATAAGATTAGTATTAATATTTAATGCCTGCATTATAGAATCCAGTGGTATCAACTCCTGAACCACCTTTACCTCTACGAATGGAAGCATCTGTTTTGTCATTGCGTGATTGGATATCAGCTTGATCTTCGTCCCACCATTCTTCTTTAATCTTTAACAAGATCTGTTTGACTGGTTGACCCATATCATTCTTACTACCAATAACACTTACTCTATCTCCAAGATCGACGTTTGTATTTGTAACGTTCGATGCAGCATATCCTACCTCTGAGGGAGAGACAAATTCCCAGCCAGCGTCAAGAGCCGCTTGAATGCGACCCGGCTCATCATTAAAAAAGTACAAGTGATATCCTGTAATAAGATTTCCTACTTGCAACTTACCACGTGTCCCGTTAAACGCCCCACGATTGCGACGTACCGGTTTCTCATTAGACACAGTGGGTGTCTTGACTTCTTCTTGTTGTTCCTTAACAGTGGTTGTATTTGGATTAATAAACTCACCGACTGCTAGTTTTTTATCTGTTGCCATGATTGTCTTTCTCTCTTGTTTATTCTGACCAGTCTTGGTCGTTCTTTAGATATTGAATTGCTTTTTGTAATCTAACAGTATCATCATTTAAATGACCAATACCTTTATTACATGCATCACAAAGCAATCCACGTATCTTACCTGTGTCATGGCAATGATCCACGCACAATCTTCTTTTTAGTTCAAGTTGATGTGTACCACAAATAGCACAACAACCTTGTTGGCTTTCAAACATTTTATTAAATGTTTCTAATGTAATATTGTAATAACGTTTTAATGCATTCTTTAAAAGAATTGTTTTACGTTTTTCTACGTTATCATTATTCCATTTAGTGTTGTATGCAATACTCTCAGGTGTGTGTGGTCTATTTCTAGCCATCACTCACTCCAATCATATTCCTGAACATAGGCTTCTTTACTCTTAATTAAACCCTGCTTAAGAAAGCGGTCGCAAGCGGCCTTAGCTTCTGTAGGTAGGTTCTCGTATGATTTCTTAGCAGAGCTAGGGCGACCAGAGGTTGTCGTAGCAGCAGATCCATCCATAGGATTAGATCGTTTCTTTTTACCAAAGCGTTCTGGGAACGTGGTAGCTAATTCTTCATCTAACTTGTCTAGGAATGCCTTACCTTTAAGGGTAGGGAACTCTTCGGTAATAGACTTACCAATTGTATTTGTGATGTCTGTAATTCGTTTGTCTTGACCAAACCAATCATTACGATCTAACCACGCTTGTAGATTCTCATCTGGCTGTGGTGGTGACTGTACTGCTGGTGTTGGTTCACGAGTAGCTTCGGCACGGGCCTCAACTACATCCTGTTTAATCAAGTCCATGGCATCATCAATCTCAACAACACGATCGCCATCTCCACTGGAGACTGCATCACGCTTTGCTTGTTTCAATTGAACTAACTGACCTTCCAGTTCTTTTGCCTTACGTTCATACTGTTCCTTTTGGAACTTCTGGAACTCACGTGCAGTAGATCTTGCTTCTTCAGCAATACTACGTGCCTCTTTAAGTTCCTTGAGCAGCTTCTCGTTGTTCTTCCTAAGGATAGGCATAATCTCTTTGCCACGACGGACAAAGGTTTCAGCATCTACCCAATCAGATTCATTACCACGATAGTCTTCTTTAGCAACCCAACCCTGTGCGCCAGCTTCAGCAGCATAGTCAGGTGTGTTTGGAGTCTGTTGTGGTTCAACGTTGTTAGGCTCTTGTTGATTGTCAATTACATCATCACTCATCTTATTCCCTTACTTAAATGTGGATCAACTAAGTCCATGTCTGGATCTAAGATACCAGTCAAGTCATCATCGTTAATCATTCTATACTTAGCGCCGTCTTTACCGACGTACATTAAACCTGCATACTTAGCCATGATTACTTTGTCACCCTGTTTAACAGGACACTCAGCATAGCCACTAAAGGCTTCTGGACCAACAGCTACGACCTCACCAGTTGTATTACCTAACTGCTCACGTTCACTCATACCCTCTGTAGAGACTATGATACCGCTTGCTGTTTGATTAACTACAATCATTGGCTTAATCAGTACTCGATTTAATAAAGGTGTTATCCCTGTAGTATTACTCATCTATCTCCCCTTAAACTTTCCATCAGACCTTCATAGTCAAGAGCAAGGATCATACCAACAGCTGCAATACGACCACGAACATTACTGTCGTCATCTGTACCACCTACTAGCATCTCTTTTAAATACTCTCTATCATTGAAGAGAGCCTTCATGAAGGCCCCCGTGATCGGATGTTGTTTCCAGTCCAGGAATTCCGGTTCTGTTACAACGCTCAAATTACTCTCCTGTTGGTTCCGACGGTGTGTCTTCACCTTCCGTTAACTTCATCATAAGCTCGACTGAGGACATAATGCCTTCGTTCTTTGCTTTCATTGCAGCAATCTGGGAATTGATTAACTGGATTTCTTGTCCTGTACGAACACCTCCAGCTGTCTCTAATGCCAGTAAAGCTTCTGCCTCTAACTTGTGAATCTTAGCTTCGTTCAGCTTAGCTGTATCCATAAGCTTCAATACACCAAGTTTCATCTGCAACTGTTGGTCCGCTTGTTTAATCTGGGACTTCATTTGCTCAACTTGTAACTTCTCAGGTACAGCTGGTTTAATTGCATTAGGACCTTTTGGATCCGGCAGCAATGATTCTAACTCAGCAACCTTCCAGGCTTTAGCATACATGATTTGCGCTTGACGAATATTAACGCCAGGAGTCGTAGTAGCTAACTGTAGGATTGCTTGTGCCTGTTGCATCTTCTGACTATCACTAATGATGTTAGGATCTGCACTAGGACTGATATCACTTACTGGACCATTGTAGTCATCGGCAGAGATATTGAATTCACCCTTATCGGATTGGAAATCAACTTCATCTTCGAGATACAATTGGTTAAGTCTGTATAGCTTGCGGAACTCTTGCTTAAGGCTTCTGTAGGTACGTTTAAAGATACCAGAGAAAATCTTCATTCCTTGCTCAGCCATTGTTCTTGTTGTCTCAGCTGCTGTATTCTGTCCCGGATTTTGTCCAACCAGAATATCAACTGATCCACCAATACGCTCACCGTAGTTGATAAGCATTCCAAGCAATGTAAACAGAACTTGAGAAGGCTCCCTAACAGGAAGAGGCACAATGCCTTTACGTAAATCATCACCAGTTGAATCAACGTGTTTCCATTCTAAAGGTGCAAAGTTATAATTACCACCACGCATCTTAATGCCACGGCTTAGGAACCCACCTGCTGTGTTAGACATCGTACCAGCATCAACCAGTTGGTTAATGATTGTATCGATGCTTTGATTAAGGGGTCCCAGTAGTACTCCAAATCCCAAGTCATAAAAACCGCCATCAGGTGAGGGGATAAAAGGATACTTAGTAAAGTACTGTTCAGCTTTAATACTTAAGATTTTACCAGAGTCATTACGTTCAATAGACTGGTCAAAGAACCGGGCTACAATACGTAGGACTTGTTTGGTATCACGACGTACCCATACAATGTATGGTTCGGCGTAACCGTCTTGGTCAAAGTCAATGAACTTGTGTGTCTCAAGGATTTCGTACGGTGTGCTAGAGTCTGTAGACTGTGGAGCCTCCATACCCTGAGCTTTGTTTTGTGTTAACTGCAAGTTCGATTGTGGAATCGAGACTGGAGTTACTTCAGTCATCTCACAAAACAATCCACGAGCCACTCGCTCATAGATCTCATTCTTGGTCATGTACTGCACGTGGGTAACACGTGGTGCCTGTTCAAGGGACTTAGTCCAGTAGTTAACTACCAGGTCTCTTGCAAGAATGTAATCTGATTGTGGTCTACGTTTTGTAGGATGGTAGTAGGTTTTCTTAAAGGCACAACCTACAATCGGTTGTGTGATTAAGACCCTATCAGTATCCTCTTCCCAGTCCTCATCAACTTCAAGGATCTGGTAAGACATATGATTCTCAATTCGCTCAGCTCGGCGTTCCTTCATACCATCTGGATCATCACCGATGACCCTACAACGTACTGGAGTATCGCCATTAACAAGAACAGGATATGCTCTAGCATGGTACTGCAAAGCTGCAATAGTAATTAGAGGGAACTTAACGTTAGAGGCGTTAGGCCATGGGAAGGACTTAGCTTCAGCAACCTGTAAAGCTAGCTTCATGGACTCTTCAGTCCGCTTCTCCCAAGCTGATCTAGACATTAGATCGGCAGTAAACTCTTCGTATACATCACGACCAATCTTCTGCAGATCATCTTTATCCAGAAGCTCTGCGATATTAGGACATACAACCACGTCCTCAAGTTTTAGTTTAGCTTCTAGTTTATTCATTAATATCCCGTTACGGCGTTAGC
>Ga0214251_1000145_pt1 | contig 18136 bp, 18 predicted proteins | sample TroBogypolimnion_16_FD_153089 | JGI IMG/M metagenome (GOLD analysis project Ga0214251, IMG submission 153089) | Freshwater microbial communities from Trout Bog Lake, WI - 07JUL2009 hypolimnion | ecosystem: Environmental > Aquatic > Freshwater > Lake > Hypolimnion/Profundal zone | place: Trout... | reverse complement strand
AGACTCCAGGCTTAAGGAATGGCTTGCCACCATCAACCAGTGGAAAGCCGAACATCCCCTTTCCTATAAAGATGACGGCGACATTATAAAGCCCCAATATGTCGTAGAAATGCTTGACGAACTCACGGGCGGTGAGGCCATTATCACAACAGAGGTCGGCCAGAACCAGATGTGGACGGCCCAGTTCTACAAATTCAACAGCCCTCGAAGGTTTGTTACCTCGGGAGGCCTCGGGACCATGGGTTTCGGTCTGCCGGCGGCCATTGGCGCCAAAATGGCCTTTCCGGACAGACACGTAATCGACATAGCGGGCGATGGCTCCATCCAGATGAATATCCAGGAACTGGCCACCGCCAGACAATACAAATGCCCGGTCAAGGTAGCCATTCTCAATAACGGCTACCTGGGCATGGTGCGCCAGTGGCAGGAATTATTTTACAACAAACGGTATTCATCGACCATCATGGATACCGTCCCTGACTTTGTTGCGCTTGCCCGGGCATTCGGAGCCGTCGGCTTGCGCGCTGAAAAGAAAAGCGAAGTGAAAGCGGTAATACAAGAGGCACTTGCCACAGACAATGTCGTGATCATGGACTTCAAGGTTGCCAGAGAAGAAGGCGTCTATCCGATGGTACCGGCTGGAAAGGCGACAACGGAAATGCTCTTAGTGTAATTTTTTCTTATAATATACTCCAATGATTTCAACGACTCATTCGCAGGGAAAACAGATGAAACATACAATTTCCGTTCTTCTCCAAAACAGGCCCGGCGTGCTCTCCAGGGTCACAGGACTGTTCAGCGGCCGTGGATTCAACATCGAAAGTCTCTGTGTCGCCGAGACCCTTGAACCGGACGTTTCCTGTCTCACCTTGGTTACGACCGGCGATAATTTCATCATTGAACAGATTACCAAGCAACTGCACAAACTGATCGATGTCATCAAGGTGACGGATATCAGCGACAAGGAATATGTCGAACGGGAAATGGTCCTGATCCGGGTTAAGGCCGACGCCAACACCAGGGCGGAGGTCCTGCGCGTTGTGGACATCTTCCGCGGCAAGGTTGTCGATGTCAGCCCGAAAAGTTATGCCGTCGAAATAACCGGTTCAGCCTCCAAGATTCAGGCAGTCATCGATATTCTTCGCCCGCTCGGCATTAAGGAAATTGTCCGTACGGGCACCATCGCCATGGCAAGGGCCAATAAGGGATAGGAAAAGACATTTTCATGTAAAATGGCCTTTTCACGTAAAGGTGAACTGATAAGTGCGCCTTTACCCGCATTCATTTTCTTCTTCATTGATATTGACTTTGAATGCAACCAAGACCACCATACAGTATATTGTACGCAAACAACCGGAGGGTGACAGGTGTCCTGAAAGCACTTTTCCCCTTTACCTGTGATTGGCACCCATGAATTTCTCTGCCGGGGGAGTTCATGGATGCTTTCAAAGCAGACCCGATTATCCTTTTCGCAAACAGAATCCTATGATCTCTCCTCGAATCCCCATAGCCAAGGAAGGATATCCTTTTTTTGGTTCAGCTATTTTGATCACCCTGATCCTCGCAATATTCGGGTATAAGTTTCTAACCGTGGTCGCGCTGGTCGTCACATTTTTCATCCTGTATTTTTTTAGAGATCCTGAGCGATTCATTCCAAGACAGAGCAACTCGTTCATCAGCCCCGCGGATGGCAAGGTTATCGTCATTGAAAAGGTTTTCGACGATAGATTTTTCCATGAGTACGTCCACAAGATCTCGATCTTCATGAATATCTTCAACGTTCATGTCAACCGTATTCCACACAACGGTGTTGTTGAAAAAATCATCTATACCCCTGGACAATTTTATTCCGCCGACAGCAGTCAGGGCGGGTTGAGGAATGAAAATTGCGCAACGATTATCACAGGTGAAACGGGAAGAAAAATTGCCGTTGTTCAAATAGCCGGACTTATTGCAAGACGGATCGTCTGCTGGCTTGAACCTGAGGATAATGTCAGGCAGGGAGATCGCTTCGGATTGATCCGCTTTGGCTCTCGTGTTGATCTGTATATTCCCGGAAGTGTGCAGCTTTCCGTCAAAAAAGGAGAGCTTGTCAGAGCAGGGGAAACCATACTGGGGCAGTTTGTCGTGTGAGCATTGGTTTGCAATCTCACTGAATATTGCGTATAGTAGCAGCAATACATCGTCGCAGACAACACATCACAACCACCCAGCGGGAGAGCGCTCTTGATGTCAAACACCACCCAGGAAATGAGTTCCAAGTTCCATCCCCTGCCCTGCATGTTTACTATTGCCAGCCTTTTTTGCGGCTTCTATTCGATAGTTGCAGCAATTAAAGGAGATTTCACCACATCGGCATACGCCATCCTGATTGCAGCTATTTTTGACGGGCTCGACGGACGTATCGCCCGCTTGACGGGAACTACCAGCACCTTCGGCATGGAGCTTGATTCTCTCTGCGATTTAGTCTCCTTCGGCGTTGCGCCGGGTCTGCTCGCCTATTTGTGGGCATTGCAGTCCTTCCACCGTTATGGCTGGCTCGCAGGTTTTCTCTATGTCGCAACGACAGCCCTGAGGCTCGCCCGCTTCAATTGCCAGCATAGCGGTACTTCAAAACATTTCGTAGGTCTTCCATGCCCTGCGGCTGCGGCAATGATTTCGGCTACTGTTCTCTTCTGCCATCGCCTGGGTTTTGAAGGGACTGTCAACCATATATCCTTGCTCTTCCTCGTCTATATCCTGTCGTATCTTATGGTATCGACCCATCTGTACTTCAGTTTCAAACAACCCAGCTCACAAAAACGGAAAACATTCCGGCTTCTTGTGGGAACGCTCTTGCTCTTTATTCTGGTCGCAAGTGAACCAGATGTCATGCTTTTTGCCATCTTTGCTGTCTATATCGCCTCCGGTCCGATTTTCGCCCTGTTCAGAAAGGCGAGAAAAATTTTCAAACCGAAAAACCTCACGGAATCCAATCAACAGCAATCCTCGCGACAGGATAAAGAATTAAGCTGACATCCTCTCCATCAAACAGAGTATTTCGCTTTCAAGCTCCCCTTTTACCTTGTGTGGTTGCTTGGCTGGCTGAACGTTCTCCTTTTCACGTGACAAATATTTCACCCTGTTTCTTGTCATTTGATTGCCCCCTAAGCCATAATCTGGTATTTTCTGATGCCATACTTATGGAACATTGGATGACGAATCAATCTGTTATTCGATATCAAGGAACAATATCGTTGTCATTATAAGGAAATTACGATGAATGGAAAAAAATTGAAATATAATGTTGCTGTTGTCGGTGCTACTGGAGCTGTAGGCGGAGCCATGCTGAGTGTCCTTGAACGAAGAAATTTTCCGACCGATGAATTGCGGCTCCTGGCCTCTGAACGATCTATAGGAAAAAAACTTGTCTTTCGCGGTCAGGAGATTGCAGTTCAGCAACTCACAAAGGATTCGTTTAAAGATATCGATATTGCACTCTTTTCAGCCGGGGCCTCCAGATCTCTCGAATTTGCGCCTGCCGCTGCGGCAAGCGGCGCGATTGTTGTTGATAACTCCAGTGCCTTTAGAATGGACCCTGAAATTCCTCTTGTAGTTCCCGAAGTCAACGTCCATGCGATCAGGCACTATACAAAACGGGGAATTATTGCTAATCCCAATTGTTCCACTATTCAAATGCTTGTTGCCCTTAAACCTCTCTATGACAAAGTCGGCATCAAGCGAATAGTTGTTTCCACATATCAGGCAGTCTCCGGCACCGGCGCTAAAGCCATTGAAGAACTGCACACGCAGATACAGGATTATGTCTCTGGAAAAGAGATGTCCGCCAAGGTCTATCCCCATCAGATTGCCTTCAATTGCCTTCCTCAGATCGATAGCTTTTTGGACAATGGCTACACCAAAGAAGAAATGAAAATGGTCAACGAGACCAGAAAAATTTTTGAAGATGCATCCATTGGCGTCACGGCTACCGCTGTAAGGGTCCCGGTATATTATGGTCATTCCGAAGCTGTCAATATTGAAACTGAAAGAAAAATAACAGCTCAGGAAGTGAAAGATCTTTTAGCGCGGGCCCCCGGAGTGAAGCTGGTTGACGAACCGCAAAAAGGGATATATCCACTTGCCATTGATTGTGTCGGAAATTTTGAGACCCTGGTTGGCCGTATTCGAGAAGATGAATCTATCGACAATGGCATAAATCTCTGGGTTGTGTCCGATAACATCTTGAAAGGGGCAGCCTTGAATGCAGTGCAGATCGCAGAACATTTGATAGCTCAATACATTTGATTCCTGAGTCTTCGCAAGGTATTCACCTTTTGCAGGAGCCCTCTCATTGCGGATTATCAGCGGACATGCCAGAGGCCTGAAACTGAAGGCCCCCCAAGGACAGTCAATACGTCCGACCTCGGACAGGGCCAGAGAGGCCCTGTTCAGTATTATCGGCAATCGGGTCAAGGATGCGCGGGTTCTTGATCTCTTTGCCGGCACTGGCGCCTTCGGACTGGAGGCCCTCAGCCGTGGTGCCAGTCATGTCACCTTTGTCGACAACAGTCCAGATGCACGCATGCTGATCAATCAGAATATTCAAATATTTCCGCACCGTGTTCAAGCGGATTCGGACCCGGAAATCAGCGCCGAACCGCATCAGCGCATTTTTTCACCGCTCCCCGTCTCACTCTTCGATTATGATCTTGGAAAGCCGGATTTTTTTTCAAGAAATGAACAGAATAATCCAGACCTCCTTTTTGACCTGATTTTTCTTGACCCGCCTTATGGGAAAGGATTGTCCTTGCAGACCCTCCTCTCTCTTGACAGAAACGTTGTTCTTACGAGAGGCGGGCTTGTTATTGTCGAAGAGCGGTCTGGTGTTGTTTTACCGGATAGTTTCAACTTTCTGACCATTTCCGACAAGCGCCGGTACGGAGATACAGCCTTCTGGTTTTATCATATCCAATCCCCCCCGGCAGACAGCCATTAAGGAAAACAGACTAATCTTTTATTCCCTCTCTATACCATGGAATCTCCTGACAGTTATTCGATAGCCATCTACCCCGGTACATTTGACCCCATTACCATGGGACATCTCGACATTGTCGATCGTGCCTTAAATTTTTTTGATAAAATTATTATCACCATTGCGATTAACCCCGGGAAAACTCCTTTATTCTCGCTTGAGGAACGCCAGGGGATGATCAGAAAATGTTTCCCGGATGATTACTCCCGTATTGAAATAGACACGGTTTCCGGACTCTTAGTCGATTATGCCTTAAAGAGGAAGGCAAAGGCAATTATTCGCGGATTGCGCGCTGTATCTGATTTCGATTATGAATTTCAAATGGCGCTTATGAACCGTAAACTGGACAGGGACGTGGATACTCTCTTTTTGATGTCAGGACTGCGATGGATTTTCATCAGTTCGTCCATTATTAAAGATGCGGCGCGGCACGGAGGAGACGTCAGCGAGCTTGTTCCTGAACACGTCGATAGAATGCTCAAGGACAAATTTTCCCGTTAAAAAAAACAGGCGGTCACCTGAAGAGGATGACCGCCTGCTCTGTTTCTGTACCTATGCTTTTCCGGCGGCAGAAGTTGCAGCCGTTTGGGGGCGAACCTTATTGGGGACGTTGGCGAAACAACGTTTCAATGCGATCATTGATGGATTGACGGAATGTATCAAATTCATTGCGTACAATTTTGACGACCGTCTCAGTGTCCAGTGAAGAAGGATTTTCCAGACTGCCCGTCATTGACTCAGCCCTTTCACGACCGGCTGTCGTTCGGGTATTGCCGGCTTCGCTGTTTTTTCTGATAAGCAATTTCTGCTGCCATTGGAGAACCTTTGAAGTTTCGGCACAGATACTTTCCTGAACATCTTCACTGCTTGCCCCGAAAATCCTCGACTTCTCCAACCCGTTGAAGACCGACAGGAGAAGTCCATGGGCCTCAAGGCTCGCTTCATAGCGATACTGATCAATATAACGGACGATGGAGTCCATTAACTGCAGGAAAGTCTTATCAATGGGTTTTGCTGCCCACTCGCTGTTAAGCCTGTTAATTTCATCAAGAAAACTTTCTACTACGCGCTCCTCGGCTCCCTGATTAAGCGCTGCAAGACAAACACGCAACGTGTCAAGACCATCGTCCTTCTGTATTCCTGCGGCACCTGACACGGGAGAATGATCACCGGCTCTCTCTTTTTCAATTTCCGCGAAAAAGCTCTCATCGGTAAGGCTCTCGTACCCTTGGGTTTTCTGAGGCTCAGGATGAACATTCATCGAAAGTCCAGTCAACTCCTGTTCTTCATCAAAACCTTGCCCAAAAATATCAGAAGCCCCAAATATCTCCTCTGTCATCCCGACAGGCGCGGTTTCCTGAACCTTCTCCTTTTTCCCATCATCAATGAAATATTTACTGAATTCTTTTTCTATTTCATCAACAAATGCCTGCATCTCGCTCTTTGTCTCAAGAATGTCTTCTTCATCAACAGCCTGGAAAACGACCTCTTCTTCCCTCTCTGGCAAGGCGTGGACGCCTGTATCCGACTCCTCGACAAGGTCAAATTCCACACCTTCAATATAATCGATAAAATCCTCATCATCCTGCAGGATAAAAGGAGCGTTCATCTGCTCTTCGACATCTCCTGCGGACAGAAGGGCTTCTGCTTTTTCCGGCACAGCCTCTGAATCAGAGAGAGTTTCCTCATTCATCATAAAAGTGCTGTCATCTTCAAGAGTAATCGATTCCCGAACACCATCGGCTTCTTCTTCGCCCTGGCCGCTTGCGGAAATCTCTTCGGTTGTGCTCTCATCATCGACAGGTTCAAAGAACTCTCTCAGATGATCCTCAAACTCTGCAGCGCGTGCTGTATCATTCGCTTCCAGATCAGCCGTTTCAAGTTCATCTGCCTCCAGATCGTCTGCCTCCAGATCAGCCGTTTCAAGTTCGTCTGCCTCCAGATCATCCGCCTCTAGACCATCCGCCGCACCAGGGGAATCGGTGTCATCCTCACGCTGTCTTTCATCCTGCAGAGCCGAATCAGGTTCTGCACGTTCTGATACATCTTCAGCAAGGAAGATCACTGACGGTTCCTCTTCCTCCGCACCTTTGCTGTCCTCGAGTTCTGCCGTTGTGTCCAGTGAAAATGCGGAATCGCTCATGGCCGGGGCAATCTCGGCATCATCCCCAAAAAACTCCTGCAGACGTTTCTCAATACCGGCCAGTTCCTCTTGAGGGGTAACTTCCTCAATGTTCTGGAATTCCGAGACATCATCATGTGCAAATAATGCTGGCGCAAGTTCTTCGTTCTCTAACGGCAGTGGCTCCTCTTCGAAATCCTCATCTGCTTCCGTTTCAACATCAGTGCCTTGCAGAGGGGCAAAGCCCTCCTCTGGACCAGCAGCAGTGTCTCCCCAGGCCGTCTCTTCCTGCGCAACAGCGATATCGGCAGCACCGGTGAAGATTTCATCAGTTTCATCGGACTCATTCAGAATTGGCAGCTCTTGGTCAAGGCTGTGCACAGTGTCTGCAGCAAATTCGACAACCGGCTCTTCGGGAATGATTGAGCCACTGGCCTCTGGCTCATTTTCTGCATCATCTCCAAAAAATTCTTGCAGGCGTTTCTCAATACCGGCTGATTCTTCAAGAGACTCTGCATCCGCCGCATCTTCAAACTTGGAAACATCGTCATGCGCAAATAATGCCGGGGCGAATTCTTCATCCTCCAGAGGCAGGGGCTCCTCTTCAAAATCAATATCTGCTTCCGTTTCAACATCCACACCTTGCAGATGAACTGAGACATTCTCTCCATCCCCCTTGTCTCCCGCGGCATAATCCATTTCCTGCACGTCTGTCAATTCAGCAAAATCCGTCTGGTCTGAAGTTTGTTCATCGGACCCTCCATAGACCGCAGGTTCTTCATCCGGGTTATCGGAAAAATTATCAGTCAAGGCAGGAACCGGTTCAGAACCCCTATGCGGCAAAGCTTCTTCGTCAGCATCATCATCAGCTTCTGTCTCAACATCCACACCCTGCAGCACAATTTCTTCGCTGGTCCCCCCTCCCTGCGTCATGCCGGAATCCTCACCGAACAGTCCGTTCAATCGCGATTCCATTTCATAGAGCAGATCATCCTTGATTGCATTTTCAGGAATAAGGCCATCAGGGGCTTCGGGAACATCCGGTTCTCCATCCCCAAAAAATTTTTCTATTTGTCCATGAACCCTGGTCTTTGAGTCGTAGTCGAGAGCAACTGATTCCTCATCTTCTCTGAATCCGTGGACATCTTCAGGAAGATCGGCAAAAGCCGGAACAATCCCCTCATCGGAAGATTGATAGGATGAAAATTCATCCTCTTCCACCCCAGGCTCTTCGGCGATTGCTTCAGCCGAGATCGTGGGAGCAATTATTGCCTTAAATGCGTTGAATTTTTCAACTTCTGGCATCAATATCTTTTTTTCTTCTTCCCCACTCAAACCATTGGTGACTATTTCTTCCAAGGTGAGAAAAAAAGAATGGAGCAGCCGGAAGGCATCGACATGGGCATTGCTTCTCTTCAGGTTGATATAGGCTCCGAGCGCACCAATTCCCTGCAGAATAATGAGCTTGGCCTTGCTGTTGGCAAATAACTTTTCCAGACTTCTGACTTCCTCACCCAGATCGATCAGCTCATTTTCAGTGATTTCCCAGTCCATTCCGAAAACAATGGCTTTCAAATTCAGCAAGGAATCATCGCTGTATTCCTTCTGAACTGCAGCAGGAGTCTGAAGGGAGCGATCAGGCCCTGTTTCCTGCGTATTTTGAGGAACGGATTCTGCCGGGGGAACAATACTGACTGGATTACGGCTAATCTGCCGCTTGAATTTCTCAAAAATTTCAACATCTTCCAGCAAGATGCTTTTCTTTTCATCTTCCGGCATCCCTGCAGTTGAAACTATTTTCTCAAGGTTTGAATAAAACCGCAACAGCAGCTTTATAGCGTTGGGGTTTGAGTTGGCTTTTTCTTTGTATATATAGCGGCTTATTTTCTCGAGGACCTGAACATACACAAGATTGATCTTATCGTTGGCCCAGATATCCCGCAGGTCAAGAAGCTCAATATTGAATTGACGAAGGATATCATCCGTAATTTCCCAATCTATGGATAAGACAAGTTCCTTGAGGCGTGTGATCGGAGATTCCTTATCACTTAAAAATTCAAAGAGATCAACACTGCCGGTTTGTAAAGAGTCGTCATACTCGTCCATACCAACGGTTAAATCATCGTCATATTGACTTCCTGTATGCTGTTCCACCCTGTTTTCTCTCTAGAGTAATTTTTTCTGAATTGAGACGACCGTTGATGAAATTATTTTCTTCAGCGTCGCCGCAACATTGTAACCTTTGATTGCACTGGCCTCAAAATAGGGGACTTTCAACCTGCTGTTCAAATCTTTTTGCAATATTGCAGTCGGCAGAATCGGGATGCCATGTTCCTGCAAGTCGACCTTATTGTATTGCATGACCAAGGGTATATTAAATATGCTTTCTTTATAAGACTGTAGATTTTCATGAAGCTGGTTCAAGGATCTGATATTTTTTTCCCTCTGTTTTTCCATTGCATCGGCAACGAACACAATTCCATCGACACCTCTCAGCACAAGTTTTCTGGTCGCATTGTATTTGACCTGACCAGGAACTGTATAAAGCTGAATTTTAATGTCATATCCTTTTATCTGTCCCATATCGAAAGGAAGAAAATCAAAGAAGAGAGTCCTGTCGCCATGGGTCTTAAGGCTCACCATTTCCGAAACGATCTGCTTTCGATATGTGCTGTTAATATACTCAAGATTGGTGGTCTTACCACCGCGTCCAGGGCCATAATATACGATTTTGACTTGGACAATTTTGTCTTTCAAATTGATAAAGCTCACCTCACAACCCCCCGTCATACTTGTATTATCAAATGTTCATTGGGTCAGCCATGCTCCCTTTCCGTATTCAGGAGTGCTCTCTGAGGGATCGTTATTTCTTATCCCAAACCTGACGAATTTTCTCTATCACATCCACAACATTCAAGCGAAGAAACCCGAGAGAAATATCCCTGCCGAACATGGAGATAAGAAGAAGTTCATCGTCAATTTTACTGAAATGTATGTTGGATTCCTGGCCTTTATGAAAAAGAAGCGAAAACTCCTGTTCTCCTACGAGTTTTGCCATCGCATCAACTGTTGCAAAATTACCGGCTGCAAGTGCGGCAAATGAATACACATCATATTTGCTTTCTCCGTTATCCTTGGCGGTAATTATATTCCCGGCCATGTCAATAATGATGACGCAATCGACCCCGAGTTTGATCAGTTTGTCGGACAAAATTGCATCAATCCGCTCAAGCTGCTCCTGACTAACGATACCATAATTCATACTACTTTCCTCTTTTTAATTGTTAGCCATTAAATTGGCAACTGCTTACCATCTTAGACCTTTTAGGAACAGGCATTTCTTAATCATCGGAATCCGGTATAGAGCCAACAACCAACAAGCCAGACCTTACAGGAGAACGTCCGCACCTGAAATTCCGTCTTCACACCGGTCAAAAATAAAAAAACATTCCTTTCTCATTTTGCTGCATGCAGCATAAAACAGTAAGATTTCCAGTGGACAGGAATTTTTTTATATAACTTTGCTTAAATATACGATAAATAATTTTTTAAATGAAGATGTTTTTTAAATTTTTTAAAAAAATCATACCTATAAGCTATTGCATGCTGATTTTTTTCATGCCCGTCCCCGTTTTATTGCGGATATAAGCCTTCTCTAAAAATTAATATTCTGTTTTTATAGTAAATATTTCAGGAGGGTATAAAAATCGAAACGCTTTCTGCGATCATTCACAGGGGAATTTGAAATTATCTAAGGCTGTCGCAGCGTTAAAACTCCAACAAGAGGAGAGGCATCAAGAGATGCCTGCTTCCTCCTATCGACAAGCCTGCAGAAAAATTCCGGACAATCTTCAACATTGCAGCCTTCACGGGAATCTGCTAAGTAGCTTCAGGAGGAAGGCACAATGACACAAAAACAGAAAAATACACCCCTGCCCGTTACTGATTTCCCCTTGGTTGACACCCACTGTCACCTTGATATGGAAACCTATGCTGATGATCTTGATACTGTCTTGCAAAATGCACGTTCACACAATATTGCGGCCATAATAAGCATCGGCATCGATCTGATAAGCTCTGGAAAAGCTGTTGAACTTTCAAAACGGCATAGAATGGTCTTTGCAACCGTCGGCATACATCCCCATGATGTAGACAGTATTACAGCCGAAACATTTCACATTCTTGCCGATATCGTAGAAAACAATAAAGAGTCCATTGTCGGTTACGGAGAGATTGGTCTTGACTACGCCAAGAAGTATTCGCACCCTGAAAATCAACGGAAACAGTTTCGCAATCAACTCGCCTTAGCCAATGATTTACATCTGCCGGTCATTATACACGACAGAGAGGCACATGAGGATATCCTCTCCATTCTTCAGGAATCAGGACCTCTCAAGTACGGTGGTGTCCTGCATTGTTTCTCGGGAGATCCGGAATACGCTCAAAAAATTATTGACCTTGGGTTGTATATTTCAATACCCGGTACGGTTACTTTCAAGAATGCTTCTACCATTCAGGATGTTGCTGCAAAAATCCCCTTGACATCGCTGCTCCTGGAAACAGATGGACCTTTCCTTACCCCTCATCCATACCGAGGGAAACGCAATGAACCCCTTTTTGTTCTGTATACTGCCCAGGCTGTAGCCGGAATTCGGGGTATTACCATTGAAGACCTGGCAAAACAAACAAGCCGGAACGCAAAAATCCTCTTTGGTCTTCCTCATTTTAATCCATGAAAAAATAATGATCGCCGATAACATAGAACGTATCAGACAGCACATCAGGGCTGTCGCACTCCGGTGTAATCGCAATCCTGAATCTGTTCGCCTTATTGCCGTCTCAAAAACATTTCCTGCCGCAGACATGAAAGAAGCAATGTCTGCCGGACAACGCCTTTTCGGCGAAAATTACATACAAGAGGCGGAACGCAAATATTCGGAACTTGGCCAGCAGGTCCAACTCCATTTCATCGGCCACCTGCAGAGCAATAAAACCGAGGTCGCGGTGAAAATTTTCACAATGATAGAGACTGTCGATAGAATGAAGCTTGCGGCAATCCTTGACCGCGCCCTGAATCGGTACGGCAGGACCTTGGATATACTCGTTCAGGTCAATATCGGAAATGACGAAAATAAATCCGGAATTGAGCCCGAAAATGCGGAAAATCTCCTGAAGGAGATCTCGTTTTTGAAAAATCTACGGGTCCGCGGCCTGATGACAATTCCTCCTTTCTCTGAAGATCCGGAAAGGTCACGTGTTCATTTTCAAGCGTTGCGACATCTCGCTGAAAATTTACAAGAAAAGGGGCTTTTCTATGATAATGCGGCCATAGAGCTTTCAATGGGAATGTCCCATGATTACAGGATTGCAATTGAGGAAGGAGCGACTCTGGTTCGGGTGGGCTCAGCTATCTTTGGCAACCGCGGATAAGAAGACCTGCTGTTCTGCTTTTTTACACAAAAAAAAAGATGCCGCTGCGGCTCTAAAACCGCAGCGCACCAAAGCTGAATACCGGGGATTTCCCCCTTATTTACACAGGGGTCCCCATATCTAGAATTCAGCGGGATATTACTTTTTGGATTTTGATGCTCTTTTAGCAGCTTTAAGCGGGTTGACCCGAATCTTGGCAACAACAATCTCAGGTTTGGCATGCGTTGCGAAATTACACATACCGAGACGCCACTTTGCCTCCGGATTGAGATATGTCTGGCAGTAACGGCCTCCATCAGCATCAACAATTCGCTCACAACCAATGCATTTTTCAACCACTGGTTTATATCTGCCATCACTGTAATTCACTGCAACTTGTTGCATAACATTCTCCTCATCATAAAAAAAAATACCCGCTGATTACGTGCGAACAGATGACGGGCATGAAAAGTGCTCAGAGTACCTTTCCAATACAAGTTATTACAGAATTGGAAGCTACACATTTTAACAAGGAGACAAGCATTAAACAAGCAATAAATTTCACTTCACCTATTTCATACTATTTTTAACAGACTACTCTTCCTTATGAAATCTGAAATATTCCGGGCATGCTCTTTTACAATCACGGCACTTAACAATGAAATATTATATAATAGCTCAAATATTAAGAGGTTGCCCGTATAGATCGTTTTCCGGAATTATGGAGGACATAATTTTATTCGGAAGTAAATTTTAAATTTACCACATAATGTTATTGTGTTATTAACACGGCACTTGTATTTTCAAAAAATTTAACATAAAGTTGATTTTAAGCATTAAACAACCGTTACAGCTTTGGAAGTTACAATAAATTTCCAATCGATACGACTGATCCCGGCACCCTTGCCGATTTATTGATCATGCTGTGAATTATTTTGAAAATAGTTCCCATCATGAAAAGCTTTACCTTCTACTCAGAATACTACGTGGAGAGAAAGGATGCCTGTTTACATTTGGAAAGGTAAAAATTCTTATGGTGAGAATCGCAAGGGAGAGCTAGAAGCCCCGGATCAGGCCGCCGCGCTGGGTTATGTAAAGCGCATGAGAATCACGAATCCTGTCATCAAGGAAAAGCCGAAGGATCTCTTTGGAAATATATCCTTTTTTCAACCAAAAGTGACCTCGAAAGATGTCGTTGTCTTCACACGCCAGCTTTCAACAATGATAGACGCCGGTCTTCCACTTGTTCAATGCATTGAAATACTGGGGAAACAACAGGACAACCCGACGTTCAAAAACATTCTTATGGCAATCCAGACCGATGTAGAATCCGGTACAACCTTTGCCGATTCCATGCGAAAACATCCGAAGGCCTTTGATAATCTCTACAGCAATATGATCGAAGCCGGAGAGACAGGCGGTATTCTCGATACGATTCTCTCCAGGCTTGCGGTATTTATGGAAAAATCTATGGCCTTGAAACGAAAGATTAAAGGAGCCATGACCTATCCCGCCATATGTCTTGGGATATCCGTTCTCATTCTCGTTGTTATTCTTGTCTTTGTCATTCCTGTTTTTCAAGAAATGTTTACAACCTTTGGTTCAGCCCTGCCCCTACCGACTCAAATAGTCGTTAATATGAGTAATTTTGTTAAATCAAATTTCATTTTCCTCTTCCTTGGACTTTTTGTCGCGATCATTGGGATAAAAAAGATTTACAGCTCTGAAAAAGGGCGCAATGCGATAGATGCGGCATCTCTGAAAGCACCTGTTGCCGGCATCTTGATAAGAAAAGTGGCAGTGGCAAAATTCACCAGGACACTGGGCACTATGCTGCAAAGCGGTGTTCCTATTCTGGAAGCATTACAGGTTGTTGCCAAAACAGCGGGAAACAAGGTCATAGAACGGGCCGTCTTCAGAGTATCTGATTCCATTGCTGAAGGAAGGCCAATCGCTGAGCCCCTTGAAGAATGCGGTGTTTTCCCCAATATGGTCGTTCAGATGATCAATGTCGGTGAGTCTGTCGGCGCACTGGACACCATGCTGGAAAAAATTGCCGACTTCTACGATGAAGAGGTTGACCAGGCTGTTGACAATCTCACCGCAATGCTTGAGCCACTCATGATGGTGGTTCTTGGCGGGATGATCGGCGGGCTTGTTGTTGCCATGTATCTGCCCATATTTAAAATGGCTTCTGTTGTATAAGTGTGATTATTTTTTTTTGCACAATAAGTTGCATGCTTCCACCAAGGGGTATTGACATTCTTTTTTGAAAGTATATCATACTTTAATACATTATTTTCATATAACAAAGGAGGGAAATATGACATTGACAAAGGCAGACTTGGTACAGCAGGTGTACAAAAATCACGAGACTTTGACAAAGGCACAGGCCACTGAATCGGTTGAGTCGTTTCTTCGCATTTCAAAAGAATCCCTGATTAACGGACAGGATCTCCTGCTGAGCGGATTCGGTAAATTTAATGTCAAAGATAAAAACGCACGACGAGGCCGAAACCCTCAAACCGGCGATGAACTGACCTTGGATGCCAGAAGGGTTGTCACCTTTAAACCATCCGGAATACTGCGTGACAAGATCAACGAGTCCTGATCACCTTTACTGATAGATCGGCAATTTACTCTCTTTTGTTCATAAATGCCTGTCACCGTCAACTGGTTCAACGGTAACAGGCATTTTTTTGTAATTTCGCACGCGGCCCAAGAAACGACACTCCTGTTCATTCTATTTTTTATAGCCTATGCTGGTTCAGCATACATACAAGACGCTTCCATTTGATCTCTTGCGTTATCCATCCTCGTGGAATGTGCATCCTTTTCTGGAGGATACCGTTCCTGATACCCTCATGAAATCAATCCGAAAAGCAGGCATCCTCCGACCGCCTCTTGTCATTCGAGCAGGCGAACATTACGATGTAATCTGCGGACGTAAGAGGATACAATGCGCGCACAGTTTGGGCCTGAGTGACTTTCTTTGCTGTATACTCTCAGAGAACTCCACGAAAAAATCCATTCTTCGTTTCGTCTTGGAAGACCAGAAAGACTGTGGCGGGTTATCACTTATTGAAACGGCTCACTTCGCAAAAATATGCATCGATCATCTGGATGAACCTGATGTGAAGGAGATCTTCGCCGAAGAAGTCCCGCCCAAAGTGAATCTTGAAGCTCTCCTGCATCTCCTTAATTTTGATTACAAGATACAGGGAAAACTTCATACCGGAGAGCTGAATGAGAAGACAGCATTCGATCTTCTGCATCTGCATCAGGAAGATCGCAGCGTCTTTATCAATCTTGTTGAGTTATTACAGCTCGGAGGCAATAAGCAGAAACGCTTGCTGAGCCTTTGCCGGGATCTCTCTTGCAGGGAGGGTATTTCTATTGGCTCATTGATCGGCCAGTCTGTAATTCGGGCAGTACTTGAGCATAAAGAGATGAATATCCCCCAAAAGGCAGATCGACTCTTCTTTCTCCTGCAGAGACAAAGCTCCCCTTACAGCACTGCCGCAAATGAGCATTTCCATGCGCAAGTACAAGCGCTTCATCTTCCGCCATGCTGCGCCATCATCCCAAGCAATTTTTTTGAACGCGATGAAGTCACCCTCACCGTTCGTTTTTCAAATTTAGAAAAATGCAGTGACTTCTGCACGGCAATGGATGACCTTCTTCATAAGGCTCAATGAAGTGTGATCAGAGGGAGGAATAGGAGAAGTCACCTTCAATCATCAGGTCCTCTCCGAATCGTTTACAGTGGATTTTTTCGAGATGGATGGCGTCCTCTTTCGTAGCTGCAGACAATCCTTTGACGACAGCGATACCCTCTTCACCGGCAAAAATGGGTGCATAAAAAAGATATGCATGATCGACCAGACGTCTTCTGAGCATAGATCCATGAATCGCAGCTCCACCCTCAACCAGCAGTGAGGTTATCCCTTGGCTTCCGAGCACGGAGAGAACCTGCCGCACATCGACTCCGCCGAGTGCGTCCATTTCCACGGTATGAACAAAGGCCCCCATCCCAACAAGTTTTGCTTTCTTTTTTGGGTCCGAGTCCGGTCCGCAGAATATCCAGGTTGGCGCCTTGGAGTCAAGATGCAGGACCTTTGCCGAAACCGGGATACGCAGACGTGAATCCAGTATAACCCTGATGGGATCTCTCCCTCTTCCTGTATGCAGCCGCGTCGTGAGAGAGGGATCATCTATGAGTATGGTTCCGATTCCCACCATTATAGCGTCGAAAATATTACGGAGTTGATGAACTTTTCGCAATGATTGAGGGCCTGTTATCCCGCCCTGCGTTCCCTTCCTGTACGTAATCCGGCCATCGAGGCTGAGACCGGCTTTCATCACAACCCACGGCATGGAGGTTGTAATATGTTTTATGAAGGGACGATTGATCCGGCTGCACTCCTCTGAAAGCACCCCCGATACAACGTCGATTTTTTGATCTGCCAAAAAGCGGAGACCACTTCCATGGACCAGAGGATTCGGGTCTTTCATCCCCACGACCACCCTCTTGATTCCTGCAGCAACCAGGGCATGGGTGCATGGCGGGGTCCTTCCGGTGTGATTGCAAGGCTCAAGCGTTACATAAATAGTAGCGCCTTTCGCAAGTTTTCCGGCCTTGCGTAATGCATGAATTTCAGCATGCGGCTCTCCCGCGCGTTTATGAAATCCTTTCGCGATGACACGATCGCCTTTAACAATAACTGCGCCGACACAGGGATTTGGAGAGGTCGTGCCAATCCCTTTTCGTGCTTCCTTCAGGGCCATCCGCATAAAGACCAGATCACTGTCAGAGATCATTTCTGTCCATTTCCAACGGATGGATAATCGCTCATCGCCCGTGCATCCAGGAGTGTCTTGAGCTCATCCATAAATTCATTCACATCTTTGAACTGCCTGTAAACCGAGGCAAAGCGTACGTAGGCGACCTCGTCAAGCTTCGGGAGGTCTTCCATAACCCACTGCCCGATGACCTTTGAGGATACCTCCTTGGCTCCGACATCTTGAAGCTTTCTCTCAATTTCATCGACAAACGTATCGATAGTATCACGGCTGACAGGTCTTTTCTCGCAGGCTTTTTCAAGCCCCATAACCATCTTCTGCCTGTCCCAGGCCTCTCGTCTCCCGTCCTTTTTCACAAGAACGGGCATCATGACCTCAAGCCTCTCATAGGTCGTAAACCGCTGATTGCATGATAGACAGGAACGTCTTCGTCTGGTAATGGTGCTCTCCTTATTCAGACGGGAATCGATGACCTTATTATCAAGGTGACCGCAATAGGGGCATTTCATACAACCTCCATCTGTTTATATCAGAGACAGATACCGAACCCGGTTCAATTCCGTTTAGCTCTTGGATGAATCATCGAATCCGCGCAACAATATTCGAGAGCGGGAATCTCCGGCAGAGATCCATTATCTCTGCACGGACCTTTTGAAGAGTTTTCTCGTCACGTTTCTCAACCACGAGATCAATAAATCCGGCTATGGCTTCCATTTCCTGGGCGCGCATTCCTCTGGTTGTAACTAAAGGCGTGCCAATGCGAACTCCGCTTGTAACATACCTGGATT
>Ga0214251_1000134_pt1 | contig 18956 bp, 15 predicted proteins | sample TroBogypolimnion_16_FD_153089 | JGI IMG/M metagenome (GOLD analysis project Ga0214251, IMG submission 153089) | Freshwater microbial communities from Trout Bog Lake, WI - 07JUL2009 hypolimnion | ecosystem: Environmental > Aquatic > Freshwater > Lake > Hypolimnion/Profundal zone | place: Trout... | reverse complement strand
TCGATATTGCTAAAGAGAAGCACTATGCCTTCTGCGGTACTGCGACTGGTAAGACATTATGTAAACAGATGATATTTCCGAACAGCAAAGAAGGGTTTGAGCTACTGACAGCAAGGGTGGAAGCGGTGAGAGTGAAGCACCAGCTTGATCAAGTCATCTTCGGCCTGGAACCGACGGCCAACTATCACAAGCCATTAGCTGAGTATTTGATCCGGCAGGGATTGCAACTGGTGCAGGTGTCTGGAAACGCAGTCAAAAAGAATCGTGAGCTGCTTGATAACCGTTGGGACAAGCATGATCGTAAAGATGCTGCAAATGTTGCTGATCTGATAGCACAGGGGAAATGCCAGTTTTACGACTACCCAAACGAATCGATCCGTGACCTCCGTGAACTGCTGAGCCTGAAAAGAAATATAAAACAGCATGCTCATGGTCTGAAAACCCGCATCCGCAATAATCTGCTGGCCTTGTACTTTCCGGAGATGGATCAGTACATGAACACTTGTCAGCAGGACAGCCTTGCTGTGGTCAGCACGTGCTGTTCACCTATGCTTATTGCAGGGATGGAGTACGACACTTTTATAGCAAAAGTTTCCTGCATTCGAAAAGGAAAAAGACAGGAAGAACACCTCCATCAAATCTGGCAATGCGCGAAGAATTCGATTGGCTGCTACACCGGAGTTGCCGCTGCTTATGAAGGACATGTTCTGGTTAAACAGTTACTGGAAGCAACAGCGGCATTGCAAGAACTCGACAAGCTTATTCTACAATTATGTTTAGGGTTAGAGGAGTACCCTTACCTGCTGAGTATTCCTGGTATCGGCCCGGATACTGCATCAAAAATTTTGGCGTATGTCAGTGATCCGAACAGATTTGATCATGAAAAACAAGTACTCAAGCTTGCGGGATTTGACCTGAGTGCTTCGCGAAGTGGCGGGTCATCAGCCAAAGCAACTCCGGTTATTTCTAAAAGGGGACAGGCTGATTTACGGTATGCTCTTTGTCAGGCAGCAATGGTAGCATCAACATGCAATACTTTTTTCAGCACCTGGTTTGCCAGAAAGTTACAAGGAAGGGAACGGGAAAAAGGAATCTTTGCCGTCATCCGGGTGAAACTGGCAGCAAAGCTGCTCGTCATTGCCTGGACCTTAATGAAGAAAAAAGAAATGTTTGCCTATGAAGAGCACTTAAACAACAGCTGAGAAACAGCTGAAAAGCCGAGATTCGGCGGGAGAAGCCCGCTTTACACAACGTTGAGGCTTGGACCTCGTGCGGGACAATTTGGGCCTCTCACTCGAATCTTGTAACCTGGACAAAGGATGCTTGGCAGCCGTTTATCAGCATGTCGAATACACGATAACGATAAGGTACAAGATTCTACAGAAGTGAGCAACCCGCCCTGTTTTTTTTAGCGTTTAAAAACGCAGGGAGGCTTATTTTCGAACAGTTAAAAAATAAGATTTGTGAATGTCAATATAGGATGTCCCCCTGTGGGGACGGTTCTTGCGCCTTTACCGTCCCTACGAAGAGCAAAATATTACACCCAATTTTTGGCAATGAAAATATCATGCTCTATGTGCCAATTCAACTTATGACTCCTTGCAAAATCAACTAATAATTCTATAGAAGGATATGCTGAAAATTCTGGAATATTTAGATTAAAGCAACGAACGTCGTCTACAAGAATACAAATCTTATTAAAATTAATAAGATTTTCACTAATATTTCTTAATTCATCAATAATAGGGGTACTTTGAGGTCCTTTAAAAGTTATGCCAGCAGAATAGTGTCCATCAAGCCAGAAATTAACATCTCCCTTTATTTTTGGAAGTAAGCCTGGAAAAACATCTTCACTTGTTCCGTTTAATATTGAAACATTTTTATAACCACTAAAATGCTTTTTTGCATTAGCAAATAAAGTTGGCTCAGGCTCAATACTATAAACTTTAGAAGCATTTTTGGATAACAACTCTGTTGTTTGACCTAAAAATGTTCCAGTTTCAATCCAAGTTGCATTAGGAATGCTATTTCTAATAAGACATGCTTGTTTTATAAAATTTGGAGATGGAGCAGAATATTTGTTCGTTACCCAAGCAGCGTAATCTCCTAAAAATTTAAAAAATCGATATGGGTAGCTATTTCGTAGGTAGGTAGTCATTTGTTATTGGACTTTATTTTTAAATAGAAAGTGTTAAAAGAATTAAGGTGAGGTTTTATATTAAAGTACACAGAGAGCATTTATCAAATGAAACTATTTAATTTAATTTTTTTTAATTGTGTATATACCACAACCGAATATAAGAGGAGCTGTAATATCAAAGAGATTAGCATGTTTATGCAAAACCCCTTCATCATCGACATAATCGAAGCGAATAATTTCAATTGATTTATCGTTATACCAATTAAGTATATCGAGAGGGTGAAATACACGATGTGCATTATATTCTATTTCATTTTTTTTTCCGATCGGAAAGCTGATGTAAAGAGTCCCACCTTTTTGTACCAGTTTAAGTAAGTTTTTAAAACCTTTTTTATGACCATCAGGATCAATGATATCTCCATATCTGCCCAAACCAAAATGTTCAATAACATGTAGGCAACTAACTGAGTCTGATATTGGAAGATCATTAAACTCATTCATCAAATCACCCTGATGATATCTTATATTATCATGGCCACCATTGGTAAGTGGTCGAATATCAACAATTTCAATAGGTCTAAATGATGCGACATGTGCCACAAAACCATCAACACGTGATCCGATATCAATATGACGATCTGGCTTTTTTTCATTAATAAATGAGGCTACCAAAAGGTCTTGATGATAATAATGACCTTTGGCTGAACCGGATTGATCTTTATAGTCCGAAAGAATTGGGAAGTAGTGAGTAATCTCTCCACCCATTTTCTTAAAAGTTCGAGCTTGATTAATAAAAAGTGGAAAGTAGCGAAGATTGATTAGAGCGAAAGGATTGAAACCAAGAAACATTAGTGGCCTTGCTAATAACTTAATTGATAATTTAAATGCTTGTTTCATTTTTTTTCAAAACCTATATTTAATCAATATAAAAAGACTTAATCTTATTTTAACTTGCTATTTCGAAAGTATAAAAATAAAATAGTAACATAAATTTTTAATCTAATGGTAGCCCATTTTACTTATCTACCTTCTCACACTCAAACATGCCATAATTTCATTAACTTTTATATTTTATTACCAAATACTTGAGTAGTCAAAAAATTTTATCCATGTCATTCAAAAGAATATTTGCATCAATTACTTATGAATAAATTATCCAACTAATTAATTGTCAGACGTTTCCATATAGCTTGATGGTTAGTATTACTCGTTTTTAAACGACCTTTAGATAAAATGGCAGCCCAAAATGCCAAAGAAGATCCATTTGTCTGAATAATGCGATATTCACTAAAAATTGATATTAGCTCCCATGCAGTTAATCCTACTGATGGAATAATCTGTATGTTGAACGGTAGTTTTATCTTGCTTATCTCTTCTTCAAGAAGGCTTTCCTGGTCAGTCACTAGATCAGTATCTGTCTTAAGATCAAGTAAACATTTCCGAGCAAAAACTCTCGCTTCCGTTGATGACCTAAAAAAATCACCGAGTCGCACATGCGTAACGTTTTGCCGAACAACAGGTTTCAGGAGATTAGCACTTAAAAGTTCATGTCGCCAAACTTCAAGAACTTTTCCTGCTTCAGTATTATTATATTTTTGATATTGACTTAAGGATTGAAAGTAACCATCAATAATTAAACCGTAGCCGGGAAATGAGAATAACAACTCCCTTTTAGTAAACTTCCAAATAATTTTCGGTATCCGCATTTGAGCTATAATATCCGCCTTTTCAACCACTGTAACCGGCAATATCGCGTTTTCAAGCAATACCTGTAACTCAAAAGCACGCGAAGTTGTATATTTTTCGAGTTTTTCAGTTATTAAGCTCATTGATGGCAATGCAAATCTTTCAGCCACTAAACATCCTGTAAAATATTGAAATAACTGATTACCAAGACCTCCGTGTAATAATACATGTATTTCATTATGCTTGTGATTCTGCATAATTCACTTAAATATTATGATTTTAAATTGTCCATAAATTATATATAATCACTTAATTTTTTTACCTTATCGAATGAATGCTTCGTGGAATTTATTCATGCTAATGTTGTTGATTACTTCCTACACTCTTCATAAGCAGCTTCCAACTGATCGGTAATTGTATCCCAAGAATAAAAGTCACAAACACGGATTCTGGCAAGCTTTCCTGTTTCAATGAGTTTCTTTGGATCAGACAGAGCCTTTTGTATTTGTTTCGTGAGATCTTCAACGTTTTTACTTTGAAAGGTTAATCCGGCGTCACCAATAGCTTCACGGTTTTCAGGGATATCGCTGACAAGGCAGGCATTGCTATAACTCATAGCTTCGAGGAGGGCTATTGAGAGACCTTCGATTTCGGATGGCTGAACATAGAGTCTTGCATGGCTGAAAAGTTCGTCTATGAGTCGGCCTTGAACAAATCCTGGAAAGAGAATGCGAGGATTGTTATCAGCCAAAACGCGCAATTCATCCTTATACTCCTCCTCTCCTTTTGCATTTCCAGCAATTACTAAGTAGCAATCGGTGTCAAGTTGCTTGTAGGCGGAAATAAGGTAGTGAGCACCCTTCTCACGAACAAGCCGGGATGCGAAAAGGATATATTTATCCGGCTGTAAGCCAAGTTTATAAATTTCAAGAGCTGGCGGTGAATCTTTCAAGTCGGCTCCTGTGGGGATATAGGACATCTGGATTCCATATTCCCGCTTGTAAAACTCACATTGAGTTTTTGAGACGGCTGTCAAGGCACCAGCATGACTAATAGAAAGTTTCTCAAGAAATTTTAACGTGCCTCTGCCAAAATTACTCCATCGACTTCGTTGCCACTCAACACCGTGCATCTGAAGGACTGTAGATATCCCCCGCAACTTGAATAGCCATGCAAAAGCTCCTATAGCAACACTATGCAGATGAACAACATCGGCACCATCACGACGAAACAGTTCGATCAAAGCCGCTGCTGCGCCGGCTGTTATCTTTTCCGTTGATGAGCGTTGCAAACATGGCACATGGACAATTCGAATTCCTTCCGAAGTTATCAGCGCCGGCCCATGATGCTTCATGGAGTATACCGTCACAGTATGGCCTCTACGTACCAGACGCGAAGCGACCTCACGTGTATATTTTTCAATACCACCGCCAAGCATCAAGTGCTTGACAACAAGAAATGAGATATTCACGCTACGCCTGCCCCTTGGCGGGGATCCTGACCGACATCAGCGTATGTAAAACAATCACCACAAACACGCTTTCCAGCAAGAGATTTAAACTTGCTGGTCACAATCCAAGGCAAAACATGACGAACATACTTTTTCATAACAGGCGAGGCTGAGCCGATCATCCAGCAATTTTTGGGGCAGGAGGCAACCTTATGCCGAACAGCAGCAGCCTCCTCACCATTCCATATGGTCATAAAGTCCACTGCGTCATGAAGATTACCCATACTCTGCTTCCAATACTTCTCCTCCATTCCGTTACAAGGCAAAACTTCACCAGAGGGATCAATAAAAAAGTTTTCAGAACCAGCCTCACAAGGCAAAAGCCGCCGACCACCGCGAACATAATTGATCAGCCCAAGATTAAAATATGCCCGGAACCAGGACTTCAACTGCGTCTCTTTCAACAGACGATTAATCAGTTCCTCAAAGTTTCCGCAAACCTCATCAATATTGGTGATGACATTGTCATCCTTTTGGAAGTAGAATGAGTTATGAAACGCAGCCGTAGCAAACTGCAGATTCAAACCCTTCGACAATTCATACAGCCAAAGCATATCCGGTGAATTATGATTAGAAACCGTGATACCAAACCCGATATCCTTCACCCCCATTTGCCGCAAACCAAGCAAGACACGTAAACCACGGTCAAACCCACCAGACTTCCCCCGCAACTCATCATTCTTTTGCGACAACCCCTCAATACTGATACGAAACCCAAGCTGAGGAAACTCCTTCGCCAACACAAAAATACGATCTTCAAACCAGCCACTGGTTGAAATGACAATACGCTCGGTCTTGGTGAAAAGAATGCGAATAATATCAGCCAGATCCTCACGAACAAAAGGCTCCCCTCCAGTAACATTCACAGCATTTAACCGGGGTAGTTTTGCCAACAATTCCGGTTTAAACTCAGTTTTAGGATCAGTCTGGTGCTGCCAGATATTGCACATCTGGCAACGCATAGGGCAGCGATAGGTAACAATAACAGATGCGTCCATATTCAATATATATTAACACGAGATGGAGATAAACAAAAAAAAATATAAAATTGAAATGAAATAATAATTCTATCACTCTTAATATTAAAACGTAACAAATTATTTTTTATAGGCATTTGCTATTGTTTTTACCTTTATATCCCAACTTAATTCAAGTGAACGAGATAGTGAACCTTTAGAATATTTCATGACTAATTGAGGATCATTAAGCAACTTATTAATTCCATTATAAAATCCATTAATAGACTCCTGGGGATTCAAAAAAGGAATTTTAATACCACAGGTATCGTCAACAGCTAAAGCCATCCCACATGTATCATGACAGACTACCGGTAAACCCCAGCCCATTGCTTCAAGCAGGACAAGGGAGGTCGCTTCGCGAAAGCTGGTATGAACAAATACATCAGCATTCTTCATGGTTTGAATTGCATCCTCATAAGACAATCTGCCATACCAATTAATATTATTTAAAGACAAGCTTTCAGCAAGGTTTTTCCAGTTTTTCGTTTTAGGCCCTGTGCCGAGAACACTCAAATATACTTTTCCAATATCAGAAAGCTTTGACATAGCATACAACAATAATGGCAATGCTTTTCTTGGTTCATGTTGCCCTGACCACATTATTTCTAATGGCCTTGTACCATCAAAATTTCGTAAAAAACCTTTAATAACTTCAGGAGCTGCAGATTCAAGTAGTGGTACACCTTTATTACAATCAATATGACGTACAACTGAAAGATCTTGAGAGCTAATAGTCCATATCTGTTCAGATTTTCTTACAACAGATTTAAAGAGCCTACTTGAACTTTTAATTTCAAAATTAACATTACGCATTAATTCAAATAAAAATGAATTAATACCTTGAGATATTGCAAATTTCAATGGGACTTTAAACATACCACCTACTGGTCCCCAATAAAAGGGTAAATCAGATTGCCATAAATAACCTGGGTTAATGAAAGAAACAGGTGTTAACTGATGAGTAACATCAAATTTATCAAAACCAATATTTTGTGCGACTGAAAACGCTTCTTTATGCCACGCATCGAGGGCCTTATAAAAAAGAATCTGCCAGGCAAATCCTTTCGTTATTTTAAATAACTTTTGATAAATAATGGCACAAAGCAACGCTGTCCTTGGCTGCTTGACAAATACAACTTTTAAACCTGCAATTTCTCCATTATCATTTATATACTTACAATAAGCTTCTCTACAATCACTTGGGTGAGGGTAAATAAGAGAGCCTTCACTACATAATACAGTAACGTCATGATATAATGCCAATCGAGACACTATGTTCCAACCAACAGCACATTCTGATCCTTGGAATGGAGAAAAAGAAGGCGAAGAAATAAGAACACGAAGTCTTTTCATTGTATATTTTTTATTAAAAATTGAGAATATATTGACACTCAAGGATATATCACCTATGTGAAATAATATTTTTCTTCAATACTTTTCTGGTATTTTATCACACCAGTTAGAATACTATCATTATTAATTTATTTATTATTGTTTTTAAGAAATAAATATACTCTAATATATATTTTCCTTTAGATATATTTTTTTACGTTTAAGAGTACCGCACAAAGTCTATTCATATGCACTTTTGATGTATAATGCGTTTTGAAAGCTAATCTTGGACGCATTCCGAAGGCAGTCAACTCATGACCATCACATAATTTTTCAAGTGCCATAGCAAGTGCTTCAACGTCACATGGTGGTACAAGAAGTCCTTCATCCCCTTCATTAATAATTTCAGGAAGACTACCAATATCGGATGTCACAACTGGCTTATTTGCACTCAGCGCTTCAATAACTGTGTTAGGCATATTTTCCAGCCATATCGAAGGAGCCACCACAAATGCACAAAATTTGATTTCCGAAACAAGTTCAAGGCCATGCTTCCTACCAACAAAGTCAACCAGTTTTAGATGCTCTATATCCAAAAGAGAACTCAAATAATCCCTATATATTGGATCACAATCACCAACAAGCCGTAAACGCATTGATGGAAAATGGATGGAATTAAACGCACGAACAAGCACTTCAGCACCTTTTTCATGCGCTATCTTACCGACAAAAAGAAAATAAGGTGTCGAAATAGGTCGACCAATATCCGATTCAACCATCAAATCTTTGGTAAATGATGGTAAATGAATGACTCTATCCTTTGATATTCCAGCATAATTGGTTAAGCAAAAAGCCATCACTTGGCTGGGACATATAAAGTAATCCACTGCATTATACCATTTCATACGCTTTACAAACTGCATTTGGAGATACCGAAGAAGCGATGCTGCCAATGAGCTTTGCATACATCGATGACTTATGCAGGCTGATGAACGATCCACACATTCCTTGCAGATAACCCCTTTGCGTAAAAAATGATAACTCGCACAGAACATATGATAGTCCGAAAGCCTATATATAACAGGGATGCCGAATTCTCGTTTCGCTATATGAAGAATACGGGGAAGCATCGATGAGGAAAGATAAATGCTGTACACAAGATCGGGCTTATATTGATCTAACACTTGACGGAACTTGCGATCAACTTCAGGGTTCCAGAACATCCTCGTAGCAGCTAGAAACTGTTTTCCTACAGAAAGTTTTTGACTGCGAAGAAGACAAGGCCCTCTTCCTGTAATCGGATCTGGAAAATTTGATCGATAAGGGGATTCGTACGACTCATCATAGTCGAAACAAAATGGAATCACTTCATGACCAGCAGACTTAAGCGCAGCTGTGATATTAAAAAAGTAACTATCAGGCCCTCCATAAATAAAGTAATGATAATTAATAATAAGAATTCTCATTTATTTATAGTGCTCAGAATTAATGTAATTAGGAAAAGCATGATTATAATATTTTAATAAATAGTATTTATAAAAAGCATATGCTTGATATTCTATACCATACTTTATATTATTCAAATAATTTATTTATTAGTTTTTTGTAGTATATTTATTTCGGAATTTATACTCAGATAACTACCTACCATCAAATCGTATTCATATGAACCAAAATATTTGCATCCTGCTCTTGGAAAAAAAGTCATTTCTCCAACATATATTTTATTATTTACTAAATATAGATCTACCCTAACAAAACAAAATCCATCGGATAAATGAGCAGCTAATTCCAACATTTCTTTTAACTGAATAGGTTTTTCAGGTTTTTTACTTAACAATGGATAACGTGTCTTAAATGGCATGTTATTCCATTCAATATCAAATATTTCTTGCTGATGTTCTATTGATCGATTTGAGTCGACTTCAATATATAAAGGCGCACCGTGAAAACACCAGATTTTATAGTCATCCGGCTCCTGGTTTTGATTATTACCAAGATAATTCTCACAAAGTATTCTTTTTGGCATATCTTTATATATTAATTCTCGCCAAAATAAATAATAATTATTTCTATTCCAAAAGGCTATAGATGCCTTAAGTTGTTTATGTACTATTTTTGATTTATCGTGACATATAAAATTCCAACCGCTTGCATGTGATGATTTTAAAGCAAATTTATTAGGGATTTCTTTAAAATTTATTTGCTTATAATTACTATATATTCCATGAACAATATTTAAGTACTTTTCACATCCTTTTTTTGTTATAAAATCTATAAGGGATACTTTATCAGCGCAACTTGAGCCTGTGCTATCATTCCACTTTATTTTAAATAATGACATTTTTTCATTAAACGTTAATGGATTTTTTAAATCCATCTCCATTTTAAATGATTTTCTATACATATATTTAATAAATTCCTCATCGGTATACCGCAAATTATAATATTTTACTTTAGCTTCAATCAATCTATAATAGAAATGGCTTCCTTTGATAATTATTGGCATAAATTTTATATATATTATGTAAAACTTAATTAGTCATTAATAAATAATTTTTTTATTTCCTATATCTTTTCATTATTCGGCTAAATAATGCAAATTTCTTCTTACTGCATAAGAATTTAATCCTCTGTATATCCTATCAAATATCTTAAGAACATATTGTGTATTCCCATAATACATATTTAGAAGAATTTGCAGAATATAATATTTACCTTTAGAATACACAAGATATTCCTTTCCTTTTATTACTACTTTATACTGTATTGGAGTATATCTTTTAATTCTTCCTGGACTGCCCACAACATTACCATATTTTATTTTTTCTTTTTTACTCATATCATTACCAATAGTAAATAACTGGTATCCTATATTTCTTGCTATTTTCATTCCTTCTTTTGTTGCGCTTCCTCCAGGCCAACATAAGCACAATACCTCCCTATTTAATTTTTCTTCTAATATTTTCTTGGAACTTATAAGTTCATCGAATACTCTTTGCTCATAATCACTTTTACTTTCATATTTTGATGCTATTATATTATTTTTTTTATATTCTAATACTTCTTTATCTAATATATCTTTCCAGTCTCTTTTTAAAAAGAATTTATCATCCCCATTTTTCTTTACAAATTCTATCATATATTTATCCAGCAATACATCAACATTATTTTTTATTGTTTCTAAGCTTTTTCCATGTTCATAAACCGGCTGCCCATATATAACGAGTTGTTTATTATCACATTGCAACAAAGGTTTTTGTTCAATATTATTATTCCATGTCATCCATATATATTGATCACCTGGATGCCTATAATCAATAATATTATTATTTTTTGGATACCAAGTATGCGTCATCGCATGACTTTCAGCGAAGATAACCCCTTCTTGTTCCATTTTTATTATTTCATTCCATGATAAATACCCATGTATATCCTTTTTTATATTTTTATCATTTTCAGTATATATTTCACGTAGTATTTGTTTTTTTTCAACAAACTCTGGATTTATAAATACAGTACCCTTTAATCCATATTTTTTCATGATTGGATAGGCGTAAACATAATTATCTAAATACCCATCATCAAAAGTCAGTGCAACCGTTTTTTTCGGCAATTTAATAAGGCCTTTATAATGATCATTTAACTCAGACATATTGCAGGTATAAAAACCATGTTTTTTGAGTTGAATAATCTGGTTTTCGAATACCTTGATTGGACAAGTTAGATGAGACCAAATCCAATTGTTATCAACAAAGCCAACTGAGTGATACATTAAGACGGGAATACTATTGTTTTTCATAAACTAGAAAATATTTTTTGATATTCTTCTACAACTTGTAAGTATGTGTATTTATCATTATAAGCTGAAAATGCATTGTTTTTAATACAATCTAAATGATAATGATTATCAATAGCATATTTCATCATTTTTTCTAAAGTTAGTTCATCGTCAAATATTAACCCATTTTCTCCATGACTTATAATACTATTAATGCCCGGAGAATTTGCCCCAATAATTATTAATGAGTTAAACATAGCTTCCAAAAGCGATATAGGTGTTCCTTCATATTTACTTGCTATTATATATGCGTCAGTTAGTGAATAATACTCATCAATCTTATCTCTACTAACGTTACCCAACAAATACACACAATGTTCTAAATTATTTACTTTTATAAACTCATTCATTTCATTATACAAAGGTCCATTGCCTGCAAAAAATACCAAAACTTTCCTCTTTTTAATATATTCTATCCCAATATTTTTTATTGCGTTTAAAATCATTTTTGGCCTTTTTAGGTCTTTTAATGATCCAACGTAAAGGAATATAAAAGACTCTATATCTACATTATAATTAACTCTTAAATTTTTTTTAGAGATATAACTCTGTTTAAACGGTATGAGTGGGGGAATGAAATTGACAACAATACCTGCTCGTTTTGAATACTCTTTACATATTATTTCTGATACGCCGATAACCTTGTCAGCATTTTTAAAAAATATTTTGTAAGGCAATGCAAAATACCACTTAGACATTCTTCCGCCATGAATAACTACTATGTATTTTTTTTTGTATATTTTTTTTAAGATTGGAAAAATTATCCAGTTATACCATTTTGACCGTGTAAAACTTAATATATATACATCAACATTTTTAATAGTTGTTATAATCGCAAATAATAAGCTAAAATATGGACCAATATATTTATTATTTTTTATTCGGATATACTCTGCTTTTTCGCAACCTATATTACATAAACTAGCATATTTTATTTCATTTTTGTTTATTAGCGACTTAATAAGATTATAATTAAAAACTTCTACTCCACCGAAATGCATTGGATATAGATACGTTGTAATAAATAATATTTTTTTCAATTGATGTTTAATTGTTTATGGGTAGTATTCTGGAAAAACTGAATCCCAGAAAATCTTTCACAGTAATCAACGGAGTTCGTCAGTGATGCCTTTATCCTTACCCGTAGACGTATCCAAATATTAGCATCAATATGGATGGCAGAGATCGTGCGTTTGATAATTTTTTTATCGAGGGATTCTGTTCCGGTGCAGTGTTAGGTGCTTAAATTCCGCTTTGTTTGTGTCTACCTGATGGGGTCCATTATACTAAACTGAACAATACAATCATTGCGATTTGTATTGACGATTTATAACAGAAAAAGCTAGATTCAAGCTACTACATCTTTATACGTGATTGAATGAGTGACATGACACTCTATTTTATTACCGAGGCTTTGCGATTACGATCCATAACTTTTGCCATGAACTCTAAGCGCCTTGTTTCCTTAGCATCCGAGTCAACCCTTTCCAAAACTTTTGTGCGGTCAATTGCCCGCCCTTTCCAATATGCGACAAATGCACGAATCTTATCTTCTTGTTTGGTGACGTTGTTTTCCGTATTTCCAATATTTAAATAGAAGTTGCAGCCTGATAAATCGGTATCATGATATCCTGAAATTACAGGCAGACCAAACGCAACATATTCACGCACTTTAAGCGGAGACGCCTCGTTCATATTATTACGATGCAGTGCCAAGGTACCAATACCTACATCCATACGCTGATAGAGATTACCAATTTGTGATTGCTGCAGATACCCATAAGCATAGACATTAGTCAAGTTTCCCAGAGCTATGTCAGATGGTCCGGGTCCAACGAGGTGAAAATCCCAATCCGGTAGTTTTTCAGCAAGTATAATAACTTTATCTACACCATGCCACGGCATCCCTGGACTCCCAACAAAGATCAGTTGAGGACGCTTATTTTTTGGAGGTGGACGAGGCTCGAACCTAGTCACAAGAAAACCATTCGCCACAACTTTCATCGGTACACTACCAGAAAAATAGTGCTTGGAAATCTCTTCAGATACAGAAACAATTCCCGCAGCACCACCCAGAAGCAACCTTTCCTTAAATGTTTGAAAAACTCCATCCCTACTTAGCAACTGGCGTTCATTCTGTGCAATTGTATTGAGTTCCAGGATATATGGAGCTATTCCGGGTAGCCTACTAAGAAGACCTGATTGCCAAAGAGGAGTCCGCTGATATATAACGTCAGGATGGAATTTCCAGATGTGTCTCTCAAGCATACCAACACTAAGCGCAGAAGATATTTTATTGAGATACAAGAACTTCCTGAATAAATTGAATGGTCGAATAATGGGGGTGGTCATTGATTCATCAATACATAACGGACCGTCACACGGAGGAGTCACAACAAAAACCCTTACTTCATGACCACGTTCACTCCATATCCGCGCCTGATTCTCAACCTTTGCCAAGACACCGGATGATGAATAGGCATCCCAGATAATGGGGTAGGCAATACGCATTATCCTGCCCTCCTTCGGATACCCTGTATTAGGTCTTCCACAATATGAACAGCAGCCTTACCATCCCCAAACGCACTGGTTCGAGCACCTAAATTATGCTGGTTCGTCAAAGCAGCTTCCACGACCCCCTGTATAAACACTGCAGAGTTCGGCGGAGCCAGAATGTTCCACCCTCCTTCCAGCGTCTCAACCCATTCGGTTTCATCACGAAGAGTTACACACGGCACACCAAAAAACATCGCTTCTTTCTGTACCCCTCCGGAATCAGTGATAATCAGCGCTGCATTTTTCTGCAGTGCTACCATATCCAGATAACCACACGGTGGTAGCACGATCAAGGCAACCTCAAGTTTTGTCATAAGATTAGCCTCCTGCAATACCCGTAAAGTACGAGGGTGAATGGGAAACACAACAGAATACCGCATAGCCAAGTTAATTAGCGCATCCACTATAGCTGTAAGACGAGCAAGGGAGTCGGTGTTCTCGGCTCGATGGACAGTCACAAGTAAATAGTTGCCCTGTTCAAGATTATGACTGTCCAACAGTTTCTTTCGATCCGAAGCTTGTGCCCCATGAAATATGGCCGCATCATACATCACATCACCCACCAAAAGGCTTTTAGCTGAGAGCCCCTCATTAGTCAGGTTGGCCATTGCTGTTGTTGTTGGAGCATAAAGCACATCGGACACATGGTCGGATACTATTCTGTTGATCTCCTCAGGCATGCTACGGTTAAACGACCGAAGCCCTGCCTCCACATGTGCAACAGGAATGTGAAGTTTTGCTGCTGCCAAAGCGCCTGCCATGGTCGAGTTGGTATCGCCATAGATCAAGACCCAATCTGGACGCTCTCTTATAAGTACCTCTTCAATCCGCGAAAGCATCAACCCTGTCTGTGCTCCATGCATCCCTGAGCCAACGCCAAGATGGTAACCCGGCGGGGGAATACTTAATTCATCAAAAAAAACTGCAGACATGTTGTCGTCATAATGCTGCCCTGTGTGAACCAGTACCTCAGCAATTCCTGATATTTTGCGCAGAGCGCGACTCACTTCAGCCGCTTTAACAAACTGGGGCCGAGCGCCAATTACTGTAACAATTTTATTACTCATTATTTATTTTCATGTTTCATCAGTGATCCCAATATTTTCAGGACTATGTTGATCTGGCCGGTCATATCGAGGCGTCGCACTCATCCCCAAAACAAGCCAAGCCATAAAATATAAATAGGATCGTGATGCAAATACCTCAACGCCAAAGTATACTAATGCTAAAACAAAAAACAACGAATCCGGATCCTCCCAATTATTGGAACTATTAATGTGCCTAAATGCGCGACGAGTTGCCCTAACCCAGATCGAGATTATTAGCAAAAACGGAATTAAGCCAAACTGGCTCCAGTAAGAAAGAATATTGTGCATATATGCGCCATATTCTCCAAAATCACGAACCTGGCCAGCATAATCACCTATAAACCAATGCTCAGCAAGAGCTGTTAATCCAACATCAAATTGAATCAGCCGGGATTTCATGGATGAGTCTTCGCCAGAGAAAATGCTGCCATACATCCGACCAATGAGATTTTCCTGACTCTGCAACATGGGTGCCAAGAAAATTAAAGCAGACACTATGATGGCCATTAAGATTCCTGCTCTCCCTAGTTTTAACCTGAACAAAAAAGGGATTGCCATGATAAAAGCATACAGGGACGTTCTTGTATTAAGCATTGTCAGGCAGAATAAGGCAACCAGTACAATTATCAAACGGCTGAAACGTTTCTTTACCACCGCACCAGAAAGCAATGCCCACAGCCCGAAAGTGTCCCCCAACATAAGATAAATACCTTCTTGATCGGAATTAATAATATTAAGGTTAAGTCGAAAATACGTTGAATTTATATTGACCAAAACATTGATTACCAACAGAACAAAACCTACAATTATGTGTTGTTTGAAACGACCTACTTGCATCATAGAATATCCTACGATGAACGCCAATATCGAACCACCTAAGTAGAAAAGGTTCAACTGGGTAATGTTGTCTTGAATTCCATAGCTTCTAGCTTTCTCATCCCCTAACAGCACAATCAATATCGCTAATGCAAAAAACAACGATGGTATCGCTATCTCGTTATTTAGTAATAATGAACCTCTTGAGATGCGTATAAAAAAGCTAATTGCAAGAAAATAGGACGCATATAAAAAACTTCCAGCCATCAATGGAATGTATGGTACATTGCCTACAACAAAATTATATGTAAACAAGTGCTGAACTATGCAGTAAAGTGAAAGCACAAAGAAAGCAAGGGTACCTATAGACTCACTCTTTATAGAACCTTTGCTCTTCCAGGTATCTTGGTGATAATTATAATTCATAACATGGTTAACAATTTTTTCTATAACACCTTAATCGGCGTGCTGCATTATTTAATCTGTTTCTGCTCAACTTGATAAGCAGTCGCTTTTATGGCTTAGATTCTTTCCTACAATCATCCCTTAAGTATCTTCTGATAAAGTTCCCGCTTTTGTTCTGAAGCGAACTGGCTATTGTGCCACAACAATGTAAAATCCCCACTAACAATACGGCATGCATTCTTGAGTTTTATAAATTTTTCAAAGGCGTCCGTAGTTACACTCAATCCCATATAGCGCTCATCGATGATAGTGCATTCCATCGCAATCAGTGGCCGAAGACGCAGATTTAGTAAAACTTGACGAGAAACCGGATCAAAAGCACGGTATTCATGACAGGTGCCACATCTAAAGCCAGCATGGTCGGCGTAGCCTAAAGTAGTATCGTAAGTGATTCCAGCTCTGACCAAACCATGCATAGTGACAGGTGTCTCCCATCGCAAGAAATGCATTCGCGCTCCCCATTCAGCCTGAATAATTCCCTCATCAACACAGACCCTTTTAAGGCGGTCGGCCTCAGCAACGATGGCGCTTTGGTTTCTATAGGTATTGTAGCTGGGATGCAAACCAATTTCGTGGCCACGTGCATGTATATTTCGTAGCAAACGACGAATCGCAGGGTGTTCAATATTGTAGTCGGAGTCTTTGGATGGATCTGTGTTACCGCATATAAAGTAAAACGCGCTCGTCAAACCATGTTTTTCAGACAAATCCATAATCCATTCGAAGGTATTATAGGGATCTGATGGATGAAGTCGATCGCGGCTCTTCAACCATTGCCAAGGAGTTCGGATAGCCCCGACCAAATCCCCACGCTTAAGTAGATCACCAGCGCTACTGCGCAATACTTGAAGTGGGGAGTGGAAAGCATTGCAACTTGGCCAATCAACATCATGACTAAGTAGAGTACGATAGGTACATTGCTTGCGTTCAAGCCCTGGCCATACCCGTTGCATTGCAGCCCACAAAATTTCTACATACTCATCAATAATCGGACGATCAAGAAAACCTGCTTTATAAGCTATAGATGCTTTAGCGGGAAAACGATCGTGGCTATCTCGAACTGTGGATATTGCTTCTTCATATCGGGAGAGCATAAAGAAAGCAGACCCAAAAACGTCAAGCTTCAGATGAGCGCTTCCAGATTCATCTTGAAAGAAACCGGATTCACCATAGAGAACTGGAATGGTATCGCTTACAATCGTAGCATCAAGGTCGCACGCAACGATATCCCAAGAGGCAAGAGGTAGCAATGGCAATGACGATATTTCTAGCCAGGCATTCGCAGCATTGGAGAAGAAAATGTTGGGAAGAGTGAGCGTAAGACCCACTCCATATATAGAACTTTCTAAAGAACAGCTATCGTGAGCAAGCTCTATCCGGAACTCGTTATCAACACTATCCTTGCAATCAAAACTAATGCCAAGCCTAGACCTAAGAATCGTGTCCAATATCCAGTCACATGATTCTACCGCATAATTAGGTCTATAAACTAATAAGCTCATCATATGTTATGAACATCCGGTTTTTGAGCAACAATAAGAGAGTGATAACCAAGTTCAGAATAAAGCCACTTCAACCAAGCTGGCCTGATTTTTCGAGTACAGTTGACAACTGTTAATCTTGCCTTTTGCTTGAGTCCAAATACTTTTCTAAATGCACCAATAATCTTTTTATGAACCATCCATGGCGAATAGAACATTTCATATCCGTCAACATCCACAATCTGAAATCCCTCTGCACTGAGCATATCTGTATATTCCTTGGCAGAGTAGAAGGCTACCCCCTTAAGATGTTTCGCTGCACCAAAGGCTCTTTGCACTTTTCTATCAAGAGTAAATAATGAGTATTTTGTATGAGCGGAAAGAAGCACGAAACCACCAGGTTTCAAAATTCGGTAAAATTCTGACATGGCCGTTCTCGGATTAGGTAAATAAAAAATAACAGACATACAATATATTAGAGTGAAAAGTGAATCAGTAAGTTTTGTATCATCAATGCTTGCCCTGAAATAGCGGAATAGAGATGAAGTATCTATACTTTCAAATAAATCTATAGCAGTCAGGTCATAGTTACCAGCATTAGCAACTGCAAGAGCATATCGACCATTTCCGCACCCTGCATCAAGAATTTTCTCCTCTTTATTCATTGGGAGCCATGACTTTATAAATTGAAGCGGTTCTTCATTTTCATTCGCTGGATGAATAGTACCTTTTAACAAACGATCCGAATAAATTGTCTCAATAGATTTATGATCTAGTGTCATGTTTGGTTAGTCCTTCATTATAAATAAGAAAAAAGCTATATTGCATATAACCTATTATTACAAATGCAATTATGGCACGAAAAAACAAAGTTTATCAAATAAAGGCAGAGGACCGTCAGGAACTGGAATCTTTGCTCAGATCGCATAATACTCCACAAAATATTGTCTTGCGAGCCAAAATTTTGAGTCTGTGTGATGCCGGAAAACCGGTTATTGCTGTTGCAACTGAACTTGGAGCAA
>Ga0214251_1000122_pt1 | contig 20088 bp, 12 predicted proteins | sample TroBogypolimnion_16_FD_153089 | JGI IMG/M metagenome (GOLD analysis project Ga0214251, IMG submission 153089) | Freshwater microbial communities from Trout Bog Lake, WI - 07JUL2009 hypolimnion | ecosystem: Environmental > Aquatic > Freshwater > Lake > Hypolimnion/Profundal zone | place: Trout... | reverse complement strand
ATACAACGACTGGACATATCAATAAAAATGAACTTGAGTGGAAAAATCGTATAGGTGAACTCCCCCCGTCCTTATATATAAGGAATGTGATAGACGGTGCAACCCGCGAAAAAATTGATATACAGGATTTTATTGCTGCTCTTGCCGGTGAAGGCATAACGGTCCGCCCAAATTTAAAACAGGGCGAACTAAACGGGTTGGGCTATTCGTATAACGGCATAAGTTACACGGGCAAAGCCATTGGATGGAATTGGAAAGAGTTAAAGGGAAAGGTTTGTTATGACCAGCATCGCGACTGCGAAATTATTACCGAGCTCAAGCAACAAATTGATTCTGGAAAAACAGAAAGTGATCGACCAGATGGAAATGGTGCTGCAAGCACAGGAGCAGCAGTGTCTGGAGATGTCTATGCTGATGGAGAAACAGATCATAGATTTGACATCCCAAATACAACTGGAGCAATTGGAAGTCGACCGTATAAAGAAGCTGGCAAACAAGAAATTGTCAACCGAGCGAGAGAGAATATGCAACTTGAACAGCTCATTCGCAGCGAAACAGGAGGAGTTGAGCGAGATGCAATCAGAGCTGAAGGCTCTAAAAATAGTCAGTTCAGTAGTCCTCGGAATCATTTTCCTAATATTTATCGGCGGATTTATGTTCACGCCCACCTAATAAGTCGGTTTCTTGTAAGGCGGTTACGAACGCTAGCTAGTAAAGCCAAACCAATACCGAGCGTGTTGCTTCCCTCTTGCTCTAGCAATCAAAACTCTTTAGAAAAGCCTGTTGCTAGTAATTTTGCGGTTTTAAAAGAGAAAATTACTTTGAATAAATTCAAAGTGGATAGTGAAGAAAAAGTGCCAATCTATTAAATTTAGTTGATTTTAGACGAAATTTATGTGAAATTAACAGATTTTAATTCAAACCAAGGTGAGGCTTCAGGGGCATTGCTGCGCAACCAGCTATGTCGTTGTACCAATCGAGCCTATGGTCTCGCCCCTTCGGGCTTACAGCGCCTTGCCATTATCGTGACAAGTCACGACAGACCTAAAAAAGCTTTAAATTCGACTGCATTGTTCAAATCGGCTGTTTGTACCCCGGCGATTGAGTCCATTTCCTTTTTTCGTCTTAAAAATAAAATGCTGTAGAGCCGTGTGAAATCACCTTTCTCTGGCCGTCTTTCACTTCAAGATACCCATTCTGGCTACGGCCTCGAACCGAGGCTTCATCCCTGCGGGATTGCAGTCCGCACCACTTCTCACCTCCGATCTTTCCTTTCAATCCTTGACCAGAGCGGTTGCGCTGTCGCGACACGGCTCCGAACAACATTTTAAACCACAAGATGAAAAGGATAAATCATGAACTCACTCGACACAAACAACCAATCCGAACAACAAAATCAATCAAATGCCGACACTCACCAACCATCATTTTCTAAGGATATTTACCAACAAATCACAGACAAAATAATAACAGCGTTGGAAGCGGGTACAGCACCTTGGGTTAAACCTTGGGCGAAGCTCGGCGCACCACGAAACGCAATCACAATGCGCGAGTATAGCGGCATCAACACGGTTTTATTGGCAATGGCTGAATTTTCAAGCAATCAATGGCTGACATATAATCAAGCCAAAGATGCAGGAGGACAGGTACGTAAAGGCGAAAAAGGTACAACTGTTGTTTTTTTCAAGCCACTGAATATAAAAGATAAAAATAGCGAAGAAGCCGATAAAATAATCCCGTTACTCAAAACTTTTACTGTGTTTAATACCCAGCAGATTGACAGCCTACCAGAAAAGTTCAGTCAGGCAATCAGCCCGCAGATCAGCGAATTTGAAGACAATGAAGCCGCCGAACTCATGCTGTCGCAAGCCGAAATAAGATACGGCAGCAATCGCGCTTGCTTCATTCCATCCCGTGATGAAATTCACCTGCCAACTAAAACAGAATTTAAAAGCATTTCTGATTTTTACGCTACGGCATTGCATGAATTGACCCACTGGACAGGGCATACAAACCGCCTTGCTCGGGATTTTAACGGTCGTTTTGGTGATGCATCATATGCGTTTGAAGAACTGGTTGCCGAACTGGGTGCAGCTTTCCTTTGCGCTCATTGTGGGGTTGATGGACAGATGCAACACAGCAGCTATATCGCCAGCTGGTTGAAGGTGCTCAAAAATGACAAGAAAGCAATTTTTACGGCAGCGGCAGCAGCTAGAAGATCAACGGAATTTGTGACCCAAGAAGAGCAAGAAGAAGTTAAAGCCGCTTAATCTGTATATTAGGAGCTTGAAAGCAGAGGGGGTGAAAGCCCTCTGAAAAATTTTTTGGAAGAGACAATCACCTTATTCGCGGTGTTTTTCCCTTCCAAGCCATCCCTTTTTACCCTGTAGTTTTTTAATCCCTGCACGCTGGAATTGAAAAACAGGGTTTTAAGTGTGCCTGAATTGCCCGCTGGGGTCTTGCTGGGCGCTGGTTTGGCCTACTCCGGGGCTGTTTATTTTGAGGGAATGGCTGTTTTGTTGGTCCGTGTAAGTGTAGTGTAAGGTGAGGGGTGTAGGATTGCAGCTGTCCAGTTTGATTCAGACTCCAATACGGAGCCTTTGATCATGAATTATACTATTTTTAGCATCTTAACCTTGAAAAATATATGAAAATCAAATTATTATTGTTGTCAGCAGCACTCGTTTCTTTATCATCCGTCGATGTACAAGCGGGTACTTTATGCATTAGCAATTGTACTGGGGGGGCTGTTGGCGGCACTATTGGCGGAGGAGGTTCAATTAGCGGAGGTGGTGGTTCTATCAGTGGCGGCGGCACTGGTGGCTCGATTAGTGGCGGAGGGCCCAACATTCCTGTTTCTTCGGCATCATCAGGTACATTGGTTTCGGTTAGTGAACAAAATAGCGCGCAGCTCACCTCGGTCAACTTGCTGATGAGTTCGAGTCTGAATTCTGTCCTCTCTGGTTCTCATCATCGTACATTGCTGGATAACGGCGTTACACAAGAAGGTACTGGGTTTTGGGCTACCGGAGACGTTGCGCGTCATGATACAAACAGCAGTAATATTGCGATTGGTGAAATTGGAATCTATCAAGATGTGATGCCCGGATTACGCCTTGGTGTAAGCGGTGGTGTCAATCAAAATCGTCAAGTCATGCCTTTAGGTGGCAGCGGAAAATCAGACGCGAATTATTTGGTGATCGAGGGGGATTATCAGCTTCCAGATTCAGACATGTCAGAAAGTGCGACGCTTTACATGGGATCAAATCTAGCCACTATATCGCGTGGCTACCTTGCTGGATTGACGCAGAGTTTATCTACAGGGCAAACCAGCGGTTCATCTTGGGCTTTGCGTTTACGCAGTGACTGGCACAATATTACAACGATAGGCGGATTGGAAGCATCCCCCTATGTTTCATATACCCACGGAGAAAGTCGCCTGAATGGTTATGCTGAAACTGGCGGTGTAAATCCCGTCGTATATGGAGTTCAGCAACAAAACTCTAATGAACTACGTGCTGGCGTAACGCTATTGTCGAAACTATCTGAGCAAACAGATCTTCGTTTTCCGATAGAACTGGCTCATAGAACTAATTCTAGTAATGCGGTAACCGCTATCGGGACGGGCACACAATATTCCTTCAGCAATGCTGGATTAAACCAAAGCTGGGGAAGAGCCGGCATCGAACTTGACCAGCATTTGAATAAACAGACACTGCTAAATGGTGCTTTGCTTGTCGCGGGACGTGGTGGTGATTCGTCGTGGCTTGGCACTGTCAGCATGAAACATGCTTTTTGACAGGTAATTTATATAGAAGCTGAAGTGGTTTAATCCCTAAAGGTATTAACGATACACTGCGAATACGGATATAAATATTGTGAGCAGCGGGCGCTGGCGAGAAGAGTATCATAATGGTCGCTGGCCTTACGTTTGGGTGTCGGAGTGAGATATGCAAATATTGAATTTTCGCTCCAGGTTCGCCACGGACCGGTATGATTGCGGATGTAGGTGGTCGAAAATTGTTTGCCCTAAATCTGACGTTCACAGTAATGTGATTTTTGTTTCCCAGTGCCCAGATTTATCGCTTGTGGCGCACCATATTCGGATGTAAAATCAATGGGTTAGGATAGAAATATTCTAGCCCATTTTTTCATTTGTACTATTCAAAGCGGGGTGTACTATTCAAGCCCTTTTCGACGAACCGTTCACAGTCCCCTAATCTAATCAACGGTTCACAATAGTCGTGTCAAACAGCGTCCAATACTTTCCACTAATCAGCGTCCAATTGTTTCCACTTTTTCAGCCTTCTGAGGGCGATTTTTGCGCTGCTTGAAGCGGTAAGAGTCATTACCCGTTTCGAGGATTTCGCAGTGATGGGTAATGCGGTCAAGTAAGGCGGTGGTCATCTTTGCGTCACCAAATACCTGCACCCATTCGCCGAACGACAGGTTCGTGGTGATGATCAGCGAAGTTTTTTCATAAAGCTGGCTGATGAGATGAAACAGCAACGCACCACCTGATGCCGGAAATGGCAAATAGCCCAGCTCATCGAGGATGACGGCGTCCACTAGGCAAAGCTGCTTGGCCAGATTGCCGGCACGCCCCATACTCTTTTCGCGTTCAAGTTGATTGACCAGATCGACCGCATTGAAGAACCGCACACGTTTGCCATGATGAATCGCAGCGATCCCAATGGCAGTCGCCAAATGGGACTTTCCCGTTCCTGTACCGCCCACTAGAATCAGGTTGTGCGCGATTTCCATAAATGCCGCAGTCGCCAGTTGTTCAACCATCGCTTGCGATAGCGGCGTTTCAGCCCAGTCAATACCAGTCAGATCACGGTGGATCGGGAAACGAGCGGTCTTGAGCTGATGCCTCAGGCTCTTGAGTTGGCGCTCAGTTTTTTCCGCCGTAATCAAACGCTCCATCCAGCTCTCCGGTCGATGGGCTTGTTTGGGCTTCTCCGCCTGCAACTCACTCCAAGCGGTGGCCATACCAAAGAGCTGCAGCGCCTTTAAACCCGTTACCTGATCAATGGACATTGTTCGCTCCCAGCAGATAGTCATAGCGCTGGCAATTGGCAACAGGCTCAGTCACCAGCGTGATGCCATCCGGTACGTTGTTCGCCACGGCTGGTAAGGTCGGCGCGATCAATCTGCGCAATTCATTCATCACAACAGGCGCGCTGACAGCCCCACATTCCAGTGTCAGTTCGCAGGCAACCGTCAGCGCATCCAGTCCCGCCTCGCCTGCCATCATCAGCAATTCGACAAAGGCCCGATCCCCCTTGGGCTGTTTCAGGATGCGGTCACGCACGGTCTGAATAGGGACGGGCAAATCCCACGTCACGAACGGCGCACCATTGCGAAGCGCACCGGGCTTCTTCTCCAGTACCGGCAGGTAGTGCCAGGGATCGCAAATCAATTGATCACGACCCATCACGCGCTGATGGGCTGCAATCACTTCACCGTGCGCCACAACACGAATCTGGTCAGCGGTGGTGCGGACGGAAACCGCTTGCCCTGCGACACTGGCCGGCACGCTATAACGGTTACGATCTACCCTGACCAGACAGGTCGAAGACACACGCATCATTTGTTCGACATAACCATCGAAGTGCGCCGTAACAGGTCGCAACAGAGACTGCTCGTCAGCAAAGCAGTCTGCGATGGTACGGAGGCTTTGTGCAGGATGGCAGCGTTGTGCCAGTTCACGGCAACGGATGGCTAGCCAGTCATTAAGCGCTGCAAAGGAGGCGAAGCGTGCCAGTGGCGTGAACAGCCATTCCCGTACATTGCCCACCTGATTCTCCACTTGCCCTTTCTCCCAACCGGAGGCGGGTGTACAGGCGACCGGTTCAAACAGGTAATGATTGGCCAGCGTTAAAAAACGTCGGTTGAATTGACGCGCTTTACCTACATACACGGTGTCGACTACGGTCTTGAGGTTGTCATAGATCAGGCGGGCCGGCACGCCGCCAAAGAAGGCAAAGGCGCGACTGTGTGCATCCAGCACCATCTCTTGTGTTTCTCTCGGATAGGCCGCCACGAACATCTGGCGACTGTAAGCCATGCGGAAGTGCGCTACCTTGATGGTCTGCATGATGCCGCCCAGCTCGACCTGTTCCTGACTCCAATCGAACTGGCAGGCATCGCCTGGCTGGAACAGCATCGGCACGAAGGCTTCAGTCAGTTTAGGGCCCGTGTTGACAGATTTCCAGCGTTTGACGAAGCGCTGAACACTGTCATAAGCGCCGAGATAGCCGATTTCCTGCAAGCCTTCAAATAACCGGTGAGCAGAACGGCGACGTGATCGAGGAAGCTTCGATTCTTCCAGTAGCCATTGAGTTAGCTGTTCTGCAAATTGCCCCAGCTTCGGCGAGGCGGGCTGCACCCGTTCATATTTGGGCTCTTTGACGGTGTTGAGATGCTTGCGCACCGTTGGTCTGGAGATACCCATGTCTCGGGCAATTGCCGTGATCGATTGCTTTTGCACCGCATGCCGCCTGCGGATTTCATAAATGATGTCCATATAAAACACTCCAGATACCCCCGGCTCAAAAGCCGGATGGTTACATACTGAGGTGGAAACTATTGGACGCTGTTTCCACCCCTAATCTGGAAAGTGTTGCACGCTGTTTGACACATAGACTACGTGGAGAGCATCCAACGCGCCTTAAATCCGTCCATATCCACCAAAAAACCTTTAAAACCTCCTCAATCGATTTCACCAAACCTTCCACCTCCTGGTATTCCTATCATCGTTTAAACGCGTTAAAGCGCGTTTAAATAGGTCGCAACTGGAAGCCCCGTGTTTATTGACTTGCAGGGTAGTAGTTTTCTAAATATCCGATAAATTCACAATTTTTCTTCATTTTGTAGAATTTTGTGTAAAAAAAGGGCCACAAGATATCGTGGCCCTTTTTAGTCAATCAGAAAATTTAACTTCTCTGAGTCTGATTATTACACATCCAGATTTTTAGCACCCAAAGCATTTTTCTCGATGAACGCGCGGCGAGGTTCAACCAGATCGCCCATCAGTGTCGTGAAGACTTCATCGGCTGCAATTGTGTCCTCAATACGAACTTTCAGCAAAATGCGATTTTTCACAAACATTGTGGTTTCCCACAATTGTTCCGGATTCATTTCACCCAGTCCTTTGTAACGCTGTATGCTTAAACCGCGTTTTGCTTCTTCCAGCAACCACTCAATCGCTTGCTTGAAACTGGACACGCCGCGCTTTTGCTCGCCACGCGACACAAATGCGGTCGGACTCATCAATCCTTCCAGTGCATCAGCTGTCTGACGGATTTGTTTATAATCGCCACCATGAAGAAAATCTCTGTCCAGATAACTGATCGAGTAATTACCAAAATACAGTTTTTCCAGACGCAAACGCAATTCGCCCTGTTCATCATTTTCAACTAGAACTTTAATTACGCCACCGCTTGCAGCTTCCAGCAATTGCGCACTCTGTTCTGCTTTCTCAGCATTTTCCAACGAGAGTGTCGGCAGAATCAACAAGGCATGACTGGCTTCCGGCGCGATGAAATGCGTCAATCTGTCGATTACTGCTTCCGCCAGAAAATATTGCTTTGCTATCAATCCCAGTGCTTCACCCTGTATCGGTGTTGCATCCAGTGAAGCGAACAGCGACGCATCTTTAAGTGCATTTCCTAATAGATAGCTTTTCATCTCCAGATCATCTTTGAGATAACGCTCTTCACGACCTTGCTTGATTTTATAAAGTGGCGGTTGTGCGATGTAAATATGACCGCGTTCGACCAATTCCGGCATCTGACGATAGAAGAAGGTCAGCAACAAGGTACGGATGTGAGAACCGTCCACGTCCGCATCGGTCATGATAATGATGCGGTGATAACGCAGTTTATCGGGGTTGTATTCGTCTTTACCGATTCCTGTTCCCAGTACAGTAATTAGCGTAGCTATTTCCTGGGAACTGATAAGCTTCTCAAATCTAGCTTTTTCGACGTTAAGAATCTTACCCTTTAGCGGCAAAATCGCTTGGAATTTACGGTCACGACCTTGCTTGGCTGACCCTCCCGCAGAATCCCCCTCGACCAGATATAGCTCAGACAGTGCAGGGTCTTTCTCCTGACAGTCGGCCAATTTACCCGGCAAGCCCATTCCGTCTAGCACACCCTTACGGCGGGTTAAATCACGCGCTTTGCGCGCCGCTTCACGGGCACGGGCCGCTTCAATAATCTTGCCGACAATGATTTTCGCATCGTTTGGCTTTTCCAGCAGAAACGCACTCATCTGTTGGCCGATCAATTCTTCAATCACGGGGCGAACTTCAGAGGAAACCAGTTTATCTTTGGTTTGTGAGGAAAACTTTGGGTCAGGTAACTTAACTGACAACACAGCAGTCAATCCTTCGCGCATATCATCGCCCGTTGGTTCGACTTTGGCTTTCTTCGCCAGTTGTTCGGTTTCAATGTAATGGTTTAGAGTGCGCGTCATCGCCGCACGCATTGCGGTCAAGTGAGTTCCACCATCCCGCTGCGGAATGTTGTTGGTAAAACACTGTACGTTTTCCTGATAGCTATCGTTCCACTGCATGGCAATTTCAGCTGTCATGCCGTCTTTTTCACCGATTGCATGGAATACGGTAGGATGCAACGCGGTCTTGTTCCGGTTCATATACTGAACAAAACCCTTAATTCCTCCGGTAAAAGAGAAGTTTTCTTCCTTACCGTTGCGGTGATCAATCAGCGCAATTTTTACGCCGTTGTTCAGAAAAGACAATTCGCGCAGACGCTTGGCGAGAATATCGAAGTGAAATTCGATCACACCAAAAGTTTCTGTCGCTGCCAGGAAGTGAACCAGCGTACCTTTCTTTTTCGAGTCTCCAACCACCCTGAGCGCTTCTACCGGATCACCATGACGGAACTCCATGAAGTGTTCCTTACCATCACGGTAGATCGTCAGCTTCAACCATTCCGATAAAGCATTGACCACAGAAACGCCGACGCCATGCAAACCACCTGAAACTTTGTACGAGTTGCTGTCAAATTTTCCGCCCGCGTGAAGGATAGTCATAATCACTTCAGCGGCAGAACGACCTTCTTCCTTGTGAATATCAGTTGGAATGCCGCGACCGTTATCGCTCACGCTGATTGAATTATCGGCGTGGATGATGACATTGATTTCATTGCAATGTCCGGCTAGCGCCTCATCCACCGCATTATCAACCGCTTCGAAAACCATGTGGTGCAAACCAGTACCGTCGTTCGTGTCCCCGATGTACATACCCGGACGTTTACGGACTGCCTCCAGGCCTTTTAACACCTTGATGCTACTGGAATCATATTCACTCATTGGTTTCTTTCTCGTTCTGAAATTGTTTCACGTGAAACATTTGTTCTTTGAAATATTACTTGCAACTTAAATACGCATCGGCATAACAACATAACGGAATTCCAAATCTTCAGGTGAAGAAATTAGAATACTACTGTTGGGGTTGCCGAATGAAAAAATGGCAGTGTCACTGTGTATGCTGGAAAGACCATCCAGCAGATAATTCACATTAAAACCGATGTCGATAGCCTCACCGTGATAATCAGTCTCGATTTCAACCTGAGCTTCTTCCTGTTCACTGTTATTACTGATAATACATAGATTCTTTTCAGTCAATACAAAACGTACACCTCTGAATTTCTCATTAGACAAAATCGCGGCACGCTGTAAAGCCTGTTGAACCAACAAGCGATTAATCGCCAGGTGATTGGTATAATTTGGTATAACTCTTTGATAATCAGGAAACTTTCCTTCAATCAACTTGGTAATAAGCTGTAAATCTGAAAAACTAGCTTTGAGTTGTTGGCTAGAAAATTCAATTTCTATGATTTCGTCCTCATCGTCAGAAAGCAATTTTGAAAGTTCAACGATCGCCTTGCGGGGAACAATAACTTCCGTTTTTTCAAAATTACCGTCTATCACAACAGAGTTATACGCTAAACGGTGACCGTCCGTTGCAACGGCTCGCAACTTATCACTTTCGATTACAAAAAGCACACCATTCAGATAATAACGCACATCTTGCTGAGCCATTGCATTTTGAATAGTACCTAACAATTTTTTAAGCACAGTTTGACTCATTTTAAATGAATGAGATTCCGCCAACAAATTATTGAGCTTAGGAAAATCAATTGCAGGCAATGACTGAAGATTAAACCGGCTCTTATTTGATTTGATCTGAGCCCGACTTTCCTTCACCTCAATGGAAACCTTGGACTGATCAGGAAGAATGCGCAAAATTTCTTGCAACTTCTTTCCGCCTACGGTGATTGCAGAATTTGCAGAATCATCATCAACAGTTGCAATGGTAGTAGTTATTTGGATTTCAAGGTCGGTTGATGTGAAACGAATCTTATTAAATTCCTTTTCAATCAATATATTAGCCAATATAGGCATAGTTTGCTTACGTTCGACTATTCCGACAACAAGCTGAAGCGGCTTTAACAGAGCTTCCTTCTCTATCTTTTCAATAAACATATATAAATACCTAATAAGACTAATAATGTCTTCAAATAAAGTGAGTAACTATAAAAAAATGATTTAAAACAATATCTTAGCTAATAAATTAGCGTGTTGGCAATTCATGTACTAAATACCGCATCAATGTGTATAAGTTTCGCATTAAAAATAAAAAGTAAATTACTAACAATTTATACACAGCAAATTAACAACTATAAAAACGATAGATTTCTAGCTCAGCATGACAAATTACAAGCTTAAATATTTTAAAAAATAAAAAACAGTTTGATAGTAAAAAATTGTAAATCAAAAATTACTTAAAACTGGAAATGTGGAGCACTTATCTAATACTAATAAAACTATATATAAAGCTAATAATCATAATAAAGCCGAAAGAAACTGTTGATTACTTTAATATTTTGTTAAAATACATAGTGTTATCACGAAAAAATGACTGTGCTTAATAAGTGGATTAATACTTCCTCATATGTGGATATAAAAATGGAAGTCTAAAAAAAAAGAAAACACCAACATTTTATGCACAGCTTACACACAGTTTTATCCAGTTAGAGTCTGAATTAGTATTTTGTAATCCGCATCAATGGTTGAATCGGTCGATCTTAACTCCACTACTGTTTTGCAGGCATGTATTACGGTCGAATGATCCTTGCCTCCAAAAGCATTGCCAATCTCAGGCAGACTCATGGTGGTCAACTCCCGTGCAAGACTCATGGAAATCTGTCTGGGCCGGGTGATGTTTCGAGTGCGTTTCTTGGATAACAGGTCAACCAGCTTGATGCGGAAATAGTCTGCAACGGTTTTCTGGATATTTTCTATCGAGATTTGTCGGCTTTGCGCGACCAGAATATCCTTGAGGGCTTCCTTGGCCGTATCGACGGAGATGATGCGTTTATGGAATTTGGAATAAGCTTCGACACGTTTGAGTGCGCCTTCCAGTTCCCGTACATTGGAATTAACATGCTTTGCGATGAAGAAAGCGACAGCGTCATTGAGTGAATAACCGCTCAAGGTTGCTTTCTTGAGCAAAATCGCCACGCGCATTTCCAGCTCAGGCGGTTCTATACCGATGGTGAGTCCCCAGCCGAAGCGGGAAACCAAACGACTTTCCAGGCCGGTCAACTCTTTAGGGAAGGTATCACTGGTCAGAATGACCTGCTTATGGGAATCGACTAAGGTATTGAAGGCATAGAAAAATTCTTCCTGCGTCTTAGCTTTACCGGCAAAAAATTGAATATCGTCGATGAGCAGTACATCGAGGGAATGATAATACTGTTTAAATTCTTCAAATTTATTGGTCTGATAGGCGCGAACCACGTCTGCGACATAACGTTCGGCATGCATATAGCAAACCTTGGCCTGTGGACGGTTCAAAATAATTTGATTACCGATCGCTTGAGTAAGATGCGTTTTACCTAAACCAACGCCACCGTAGATGAACAAGGGATTGTAGGAATCCCCTGGTAATTCAGCAACTTGAGTCGCAGCAGCAAAGGCTAATTGATTCGCTTTGCCGATAACGAAATTATCAAAGGTCAGATTAGGATTAAGCTTACCGTAGCCACGGAAGGACGTATCGATCTTAGGCTTCGTCTCGACAACGATTTTTTTTCTTTCTGCAACAGGCTCAGCAGGCGCAGGGGAATTGTTAGCCGATGCTTCTGCCACCCGGAACTCAAATTGAGGCGCAACAGGGTAAGCGGCTTTTGCTAGCCGGTTGATTTCCTGAAAAAATCTATCTTGTACGACTTTCAGGGTGAAAGTGTTTGGTGCTGTTAAAATCAGGCAGGAATGTTCACTGGATATTTTAAGTGGTTTAATCCATGAATTAAATTGTTGGGGCGGGAGACTCTTCTCGAATGAGAGCAGGCATGAATCCCAGAAGCTAAGTTCTTGCATATAAACCTAAAATGTACCTGCAAAACAGCAGTAGATTCAATTGATTATACAGGTCATCAACAATCTTATCCACAGGCAAAAATGTAAATTTATCTTGACAGAACACAGCTAACCTATTGTAATACCGCGTTTTACGACTTCCCAAGGACAATTCAGAATGAAACGCACATACCAACCTTCAGTTACGAAGAGAAAACGCACCCACGGTTTCTTAGTTCGCATGAAAACACGCGGCGGCAGAGCAGTAATCCGCGCACGTCGTGCCAAGGGCCGTGCAAGACTCGCTGTGTAAGCATCAAAATAGCTTTGCAGCTGCGCAGCGGATTCCGCGCAGCGAAGGCTATGCTAAATGTCTGAAATCACCCGTGATGTCAGACAAATATTTCAAGCTTTTTTTAGTGGCTAATCAACTGAAAGAAGCGAGGCTGGGTATCGTCGTTGCCAAAAGGTATTTGCCGAAATCGGTAGATCGAAACCAGACAAAAAGAGCAATTCGGGAATTGTTTCGTAACCACGAGATCAAGCATTACAGCATCGATTTGGTGGTAATGGTCCGAAACACGGATCGTTCAGACAAACGTGTCATTCAAGATGGTTTGAGTAAACTTTTCAGTCGGGTAGCAATGCGATGCGCAGAATCCTCATAAAATTGATACATACATATCAGTATCTGATCAGTCCGCTCAGTCCACCGACATGTCGCTTCATTCCAACTTGTTCACATTACGCATGTGACGCATTATCTAAACATGGCCTGTTGACAGGTTTATGGTTGAGTTTAAAGCGCATCGCACGCTGTAACCCCTGGAATCCGGGCGGTTATGATCCTGCACCATAATTACATAAAAATACTATCATGGACTTCCAGAGACTCTTCCTGTTTGTAATATTTTCATTCTCATTGATTATGGTTTGGGATGGCTGGCAACGTTATCAGCATCCGGAATTAGAAAAACCTGTTGCTGCAATTAAATCGGATCTTCCAGCGGCTGCGACAGTAACGGCGGGCGCTGCCCAGACTGCGAACATTCAGCAGGTGACCCGACTTGAAACCGGCAAGATCATCAAGGTTAAAACAGATTTTCTGGAAGCTGAAATCAACACGGTAGGCGGAGATATTCAGCATCTGGATTTCATGAAACATCCTGATGGTCAGGACAAAACGAAAAACTTCGTCCTTTTCGAAAAGGGTAACGGGACACGTAATTATGTCGCTCAGACGGGTTTGCTGGGTGCGGGTATGCCCAATCACACCAGTGTATTTAGCAGCGAACAAGACAGTTATGAGTTGGTCGCGAATGCAGAGCAGCTTCAGGTTCGTTTATTTGCCGAAGGCGCAGCCGGTGTTAAGGTTATCAAGTTGCTGACTTTTCATCGTGGAAGCTATGTTATTGATATTTCATATGAAATTCAAAACGATAGCGCGGCTCAGATCAGTAATACTTCTGCCTATTTCCAGTTTACGCGAGATGAAGTTACACCAGCCGGCGGTTCTAAGATGGTGCCGACTTATACCGGTGCTGCGGTTTATACCGAAAAGGAGAAGTTCCAAAAGGTCAGTTTCTCCGATATAGACAAGGCTAAGGTTAATTATCCAAAAGAATCTGATAACGGTTGGATAGGGATGCTGCAACACTATTTCGTTGCAGCCTGGATTCCTAAAGATAAAACCCAACGCGAATTTTTCACCCGTAAATTAGAAAGCGGTTTATACACAGCCGGTCTGGTATTGCCTGTACCAGCAATCGCTGTGGGACAAAAATCAGTGATCAGCGTGCCGCTTTATGCGGGTCCAACGGAGTCCAACCTCAATAGTATTGCGCCCGGATTGGGTTTGACAGTGGATTACGGCTGGCTGACCATTTTGGCAACGCCGATATTTTGGATGCTGACTTTCCTGCACGGCATTGTGCAAAACTGGGGGGTCGCGATTATCGTCCTTACCCTGTTGATTAAATTACTATTTTTCCCGTTGTCTGCGGCGAGTTACCGCTCTATGGGTAAAATGCGCCAGGTAGCGCCCAAGCTTGAAAAATTGAAGGTGCAATATGCAGATGACCGCGAGCGTTTGAATCGCGCCATGATGGAATTGTACAAGACCGAGAAAATCAATCCGCTGGGTGGCTGTCTGCCGGTGGTTATTCAAATTCCAGTGTTCATCGCGCTGTACTGGTCAATTCTGGCCAGCGTAGAAATGCGTTATTCACCCTTTGTTGGCTGGATTACCGACCTGTCAGCAGCGGATCCTTACTACATTCTTCCTCTGATCATGGGCATCAGTATGTTCATTCAATCCAAGCTGAATCCGGTTCCGCCGGATCCTATGCAGGCGCAGATCATGAAGATTATGCCGATCGCGTTCAGCGTGGTGTTCTTCTTCTTCCCGGCAGGTCTGGTGTTGTACTCTATCGTCAACAACGTGTTGTCAATCACGCAACAGTGGTATATCACCAAGAACTTGAAGGTTGAGGGTGTTCCAGCAAAAGTCTGACACGATTGCCGCCGTCGCTACCGCACAAGGTCGTGGTGGCGTCGGGGTGGTGCGGATTTCAGGTAGCGGCATCGCCGCTGTCGCGAATGCTGTACTGGGAAAATTACCGGTTCCGCGCCATGCGACTTTCGGGGATTTTCTCGATGAAAACGGGGAAGCGATCGATCAGGGTATTGCCCTGTATTTTCCCGGCCCCCATTCCTATACAGGCGAAGATGTACTGGAACTGCAGGGACATGGTGGCACCGCTATCTTGCATCTGTTGCTGCAGCGCTGTCTGAGTCTGAATGTCCGATTGGCGGAGCCGGGCGAATTTACCCGTCGCGCCTTTTTAAACGACAAGATTGATCTGGCTCAGGCGGAGAGCGTCGCTGATCTGATCGAAGCGACTACCACCGAAGCGGCGCGCAGCGCGATGCGCTCTTTGCACGGCGAATTTTCTGCCATTATCCACACGCTAGTCGATGAGCTGATTACTTTGCGCATGCTGGTGGAAGCCATGCTGGACTTTCCTGAAGAAGACATCGAAGTGGTGGATACCACGCTGCGCGATCAGCTCTTGCACAATATTCAGATTAAATTGCAGCAGACTTTATTGAGCGCAAAACAGGGTAGTTTGCTGCGTGAAGGAGCGCATATCGCGTTAGTCGGCAGACCGAATGTAGGTAAATCCAGTCTGTTGAACCGTTTATCCGGTGAAGAAGTCGCGCTGGTCAGCGATGTACCGGGTACTACTCGCGACGTGATACGTCAGGCGATACAAATTCGCGGTGTGCCGCTGCACATCATGGATACGGCAGGCCTGCGCAGTTCGGAAGACGAAGTCGAAAACATGGGCATGGCCCGAACTCATCAGACTCTGCAACGAGCGGATCTGATATTGCTATTGCTCGATGGTAGCGCTGGTCTGAGCGTAAAAGACGAGGAAATATTAGCGTCCTTCCCTGCCGATATTCCACATCTGCTGGTTTACAACAAGGCGGATTTGCTCGGCGAGAAGAATTTGGCACTGCGTTCCGATGCAATCAGCATTTCGGCTAAAACCGGAACTGGTATCGAGGAATTGCGTGAGCGTATGCTCAAACTAATCGGCTGGCAAAATCAGGAAAGCGGAGCATTTATTGCCCGCGAACGTCATCTCAAAGCACTGAATTTGGCGCAATCACACCTGATTAATGCTACCGAGGTACTGAATCATCCCGAGTTGTTCGCGGAGGAGTTGCGCCTGACGCAGCACGAACTGAACTGCATCACCGGCAAGTTCACAGCTGACAATCTGCTGGGTGAAATATTTAGCCGATTCTGTATCGGCAAATAGATTATTTGTCGTCGCATTCTATCGGCTTTATCAGCTGATTTCAGAATGCGGCTGGTCTATTGTATGATGCGCGACCTTTTCTAATCTGTGGCGACATGAAATTCTCAGAAGTATTCGACGTAATTGTGGTGGGTGGCGGGCATGCCGGGACTGAGGCTGCGCTGGCCAGCGCGCGCTCGGGCTGTAAAACATTGCTGCTTTCCCACAATATCGAGACACTCGGGCAAATGTCCTGTAATCCGTCGATAGGCGGTATCGGTAAAGGACATCTGGTCAAAGAAGTCGATGCATTGGGCGGTGCGATGGCACATGCGACCGATATCGGCGGCATCCAATTCCGAATCTTGAATTCCAGCAAAGGTTATGCAGTGCGCGCGACCCGTGCACAGGCCGATCGCATGTTGTACAAGCAGGCTATCCGCACCATGTTGGAAAATCAGCCTAACCTGTGGTTGTTTCAACAGGCGGTGGATGATTTGTTGGTCGAACAGGATAAGGTTGTCGGTGTCGTCACGCAACTGGGATTGCGCTTTAGCGCGAAGACTGTCGTGTTGACCGCTGGTACATTTTTGGCCGGGCTAATTCACGTCGGTCAGGCAAATTATCAGGCGGGCAGGGCGGGGGATCCTCCGTCAGTCAGTCTGGCGCATCGGTTGCGCGAACTGCAATTGCCGGTGGGCCGGTTGAAAACGGGTACACCGCCGCGCATCGATGGGCGAACGATCGATTATTCGGTGTTGCAGGAGCAGCCGGGTGACGATCCTGTGCCGGTATTTTCCTTTATGGGCAACGCGGCGCAGCATCCGAAGCAAATGCCCTGCTGGATTACCGAAACCAGTGAGCGCACCCATGAGATTATTCGTGGAGGATTAGACCGCTCACCCTTGTTTACCGGAGTTATCGAAGGTGTCGGTCCGCGCTACTGCCCGTCTATAGAAGACAAGATTACGCGTTTTGCAGGGAAGACATCTCATCAGATTTTCCTGGAACCGGAAGGGCTGACCACCCATGAAATTTATCCGAATGGCATTTCCACCAGTTTGCCGTTTGACGTTCAGGTCGAATTAGTCAGATCAATCAAAGGGTTGGAAAACGCACATATTTTGCGCCCGGGCTATGCGATTGAATATGATTACTTCAATCCTTGCGGCTTGAAGAGTTCACTGGAAAGTAAGGCGATCAAGGGATTGTTTTTTGCCGGACAAATCAACGGCACGACCGGATATGAAGAAGCCGCAGCGCAAGGCTTGCTGGCCGGACTGAACGCCTCGCTGCAAGTTCGCGAAATGGATGCCTGGTGTCCGCGCCGCGATGAGGCTTACATGGGGGTGATGGTCGACGACCTGATCACTCAGGGCGTGATCGAGCCGTATCGCATGTTCACCAGTCGCGCCGAATATCGTTTGCAGTTGCGTGAAGACAATGCAGATATCCGTCTGACCGAGATCGGACGTCAGTTAGGGTTGGTCGACGAGGCTCGCTGGCAGGCCTTTGAGAAAAAGCGCGAGTCTATCGCATTGGAGCAGCAACGGCTGCGCAGCACTTGGGTGAATCCGCGCAGTTTGCCGGTTGAGGATGCACAGCGTGTGCTGGGAAAAAATATCGAACGCGAATATTCGCTGCATGAATTGCTGCTGCGTCCCGATGTGAATTATGCGAGTTTGATGACATTGACCGGTGCAGGCGTTGCGGTAGAGGATGAAAAAGTCTCCGAACAGGTGGAAATTCAGGCCAAATACCAAGGCTACATCGACCGGCAGCACGAAGAGATCAAGGGTAGCCTGAAGAATGAGGCGTTGCAATTGCCGGATAATCTGGATTATCGTGAGGTACGCGGCTTATCGACTGAGGCTGGGCAGAAGTTGAACTTACATAAACCCGAAACGATAGGTCAGGCCGCACGTATTTCAGGAATAACTCCAGCCTCCATTTCGCTGTTGCTGGTTCATTTGAAGCGCGGCTTTAAAGATAACAAGCCGTCCACACAAATATGACGTTAGCTGAAGAATTGCAACAAGGAATAAAGCAACTGGGTCTGTCCATCGACGACGAGACGCAGAAAAAGCTGCTCGCCTATCTGGCGCTGCTGGTCAAATGGAACAAGGTGTTTAACCTGACCGCGATCCGCGATCCGCAACAGATGGTCAGTCATCATTTGCTCGATAGTCTGGCAGTGTTGCCGCACATAGATGCGGGACGCTGGCTGGATGTAGGATGTGGCGCGGGATTACCAGGTGTGGTTATGGCGATCGTACGCCCCGATTTGCAAGTGACGATGCTGGACAGCAACAGCAAGAAGACGGGATTCGTGCAGCAGGCAATCATAGAATTAGGCTTGCAGAACGCAGAGGTTAAATGCGCGAGGGTGGAAGATTTTCAGCCTAGCGAAAAATTCGACGGCATCATTTCACGCGCTTTTACCGAATTAGGTGATTTCTTGCGGATCACGCGTCACCTGATTTCACCTGCTGGACGCTGGGTTGCCATGAAAGGGCTGGCTGAGCATGAGCTGGCTGGCGTGCCATCAGACTGCAAGATTGAAAGTGTCATTAAGTTAGCGGTGCCAGGATTGAATGCGGCGCGCAGTTTGGTTATTGCAATACCCACAGGAGCGTTGCCACAGTGACTAAAATAATGGCTATTACTAACCAGAAGGGCGGTGTCGGTAAAACGACGACGACCGTGAATCTGGCTGCGAGTTTAGCTGCGGCTAAACAACGCGTGCTGCTGATCGATTTGGATCCGCAGGGCAATGCGACCATGGGCAGCGGTATCGAGAAACGCGACCTGGAGGTCACGGTTTATCACGTGTTGCTGGGCACTAAAACCATTGCTGAGGCGTTGAAGCGGTCCGAAGTGGGAAAATACGATGTATTGCCGACCAATCGCGATCTGGCGGGTGCTGAAGTCGAGATGGTTGATCTGGCACATCGCGAGACACGACTAAGAGATGCCCTGAAACTCGTCTCAGACCAGTATGATTACGTGCTGATCGATTGTCCGCCTGCACTTAATTTATTGACTTTAAATGGATTATGCGCAGCCAAGTCGGTGATGATCCCGATGCAGTGTGAGTACTATGCGTTAGAAGGCTTGAGCGATCTGGTCAACACAATACGCAAGGTCAGGGCGAGCTTGAATCCTGTGCTGGAAATTGAAGGATTGTTGCGCACCATGTTTGATCCGCGCAATACGCTGGCGCAGCAAGTTTCAGCGCAATTACAGGAACACTTCGGCAGCAAAGTTTATCGCACGGTGATTCCGCGCAATGTCCGCCTGGCGGAGGCACCGAGCTACGGTGTGCCCGTGCTGTATCACGACAAATCCTCCAAGGGCACGTTAGCTTATCTGGCGCTGGCCAGTGAGTTGTTGAACAATGCGGCGAAACCTGCCGCTACGGTATAAAGAATACGACGATGACTAGACCACAAAAGGGACTCGGGCGCGGGCTGGAAGCGCTGCTATCGGGTGGCAAGAGTGAAAAAGACGACGTGCTGCGCGATTTGCACGTGACCATGCTCAAACCGGGAAAATATCAACCGCGTTCGAGTATGGACGAGCAATCGTTGCAGGATTTAGCTTCGTCGATCAAGGCGCAAGGTGTGATGCAGCCGATACTGGTGCGTCAACTGATCGATGACAGCTATGAAATTATCGCCGGTGAACGCCGCTGGCGCGCAGCACAGATTGCGGGATTGCAGCATGTGCCGGTGCTGGTGCGCATCGTGCCGGACAAAGCGGCGCTGGCGATGGCGCTGATCGAAAACATACAACGAGAAAATCTCAATTCACTGGAAGAAGCGGTCGGTATACAGCGCCTGATCGACGAATTCGAGATGACCCATCAGACGGCAGCGGAAGC
>Ga0214251_1000113_pt1 | contig 20893 bp, 10 predicted proteins | sample TroBogypolimnion_16_FD_153089 | JGI IMG/M metagenome (GOLD analysis project Ga0214251, IMG submission 153089) | Freshwater microbial communities from Trout Bog Lake, WI - 07JUL2009 hypolimnion | ecosystem: Environmental > Aquatic > Freshwater > Lake > Hypolimnion/Profundal zone | place: Trout... | reverse complement strand
AAGCTGTGGCGTCATACACCCCTAGGTTACGCCGAATCGAACAGCTCCGCCGGAACCGTCACGGGTCCAGGATGGTGCGAACCACCTGTCGGAGCGAGCCTCACCTTTTCTGTGTTAATTGTTTGGTTTATAATATCTTAACCAAGATGACGACCCCTGGCATTGGAAGTGCCGGGGCACCCATGACACCTGGAGCGGCAACGACGACGCGGTCAGGAAGACAGGCCTCACCCAGGCTCATGGTGCCGGCCTATGTCGGTGCCGGGGCGTCCGGCTTGGCGGCCTCCGTCCTGGCTCGGCCCGGCGCTTCCTGCGCATGGACGATCGTGGGCGGATCGATCCTCGAAGGTTCCGGAACGCATCAGATCACCTTCACGGCCGGGTCCTCAGGCACCGTGCGACTGGCCTGTGTGATCACCCCTCCAGATGGAGGCGAGACCACCACGGCCGAGGCCACCTGCACCATCACCCAGTAGCCGTCCATTCTAGTACTGGAACAAACTTGCCCGCATTACTGTGTCGTGAACCATAGTCTGTCGCCTTTGAGAACCATAGTTTGTCGCTCCAGCCCCTGTCCGGCCCCATCAGGGGCCTTTTTTATGCCCAAAATCGGCTTCAGCAATGGAAGGGTGGAACCATAGTTTGTCGCTGCGTGCAGAACGGAAGCATAGTTTGTCGCCGCGTGCAGACGAGTCCCAATAGCCTGATGGGAAAGAACTAATGTGCGAACTAATGTGCGCACAATAGGTGCAGAATTGAGAATCAATGCCGTTTTGATGCCCTTTTTTTCACAAAGTGGCCCCATTTCCGGCGATGAAAACGGTCGTAAGTCGCTTTGGGAGGCAGGGGCTGAGGCTGGCGAGTTCGCTTCGGTCGGCCGAATGGGCCGATGGGGATCTTGGGGACAGGACCTCATCCCGGCATCCCCGTCCGAAGGCTTGGCACAAGGGTAGACTCGGGCGGGGGTTCCGAATGAGCGACGAAGACCAAGCCAATGCACTGCTCGTCCGCGCGGCCGTGTGTCTGGCGATTCACGGATTGGAATTCAAACACTTGCCGATTACCGGCGACAGTGGGGGACGGCTGGCCGATGCCCTGAAGATTGTGATGAACCTAAAAGCCTCAGTCGAACGATCAGATGGTCCTTCCGGTGTGGTCTTGGGGCAGCTCATCCTTGCGGCTGTTGAATTGGCCATTGCCCAAACAGCGATTCATGGTGGCGACCGCGAACGCCCTTTCGATCCAAACAATTGGCTCAAGGAATCATTCGCTGCTGTCACTGGATCGTTCGCGGAATTCCGTTAGGTAGACACTCTCTAGGCACCTAGCCCTCTCCGCCGCGCATTGCAGCGCCTTGGTGAGGACGATTGATGCGAACGGAACGAATTTAGACTGTTCGCACTCATCCAGGGCCTTCTCGGCTTCCCGAATGAGTTCACGGATCTGCCCTTGTTCTGCTTCGCGAATTCCAACACTCATAGTCAGCCCTCCATATCCATTGTCGAACGGACGTGGTTTTGTCGGCCGCCCGGCAGCAAATCTTGTGGCAGGCCAACAGTTCGATTTTTAGAAGCTGGATGGTCTACCTATATTCCAACTGGAATGCGTGGTCAGTCCTATTCCATGGCCAGGCCAAGGCGCCTCTTGAGGGACGGCGTGGCCCCGCGACTGGCTTCCAGTTCGATGCCGCCATTCATGCGTACCATGACGCGGGCGCCCCCGCCCGTGGACCGGATCCCCAGCACGGCTTGGGGTCGGATCAGCAGGTGGCGATGAATGCGCAGGAGGCCAGAATCAGGGAAGAACGCCTCGACCTCCCCCAGGCTCCGCCATTTGGTCCGGAAGCGCTCGCCGGCGAAGGCCCAAACGGCCTGGTCTTCCGCCAGGAAGTGCGTGGTCTTCGCAAGCGGAAGGAACAGCAGCCCGCCGTCCACCTGGACCGGATAGCGATCTTCCTTGCCCTTCTTCCCTTCCGTTGGTGCTTCTTCAGCGCCAAGGGTGCGACGGACCTTGGCCAAGGACTTCACGAGCCTTTCCGTGGTCACGGGCTTCAGGATGTAGTCCACCGCGTCCAAGCTGAATGCGTCCACCGCATGTTCCGGGTGGGCCGTAACGAAGACGACTGGCAGCTTCGGACTCAAGGACGCCCGCAGATTTAATCCGTCCAGACCCGGCATTTGAATGTCGAGATACAGCGCGTCCACTTCAGGGCCGGTGGCCATCCATTCCTCGACCTCGAGCCCATTGCCGAAGGAGGCCACCACTGAGCAGCCGCAGTCTTCCAAAAGCCGGGAAAGCCGCTTGATGTTCAAGGGCTCGTCATCGGCCAAGGCAATCCGCAGGGGCTGACTCATGTCCCTAATGGTGGGCTTCAATGCGAAGTTCCGCCACGGTCCACTCCCCTTCCTGACGGAGATCAAGGGTGGGCCTGGGTTTCGGCAGCAGCGCCAGCCGCTCCCGAAGGTGCCCGAGGCCCGTGCCGGTCTTGGCGTTCTGGTTCAAGGGCATGCCGGTGTTCGCCACCCGCAGCAGCAGGCCATTCTCCGTCCGGATCGCATCCACTTTTACGATGCCGCCCTTTGGGCTTGGGGAGATCCCATGCTTGACGGCGTTTTCCACCAGAGGCTGGAACAGCAGGGGCGGGACGGGGATCTGATCCAGACCTTCTTCCCAGGTGCCTTGCAGTTCAAGCCGTGCGCCCAACCGGATGGATTCGATGTCCAGGTAGCGTTCCAGAAGCGCTCGTTCCTCACCCAAGGGAAGGCTCAGGGCCGAACCGTGCTTCATCAGCATCCGCATGAGTTCCGTCAGTCCGAGCAACGCTTCTTCTGCGGCATCTGGATCCTCATGGACCAACTCGGTGAGGCCACTCAGCACGTTGAACAGCACGTGGGGATTCATCTGGGACTGAAGCGCGCTGGCCCTGGCCTGCCGTTCGCGATCCAGTAGGTCGCCTTCCGCTCGTTCGACCCGTTCCTTTTCGGACAGGAACAGTCCAAGCACCAGCGCGAAGGGCAGGTTGAGGAACAGCATCACCCATTCCGGTCGGGGGCCGGGTGGGGGCTGGGCTGGCCGATCTTCCGCCGGTCGCTGATCACGCGGGGGCCGGTCATCCCGGGGGCGTCCTTCGGGTGGACGGCGATCAGGTCGATCCTCCCGTGGTAGTGGATTGTCCTGCCGGGGTGGACGAGGGGCCGTGGCCTGCGAATTTGGCAGGGGTTTGGCGGGCTGCACGAAGTCACTGACCCCCCAGAGCAACAGCAAGACCCATGCGGCGTTCCATGGGACCGCCTGCAGGAACCCACGCCACACGACAGCTTTGGGTTGCGTGTCCCCGGTCCACTGCCAGGGAATGGGCGACAGGGCCAAATGCAAGGCCAGGATCAGGGCTGGCAGGAAGAATTCCCAAACGCCCATGCGATGGAAGGACACCCCGGCAACCAACCTCGCCGGCACCCATAGGAGTCCGAAACCGAGGATGATGCCCCAGGTGGTGGGGCGGCGAAAGCGCTGGACGATGCCTTGAACGATCTCAACTGTCTTCATGGTGGGTCCATGGGTTCATGGGTGGGGCTTGAAGAAGGCTAACGGCAATGGCGGCTGGCATCAGTGTTTCTCGTTGGAGGAAGGGTATTGATGCCTCGGGTCCATCATGGCGAAGGGATGGTGTAGCTGAAGGCGACCGACCCATTCGTCTTCCCTGGCCCCTCATCCGCAGGAAGATAGGTGAGGACATAGTCCACCTTGACCCCGGTGGGGCTCACCGCGACCCGCGTGTAGCCGGTGTTGGGGAACTTGTCCCCAGACAGGAAGGCGTCCGCATTGAAGAGCGAATAGTTCGGGTCAGCCGGTTCCGACAGGGTCTGGTAGGTGACACCGTCCAACTGCTGGTGGACCCATATGTGATCGTGCCCCTGGAAAAAGATGGTCACCTTATTGGCCACCATCAACTGATGGAGCGGCGAAGCCCAGGCGGGACGATTGGTGGTGAAGCCCCAGGTGCCGTTGGAATTGTTGCCACCCCATTCATACTGCCCCGCCAGTTCCGTTCCACCACGCCCCGTGCCCATCACATGGTGGGCGAAGACGAACTTGTACTTGGCCTTGCTCTGTTCCAGGGTGGCCTTGAGCCATTGGTACTGCTCATCCCCATGGGTGATGTCCCATAGGTTGCTGCGCTTTGGACCACCGTAGAAGGGGTCATCCACGCAGATGGAAGAACCCCAGTAGGGATCGATGGTGACGAACAGGGCATCGCCCCAGGTCCATGCGTAGTGGTTCCGAAGCAGCCCGATGTAGGGAACCACCTCGGTGTTGCCGGTGTAGAACCCGTCGGTTGCCGGCTGTGAATAGTGGGCATTCCGGGCATTCTGCGCCCACACCGCCACGTTGTTTGGGGTGCCGTCCAGAAGGTAGCGAGCCGCCTGCTCGTGGTTGCCATTTACGAGGAAAACCGGTGCCGAACGCCCGATCAGGCCCAAGTAGGGTCGCTGGATGGTGTACCGCTCGGTCACCAAGGCGGCGGTGACGGTGGTGGGATCCAGTTGGTCGACGCTGAAGTCATCGCCGATGGTGAGGTAGAAATCGGGCTTGTCTGCGGCGGCGGTTTGCAGCGTCCGCGTGTAGAGGCTGGCGTTGAACTGGGTGTTCACGCGCTCGGGATGGGAATCACCCTGCAGACAGAAGGTGAAGGAACTTCCCGCTGGGCGGGGTGTGTGGAAGCTGGCTTCAGCCCCCGGGTTCCCCTGGTAGGTGAGGCGGTAGTAGTACTGCGTGTCCGCGGACAGGCCGTCGAGCGTCAGTTCCAGCGGTGTCGCGGGCAGTAGGGTGGCAGCAGCGGTCTGCTGATCGTAGGTTCCGGAAACCTTGCCATAGGCAATGGAGACAGTACCCCCCTGATCCGGCGAGAAGATGTTCGCCTTAATGGCGGAAGGTGTCGGAGAGCCCAGCACGATGTTGCCAGTGAAGGAGGTGCCGCCTCCCGAAGTGATCACGGTAAGGGATTGGCTCTTGGAAGTGGAGCCGGATGCGTTGGTGGCCCTGAGGCTCACGGTGAACGTTCCGGCCGTGGCGTAGGTGTGGGTCGGGTTCTGCGCGGTGCTCGTGCCGCCATCCCCAAAGGTCCAGGCCCAGGCAGTGGGTGTCCCGGTGGAAGTGTCCGTGAAGGTGACCGCCGAACCCTGAACCGGAGCCGAAGGGGTGAATTTGAAGGCGGTACCAGGCGCTGTTCCAGCCGAAGCAATGGTCACGGTCCGGGTCGTGGCGGTGGAACCCGTGCTGTTGGCGACGGTGAGGGTCACCGTGTAGGATCCCGGGGCCGCAAAGCTGTGGGTAGGATTCTGCGCGGTGCTGGTGACCCCATCACCGAAGGCCCAGGACCAGGACGTGGGCGCACCCGAAGATGCGTCCGTGAACTGGACGGCCTGCCCAACCAGGGGCGATGTGGGACTGAAACTGAAGGCGGGGTTGGGGCTACCGGGAACACCGACAGTCCAGGTGTCATCCACGGAGCCGTTCTTCTGCGTGGCGGTCTCACTGGCGGGAAGCCAGGAACGCACATACTGCGAGGTCACGGACGTGGGGCTCACGGTCACCCGCAAGTGACCCGAGCTGCTGAGGATGGTCCCGGAGTTGTAGTGGTAGGTGGTCGCCAGGCTCGGACCGCTGGCGTTGTTGGTGGCGCTGGGCTGGGGGACTTCCTGATAGATGATCCCGTCCAGGACCTGCTTGGCGTAGAGGTGGTCGTGGCCGTGGAAGACCGCCGTGACGCCGTATTTCACCAACATGGCGTGGATGGGCTGGCCGTAGGTCGGCCGCTGTTGGCTGAACCCACTGCTGCCATCCGTGTTCTGTCCGCCCCATTCATAGAAGGGTGCCGCCTCGATGCCGCCACGCATCTGCCCATCAAGTCCGCCGACTAGGTTGTGGATGAAGACGAACTTGAACTTGGCCGTGCTGGCCGCCAGGGTCTGCTGGAGCCACTGGTATTGCCGATCACCCAGGGTCATGCCCCAGGGATCCTTGGAAGCCTGGACCTTGGTGTTCCAGAACGGATCCAGAACGATGAACAGGGCATCGCCCCAGGTCCAGGCATACCAGGAGGCCCGCTTGCCCACAAAAGGCTCGTCCACGGTGTCGCCGCTGTAGAAGCTGTTGGGAAGTGGGTTCACGTAGTAGTTCTGACGCGCCTGGGTGGTCCAGATGGCGATGTTCTGCGCCGTGCCATCGTTGAGCCAGCCCGCCTCTCCCTCGTGGTTGCCATTGCACAGGAACAGCGGCACGGAGTGGGTGGTCAGTCCGAAGTTGCCCCGTTCATAGACATAGCGGGCATTCACCGTGGCTGCGTCCGGGGCCATCTGGATCACCGCGGTCAGGGGCGCGGAATGCTTTTCGCACATGAACGTGTCGCCGAGATCCACATGGAAATCCGGTATGTCGGTCAGCACGTTGCCCAGGGTCCGCTGATACTGGCCCAGCGTGGAATTCTCGTCCATGTGGGAATCGGCCTGAACACTGAAGGTGAAGGTGGCACCAGCAGGCCGGGCCGTGTGGAACACGTATTCCGGCGTGGTGCCCGATCCGCTTCCATCGGTGGCCGTGAAGTTGAGGCGGTAGACATAGCGGGTGTTTGGGGTGAGGCCATCCACCGAAAGATTCATGGGTGTTCCAGCCACCATGGCGGCTGCCGGGGTCTGCTTGTCGTAGATTCCGGACGAGGTTCCGTACTGGAGCGCGACGCTGCCGGTCTGGCTGGCGCTGAAGACGCTTGCCTTCACGGAGGTGTCCGTGGGCGCACCCAGCACGATGGTCCCCTGAAATGCCTGGGTGGGCGGTGGAACGGTGACCACGGTGCAGGCGTGGCTCGCCGTGTTGGAGCCAGCCGCATTGGTCGCAGTCAGGGTGACCGTGAATGTTCCGGCCGATGCAAAGGAGTGGGTCGGATTCTGGTTCGAACTGGCTGAGGTGCCATCCCCGAAATTCCAGGACCAGGCCGTAGGGGCGCCGGTTGAGGCATCCGTGAAGGTGACGGTCTGCCCAACCACGGGTGCGGTGGGGCTGTAGGTGAAGGCCGCGGTGGGCACGCTGGCTGCCGCTGTCACCGTGATGGTGTGGCTCAGGGTGTTTGAACCGCCCCCATTGGAGGCCGTCAGACCCACAGTGAAGGTGCCGGCGGACGAATAGGCGTGGGTGGGGTTCTGCTGTGTGCTGGTCGATCCGTCGCCGAAGGTCCAGGACCAGGCCGTGGGGTTACCGGTGGAGGTGTCCGTGAAGGAGACGGTCTGGCCGGTGGTGGGGGCATTTGGTGCGAAGGTGAAGGCGGTGGCTGGAGCCGGTGTCGTGGACCCGCCTGTTGAAGGGGAACTCCCGCCGCCACTACCGCAGTGGACCTGTGACAGGGCAATCGTGGCAACGAGAACGAAGGTGGCGAAGGGATTCAGGCGCATGAGGGATCCACGTCAAGCTAGATGACCAGCCTCGCTTTGGTGCGGGGCTGGTCAGAAGGATTCGGTGATGTCAGCGGATGGCGTCTGCAGGTCCGGAACCCGATGGACGGTCCGTTCAAAGGGCGATAGGGAACCTACTTTTGGGACTTCGCGTCCGCTTTCTTGGCGTTGATGTCAGCCTTGAGGGCCTGGATCTGGGCCTTGTCAGCCTGCTTGGCGGACTTGTCCTCGGTCTTCATCTTGGCCTTCAGCGCCTGGATCTTGGCCTTATCGGCCTCGATGGCGGATCGGTCAGCCTGTTTGGCAGGGTTTTTTCCACCGCCGTGGTTGCCGCCGGCAAAGACAGGGCTGGCCATGGCGATGGTCAGTAGAAGTGCGGTGGTCCTGGTCATACGTCCTCCTTGGGAGTGGGTTGGGGTGTCAATGTCCGCTGAATGCTGAATCGCTGTAGGAATATCGTCTGGCCCTGTTGACGGCATTGGTCATCGGCAGCCGATCTCCGAGCGCCGTTTTGGCGCCAGTTGCGGTGATCGGATTGATGTATTCCCATACCACGTCTCCGGTCGTCGTGACTTCCATGAGGTAACCGGTGGTGGTGGCGCAGATCAGCGTGTTGCCGTTCGGGAGCCGCTGGGCGCTGGAGCCGAACTGGCTGAAGAGGGTCAGATTGCCCACCGATCCGTATTTCCAGGCCACCTGCTTGGACAGGAGCTGGTTAGCCTTCATGGTGTCCTTGTCGAAGGTCCAGGTCGTGTACCCGGCACCCGGCGGGTCGATGTAGGCGGCGCCCGCGATGCCCGCCGAATTCAGGTGGGGGTTGATCTCATACACGTAGGACTGCGGCGTGCGCTGGTAGAGATACTGGTTGTTGTTGAAGAGCAGCAAGTTCCCGGCGCCGCTGAGGCCGTTGGCGATCCAGGTCACGTCACCGCTGCCGCCGATCTGCTTGTTGCCGGAGGAGGCCGTCTCCCAGTTGAGGCCCACCGAGGGGGCACTGCCCTGGCTGTAGCGGGCCGGGTCACCGAACCGATACAGGAAGTCGCCTGCGCTCGTGGCGGCCAGGGCGATGCTGGCCGTGGGGTTGCCGGCGGTGAAGGTGTTGCCGTGGTCGATGATGTAGAACTCACCCTGTCGGGAATTGACCACGATCTGGTCCAGGGTCTGGTTGAAGTCGATGGAGTTGCAGTCGAGCCAGTTGCTGCGCAGGGGGCGCCCAGGCAGATTGAGGTTGATCTTCCCTGGGTAGTCCGCGATGGTCTTGCCGCCCGCGACATAGTTCGCCTTGCTGGCATCGACGCTCTGGATGGCGTGATCCCAGAAGGACCATTCCCAGATGATGTTGCCGCTCATGTCCACTTCCACGATGGTGTCCACCTGGGCGCCATCGAAGGGGGCATCAGCCGGATCGCAGCCTGCAGCCAGACACTGGGCAGCGGTGAGATCCTTGTTCGCGAGGTAGAGCGTGGCGTAGGCGTTCAGCTTCGGATCGAAGATGCGGCTGAAGGCGCCGTGGGGATGGTAGGCCGTTCGGGCCTCGTAGTATTGCCAGACCGCGTTCCCGTTCCAGTCGAACTCCTTCAGGCCCGTCTGGCCGCTGGTATTGGTGGTCCAGTCCAGCACGTTCCCGTTGGCCAGGAGGCGCGGATCCGTTCCGGTGGGCCAGGTATGGGCCACGCGACCATCCATGTCGATCAGGTAGGAGGTTCCGGAAGCGTCCAGGAAGGTGTACCCGTTGTAGGCGGTGGTCGAATCCCAGTACTGCGTGCCGGTGGAACGCTGCAGGGCTTGGTAGCCGGTGGTGCCGGCATAGGGGTTGTCGGCGCTGGTGCGCCCGGCGATGGTTGCCCCGGGTGTCAGTGTCCGCCCAACCAGGGCCGGGTGGGTCGCCTTGTAGCGGTAGGCCCGGAAGATCGAGTTCACCATCGGCAAGCGGTCGCCAAGCACGGTGTAGGTCTTGGGGCCAGAGATCGGGACGATGTATTCCCAAACGGTTTCACCCGCCGGGGTGACCTCCATGAGGTGCCCTTCCGTATCCGCGCAGATCAGGGTGTTCCCGTTGGGAAGACGCTGGGCGCTGCAGCCGATGGTGCTGAAGAGGGTCTGGCTGTTCAGCGAATAGAAATTCCCGACGACCTGCTTGGAGACTTGCCTGGGAGTGTTGTCCGTCACCGCTGGACGGGTGAGCGTGTTGTACCCCGCATCGGGCGGATTCACGTATTTGCCCGTATCGGTGCCGCTGCCATCCAGGAATGGGTTGATCTCCAGCACATAGGACTGGGCGGCATGTTCGGAGAGGTACTGGGCATTGCTGAAGATCAGGAAATGTCCCGCTCCGGTCAGGCCGTCCCCGATCCACTGGACGTCATGGGCACCTCCCATCTGCTTGGTGCCGGCAGTGGATAGGGTCCAGTCCTTCAGGACGGACGGTTTGGTCCCCTGGTCGTAACGAGCCGGATCGCCGAAGCGGTAGAGGAAGTCGCCCGCGCTGGTGGCCGCGAGGGTGACGCTGCTGGTGGGGTCCCCCGAGATGAAGGTGTTCCCGTGGTCGATCACATAGAACTCGCCCTGCACGGAGTTCACGACGATCTGGTCAAGCGATTGGTTGTAGTCAAGGGAGTTGCAGTGGAGCCAGTCGGCCTTGAGGTTGTGCCCGGCGAGGTTGATGTTCAGCTTGCCCGGATAGTCCGCGATGGCCTTGCCGCTGCCCACATAGTTCGACTTGGTGGACGCGAAGTCCTGTACCAGATGATCGAAGAAGCACCATTCCCAAACGACCTTGCCACTGGCATCTACCTCCACGATGGCGTCCATCTGGGCTCCGGTGGAAGGGGCCGTCGCGGGATTGGCCCCAGCCTCCACCAGTTGGGCGTAGGTCAGGTCCTTGTTGGCGATGATCAGGGTCGTGTAAGCCTTGAGCTTCGGGTTGTAGATCCGAGTGAAGTCGTGGTGCGGATGGTAAGTGGTGCGGGATTCGACGTAGGACCAGACCGTAAGGCCGTTCCAGTCCACCTCCTTGAAGCTGGCGAAGCCACTGGGGTCATTGGTCGCGGCATCCACCACGTTGCCGTTGGCCAGAAGATGCGGATTGGTGCCTATGGGCCAGGTGTGGACCACCTTGCCCTCCATGTCGATCAGGTAGGTCTTTCCACCAGCCCCGAAGAACGTGTAGCCATCCTCTGCCTTGGTGGCATCCCAGTACTGCAGTTCCGTAGGCCGTTCCAGAGCGGCATGAGTGGTCGAGGACGGTGTGGTCACCACCAGGTTCCTGGTCACGCTGTTGGATCCATTCGCATTGGTGGCGGTCAGGGTGACGGTGAAGGTTCCCGAGGTCGCATAGGCATGGGTGGGGTTCTGAAGTGTGCTGGTCGACCCGTCACCGAAGGCCCAGGACCATGAGATTGGCGTGTTGGCAGAGCCATCCGTGAACGTCACGGTCTGGGTTGTGATCGGCGCGGCCGGCGAGAATGTGAAGGAGGCCACGGGCGCAAGTACGGCCTGGGAAACGGTGACACTGTTGCTCACGGCGTTGGAACCGGCCGCGTTGGTGGCGGTCAGGGTGACCGTGAAGGTCCCCGAGGCCGCAAAGGCATGGGTGGGGTTCTGCTGGGTGCTGGTGCCACCGTCCCCAAAGGTCCAGGACCAAGCGGTTGGCGAGTTGGTCGATGCGTCCGTGAAGGTCACCGTCTGACTGACGGCTGGAGCGCTGGGTGTGGAGGTGAAGGCAGCCACAGGTGCCAGGACGACCTGAGACACTGTGACGCTCTTGCTGACCGTGTTGGAACCCCCGGCATTGGTCGCTGTCAGGGTGACGGTGAAGGTCCCCGCGGCTGCGAAGGCATGGGTGGGGTTCTTCGATGTGCTGGTGCCGCCATCCCCGAAGGTCCAGGCCCATGCCGTAGGCGTGTTGGTGGAGGCATCGGTGAAGGTCACCGTCTGGCCGACCGCAGGTGTGGCTGGCGCAAAGCTGAAGGCGGCCACGGGTGCCACGACCGCAGGGCTCACGATGACTGTGTGGCTTGCGGTGTTGGATCCGCCCGAATTGGTCGCCGTGAGGCTGACCGTGAAGGTGCCCGCCGTGGCAAAGGCATGGGTCGGGTTCTGTGCGCTGCTGGTGCCGCCATCCCCGAAGGTCCAGGACCATGCCGTGGGGGTGTTGGTGGAAGCATCCGTGAAGGTCACCGTCTGACCGGTCAGGGGGGACCCTGGCGCGAACGTGAAGGCTGTCACCGGGGCCGTCACCACCGGCTGGGAGCTGCTGGAGCCCCCGCCGCCGCATCCCATGGAGGCAAGGATGACCAAGAAGGCACCGACCATCGGGATGAGACGAACGACATGCATGGCAACTCCTGATCGAAAGAACGAATCCCCTTCTCCTACTTGACGATGTAGTCGCCCACGGTCAGGGTCCGGCCCGTGAAGGCGCCGTAGCTGGCGGGATACTTGTAGATCCGGAAAACGGCGTTCAAGGTCTCGCTCGTATGGGTGGGATCAACAGTGGGTGCCGTGCCCTGGGGAATCAGCCCCGTGGCCTGGACGGGGCAGATGTATTTCCAGACCACCTCACCCAGATAGGTCACCTCACGCAGGTCCCCCGTCCCTCCCGAACAGATGATCGTGTTGCCGTTGGGAAGCCGCTGGGCGCCGGAGATGTCCTCCGAATACATGGGGAATGTTGTGTCACCCCAGTAGGACCAGGTGTAGTCCGTGGGCAGATAGGGGCTGCCGGGGGCCGTCGGGGCCGTGTAGTCCCCGTTGGCATTCACGGCCGGCTTGAACTCCTCGACGGATGAGGCATTCGTCAATGATCGGTTGAGGCCGTTGTCGAAGCAGGTGATGTTGCCAGCTCCGGGGCAATCGGACTTGATCCATTCCGTGTCGTGCTGCTGCCAGTATTTCTCTGAGGCAGTGGCCTTGGGGACGCCGTACAGCGCCGGATTGCCCCAGCGATAGAGCAGGTCCCCGCCCTTGCCCCGTTTCCCACCACTGTGGCTGGCGGCCTCGGCGCTGGTCGTGCTGTGGTCGATGATCCAGACCTCGCTGAAATTCCGCATGCTCATGGCGATCTGGTCGAAACCCGGGTTGTAGTCGATTCCGTTGCCATGGTTCCAGAAGAGGGGACCGCCAATGCAGTCCATCAGTTCCGGATGGTTGGCGACCACACCGAAGTTCGACTTGCTGCTGTCGAAGTCCTGGATCAGGTGGTCCCAGGTATGCCATTCCCACACGACCGTGCCGCCGCTGCCCTTCACGTAGTCGGGCTTGATCTCGATAAGGCACTCGGGGAGCAGCATCTGCTGGGTCGCCACGTCGGGCTGGAACTTGGACATGTCGAAGCCAGCGGCCACGCATTCGGCGTAGGTCTTCTTCTCCACCACCAGCATCAGGACATTGCCGTTGGGGAGCATCTTGACGTCGTGGTGCTGGAGCTGGGTGGTCGTGTTCAGGTCGTAGGACCAGATCAGCTTGCCGTCCCAGTCGAATTCCTCGACCCGGCCGCCCTCGCCGCCTCCCGTATTCATGGCCGTCGCGCTGATCATGCAGGTGTGCAGCAGGTGGCCGTTCTCCAGGAGGTAGACGCTCTGGCCTGGCGAATAGGCGCTGTTCCACTGCTTGACGATCTTGCCCTCGTTGTTGATGAGGTAGGTCATCTTGTTCTGCTTGGGGGCGAACAGGGTGTAGCCGTCCATGGCCTTGCTGTTGTTCACCATCAGGCCCACGGTCCGCTTGGCAACCGTGGTGTTGATGATCACGCTCTGGCTGAAGCTGCTGGTGCCCGTGGCCCCGGTCACCGTGAGGGTGGCCGTGTAGATGCCGTCCGCCGCGTAGGTATGGGAAGGGGCAGTCCCGGTTCCGGTGCCACCATCCCCGTAGGTCCACGCATACGACGCGGGGCTTCCAGTGGACGTGCTTGTGAAGGTGGCCACTTGGCCACTCAGGGCGTAGGTGAAGGAAGCCGCCATTACGGATGCGGGGCTATTGGCCGTCACCGTCTTGCTCGCCGTCACGGAAACACCGCTGCCACCGGTGGCCGTCAGAGTGACGGTGTAGGTGCCGGCTGTGGCATAGACATACTTGGGATTCTGGACAAAGCTCGTCCCCTTGCCATCGCCGAAGTCCCAGGTCCAGGAAACGGGCAGGTTCGTGGATGCGTCCGTGAAGGCCACCACGCCTCCAGCCACGATGGTGGTGGGGGAAGCGGTGAAGTCCGCCGCACCAGCGGTTCCGGAACCGGAGCGGTTTGCCCGCACGACGCGGAAGCCCACGTTGCTGCTGTAGGCGGCTACGGGCACGGCGAAGAACTCATCCGCAGCCGGGCAGCGGTTGGACACCCGACCATGACCGGTCACGACACCCGTAGTGGTGGTGAGGCCGTTGTACCAGTTCCCACCGCGCATGCCGCGGTAGGGCTTGCCGTCCGACATGGCCTGACCCGTGGCGGGGCCGATGGGATCCTGGGTGGGGTTCGACTCCAGTGGATTGGCGGCGAAGTAGGTCTGGTAGGTGTTGGCGGCATACCAGTCGTAGTGCAGTTGCCAGACATTGCCCGAGACGTCGAAAATGCCGAAGGCGTTGGCCCCGTTGCGCGTCTGGTAGGTGGTGGCGGTTCCAGGCCAGTTGAAGTCGGTCTTCTGCCGAAGGGTGCCGTTGTAGAAACCCACGGGCGTGGTCCAGGGATAGGTGGCGGGATCCGTGAGCTGGTATGGGTTCCCGGAACTCGGCCAGTTGGCCCGGTGCGTGTCCTCGTCATCACCCCAGGGGTAGTTGGCATAGGGCGAGGCACCGCCGCGTGCGGCGAATTCCCATTCCGCCTCCGTGGGCAGGCGGTAGCCGCTCTTCGTGAAGTCACAGACCAGCGTGGAGAGGTCGTAACATGCCGTCAGGCCCGCCTGGACGCTCAGCCAGTTGCAGTAGCCTTCGGCGCCCAGGAGGGTGATGCCCACCACCGGATGCTGTGCCCGGCCGTCCTTGATGGTGAAAGTGCTGGTCCCGTCGAAGCCTATGCTGTAGGCCACCGAGGCTTTCCCGGTCTGGTAGGCGTAGCCGTAGAGGTAGGCGTAGATGGCGCTGCCGCCCTTGGCGTAGACCACGTTGCTGCGAACCTCGATGAGTCCCTGGGCCAAGGCACTGTTCAGATAGTCGCAATACTGCTGGCCGGTGGTGGGGGTGGTCGCCACGAACATGGAGCTGATGCCAACCGGATGAAGGGGCTGCTCGTCGGTGGGATGGGCCGGATCATTGCCGCCCTCGCCACCGTGGTCACCCATCCAATACACGCCGGCGGGCAGGCGGACTTCCAGGGCGTTCGAAAGAGGGCTGATCCAGTAGGTCCGACTCGTCTGTGTGGATCCCGACGCGTTGCTGGCCGTGAAGGTCACCGTGTAGGCGCCAGCCGTGCCGAAGGCATGGCTGGGATTCTGTTCCTGGCTCTTGAGGCCGTCCCCGAAATCCCAGGACCAGGAAGTGGGGCTGCCCGTGGACGCATCCGTGAAGACCAGGGTGTTGGCGGTCGCGGGCCTCAGGGCGTTGAACCCGGCCTGGGGTGCCGCAGGGGCCACCGTCACGGATGCGCTGACCGTGTTGGTGCCGCTGTTGTTGCTGACCTTGAGCGTGACCGTGTAGGTGCCCGCCGTGGCGTAGACATGGGTCGGAAGCTGGACGGAACTGGTCTGGCCATCGCCGAAGTCCCAGGCCCAGAACGTGGGATTGCCCGTGGAGGTGTCCGTGAAGATGACGGACTGGCCACTCACCAGGGTTGAGAAGTGGGCGGCCAGGGAGGATCCTGATGCGCTGACCGTGATGCTGCGGGTGGATGAGCCCGAACCAGCGCTGTTGGTCGCCGTCAGGGTCACGGAATAGGTGCCCACCGAGGTGTAGGCATGGGTCGGATTCTGCAGGGTGCTGGTGGCGCCGTCGCCGAAGGCCCAGCTCCACGACGTGGGGCTGTTGGTGGAAGCATCCGTGAAGGTCACCGTCTGGCTGGGGGTGGGTGCCCCGGGGGAGAATGTGAAGGCTGACACGGGCGTGAGGGCAGCTTGGGTAACGGAGATGCTCTTGCTGACGGCGTTTGAACCGACCGCATTGGTGGCGGTCAGGGTGACCGTGAAGGTCCCCGAGGTCGCGAAGGCATGGGTCGGGTTCTGCTGCGTGCTGGTGCCGCCGTCCCCGAAGGTCCAGGCCCAGGCCGTGGGCGTGTTGGTTGACGTGTCCGTGAAGGTGACTGTCTGGCCGATGGCTGGGGCGCTGGGTGTGGAAGTGAAGGCAGCCACGGGTGCCAGGACGGCCTGGGACACGGTGACGCTCTTGCTGACAGCGTTGGATCCAACGGCATTGGTCGCCGTCAGGGTCACGGTGAAGGTCCCCGATGCCGCGAACGCATGAGTGGGATTCTTGGCGGTGCTGGTGCCACCGTCCCCGAAGGTCCAGGACCATGCAGTGGGGGTGTTGGTCGATGCGTCCGTGAAGGTGACCGTCTGACCCACGGAGGGGTTGGCCGGAGAGAAACTGAAGGCGGCCACGGGTGCGGAGGCCGCTTGGCTCACGGTGACGGTGTGACTGGCGGTGCTGGACCCGCCTGAATTGGTTGCCGTGAGGCTGACCGTGAAGGTGCCCGCCGTGGCAAAGGCATGGGACGGACTCTGGGCGGTGCTGGTGCCACCGTCCCCGAAGGTCCAAGACCAGGCCGTGGGCGTGTTGGTTGAGCCATCCGTGAAGGTCACCGTCTGGCTGGTCACTGGGGACGATGGGGCAAACGTGAAGGCTGCCACCGGGGCTGTCACCACGGGCTGGGAACTGCTGGAACCCCCACCACCACACCCCAGGGAGGCTAGGATGACCAGCAATGCCCCGACCATCAGGGTGAGACGATCCAATCGCATAAGTCCTCCGAATGGGCGCTTGATGAATGACGAATGGGTTGAAGGCGTGGACGAGATCCTGGTGCTTCCGAATTCGAAGGTCAGGAAGGGTGACAATCCCCGTGATTATTCCGACAGCCGCGAGGGATGGCACTTGTGCAGAGGGACGAATCCCCCGGATCAAACTTCACCAAATATGAAGGTTGGCTTTGGGGTTACCAGCGCGTGCTTCAGTGGGCCGGATTCGCTACATGAACTGCAGAATTCGCCACCTGAATGGCGGCCAGGCATTCCGAGTCGCACCTACGGCGATGCCCCATTCCGGGCGGGGGTTTCTGCCCTCGAATCCATGGGCAACTTGGTGCCGGATGCACTACGGCATTGGTCTTCCCGGGGCCACTGAACCGCTGGTCTGAGCGCGCCCCCTTGGGACGAGGGCATAGGAGGCGTTGATGGAACCGTTGGGCGTACCCCGCCGCTCCTGCTCGGGCAGGGCTGCCTTCACGTATTCCACCGAGGTCGCATGCGGTGTCACCTTGACCCTCAGATGGCCTGAGCTCGGCAGGAATTGGCCTTCCTTGTAACCATACTCGTCGGCGTGATGGGAACGGTCATTCCGGTGGGCGGGTTGCGGCACAAGCTGGTAGATGATGCCGTCACGCTCCTGTTTGGCGTAGAAGTGATCGTGGCCGTGGAACACGGCCGTCACGCCTGTCTGGACCAGCAATTGGTGGATGGGCATCTCCCAGCCGGGTCGGTTGACTGCGAAAGCATCGGTGCCGTCCAGATCGCTTCCCCCCCATTCCTGGAAGACCGAAGCCTCGGTCCCACCCCGGCCGGCCGGATGGTAGCTTCCGGTCAACTGATGGATGAAGACAAACTTGAAGGTCGCCTTCGATCCGCGCAAGGTGCGGGCCAGCCAGTCGTATTGGGCCTTTCCGATGGTCATGTTCCAGGGGGACCGGCCACCCTTGGTTGGCAACGAGGTCCAGTAGGGATCTAGCACCACGAAGAGGGCATCCCCCCATTCCCAGGCGTAGTAGTCCTCCAGCCACGCCTTCAGGGGATCTCGTTCGGCATTGCCGGTGTAGAAGCCTCCGGGGATTGGGTTCATGAAGTAGCGGGTGCGCATCTGGTGGGACCAGGCCGCCAAGCCGTCCGGGGAGGTTCGCCCGCTTCGATCCAGGGTTTCCCCATCGTGGTTGCCCAACGCCATGAACAGTGGCGCGGACTGGGCGATGAGGCCCAGGTGATACCGCTGGGACGTGTACTGCCCCGCCGCGGAGGTCCGGGAGGCGTGCTTCTCCGTCATGAAGGTGTCGCCCAGGTCGATGTGGAAGTCGGGACCATCGGCCACTGCGTTCGCGAGCATGCGGCGGTAGAGTTCCGTCGAACAGGAACCGTCCAGATGGGAATCAGCCTGGATGGTGAAGGTGAAGGACTTTCCCCTGGCCCTGGCCGTATGGAAGGTGCCCACCCGTTCCGCGGGTAAGAGGCGCCGTTTCGTGGCGGCATCCAGCACGGCATAGGCGTAGGCGGTGTCCGGCTTCAGCCCGTCCAGCACCAGGACCTTCGGTTCCTCCGCGGCAAGGGTGATCCTTCGGCCTTCGGTCGGCAACCGGTTCGGATCCGTCCCCCATACCAGGATGGGCTCTGCGCTCACATGGGACAGCAGGCTGACGGAGATCGAGGTCGCCGTGGGTCGCCCCAGCACCACGCTTCCCGAATGTTCTGGAACGTCCGTGAGGAACACCGCTGCTTCGGGCGGTTGGGCGGGGCGCCGATCCTCCCGCCTGTCGCCACGGGGTGGGTCCTGTGCGATCTGCGGTACCGTCAGAAGCACCACCATGGCGAACCACTTCACGGCCACGCTTCGACTGGGCATCAGCGCCCGCCTTCGGCAGGCTTGGCCTTCACCGAATAGGAATGGGCCACCATACCGTTGGTTCGGCCGTCCCCCTCATCCGATGGAAGGAAGGCACGAACGTAGTCCACCCGGACGTCCTTCGGCGACACGGTGACCCGAAGGTGACCCGAATTCGGCAGGATGTCACCGGAACGGTAAGCTTCCCGATTGAACGCCTGATAGGTGGAATCGGCGGGGTTTGGCGTGGACTGGTAGATGACGCCTTCCCGTTCCTGGTGCGCGTAGATGTGGTCATGCCCCTGGAAGAAGACCGTCACGCCCGTCTTGACCATGAGGGCGTGGATGGGCATTGGCCATCCGGGACGCTTCTCCTGGAACTGGTCCCGGCCGCGCTTGTCCTTCCCGCCCCATTCGTAGAGATCGCTTTCCTCAACGCCGCCGCGACCCGTCCCGTTGACATGGTGGGCGAACACGAACTTCCAGCGGGCCTTGCTTCCGGTGAGGGTCTGGGTCAGCCAGCGATACTGGGCCTCGCCAAGGGTGATCTGCCACAGGTCCCGCTTGCCCTTGCCGCCTTGGCCTTCCTTCGGGTTGTCCCCTTCCTTCCGCTTCCCGTCCCCATGGGCGCGTTCACCCGCCCGGTTGTCGACGGCCACGGGGGAATGCCAGTAGGGATCGATCACCACGAAAAGGGCGTCGCCCCAGGTCCAGGCGTAGTAATCCCGAAGGAATCCCACACGCTCGACCTTTTCCTCATCCCCCGTGTAGAAGCGACTGGGTGCGGGCAAGGCATAGAAGCGGTTTCGGGCCTGCGCGGCAAGAACACCCGCGTTGGTGTCAGTGCCGTCCAGCAGATACCTGGCCGCCTGTTCGTGATTCCCGTTCACCAGGAACAGGGGTGATGAGCTGCCGATCAGCCCCAGAAAGCCACGTTGATAGGCATACACCTCCCCGACGGATTCCCGGCTGAGGGTCTGGCGCTCGATCAGGCGTTCGATGCTGAAGTCATCCCCAAGCATCAGGTAGAAATCGGGCCTGTCCTTTGCGACATTGCCCAGCGTCCGCGCATAAAGGTCAGGGTGGAACATCTTCCCCTGGCGTTCGGGATGCGAATCCCCCTGCAGGGCAAAGGTGAAGGGGCTTCCAGGTGCGCGCTGAGTATGGAAGCCGCCTTCGGCACCCGGTTCGAAGGTTGGCTGACCGGCGGCTTTCGTGAAGAGGCGGTAGCGAACCTGCGCATCGGGCTTCAACCCGTCGATCTCAATCTCGACGGGTTGGCCCGGCGGCATCGACACCACCGTGGATCGCTTGGGGTTGGTATCGCTCGCCTGCTTCCATTCCACATAGGCATCACCGGCAGTGGCAGACAGGAGGCTGAGGGTCACCGATCGGTCCGTCGGCCGACCCAGAACCTGGGACAGGCTCGCCATGGGTCCCGTGGCCGGGGCGGGCCTGCGTCCTTGGGCCGCCAAAGGTTCTGCACATAGCCCCAAGAAGGCGATGAGAACCGCCGAAGCACCCAGGCTGGGCCAAACCGTCACGAACGTCCCCCCGTACCGACCCCGAACAGAAGGTCCGTATTCTCTATCTTCGGCATGCGGACCGGAGAGGAATAGATGAAGGGTCCCTTGGGATCCGAAGGGTTGTCGTGGCGCATCCGGGCAAGCTGGTCCCGCTGGGCGGCGGTCAGGGTCCTGCCCACCTCCGCGAAAGCCGTGGCGTAGAGGTAGGACATCTCCCCGTCCAGTTCCCCATAGCGCTTGGACAGGGCCAGCACCTTGGCCTTGTCGGCGGCTTCCCCGTTCAGGAATCGCCGCAGTTCGGTCGCGATGGCTCGCCGAACCTGGACGATCTCCGTCAGGTCCTGCCGCTGCAGATCCACCAGGTCCGTGATGCGTCGCTGCTGGGTCGGGTTCAGCACCGACAGGAATCCTTCTCCACTGTCACCCGTCAGGGTCGTGCTGATGGAATAGTCCTGCTTGCCCATGGCGGGGGCGGTCTTCATGCCGAAGCCCCCGAAATACATCCCATGGCGTTCAGGGCAGAAGTAGGTGTCCGCCTCAAGCGAACCCGCATACCAGGCGAACATCTCGCTGGCGTAGGTCATGACGGCCACGTTGACGTCGTGGGACATGCTGCGCTTGTCCAGTTGTTCTCCAACATCCGGCCAAGTCCTTGAATCCCCGAACTTCAGCCGGGACAGGGCCGCCTTCTGCCGGTCATCCAGGCTTCGGAGCACGGCGGCCATGACCTTCGCACGCTGGTAGGCGATGAGCCCGTCCAATTCATACAGACCGGAAGAAGCCTTCACCACGGCCCGCTTGTCCAGTCCGCGGGATCCGGACGGAATGTCGCCTTCAAGATTCCGCCGGAATGCCTTGATCAGGGGAAGGCGCCTTTCCGCGAAGGTGCGGACATCCCGTTCCTGGGCTTGGCCAAGGGCGAGAAGCTGAGCCTTCTGGTCCTGGTTCAGGACGGCCAGCATGTTGTGGGCGATCCTGGTCAGGAACGACGTGTTGTGGCCACCTTCCTTCGCATCGATGTCCCGCATGTACTGGAACCCGAAGTAGTCGGAGACCTTTCCGGGCGGCAGGAAGGTGTCACCGGCGAAGTCCCCGGTCAGGAAGGCCAGGCCATCGAAGGCGATGGTGTGCAGTTGCGCGCGATCGGAAGTCGCCTGTTCGATCGAATAGCGATTCCCGCGTTCCCGGGGGCGCGGTGGGGGC
>Ga0214251_1000100_pt1 | contig 21793 bp, 43 predicted proteins | sample TroBogypolimnion_16_FD_153089 | JGI IMG/M metagenome (GOLD analysis project Ga0214251, IMG submission 153089) | Freshwater microbial communities from Trout Bog Lake, WI - 07JUL2009 hypolimnion | ecosystem: Environmental > Aquatic > Freshwater > Lake > Hypolimnion/Profundal zone | place: Trout... | reverse complement strand
CTACGGCCAGCGCAGACCACCCGGAATCGGGCAGGATGTTCCAGCACCTCAAGCTGGGGAAGGCTTGGCGTTATCTCAGCCAACCTTGGGCCTCCTGATGATGAAGGGTTCCAAGTCCCGGCCATCCCCGCCCTTGTTGGCATCCTTATTGGCATTCATCAAGGCCAGCCCGATTGATGCGCCCTTCTGTGCGACCTCGGCAAGTGCTGCCAGTGGTCTGAGGTCTTCGGTGTCGTGATCCTCGGGAAGTTCCATGGACTTACGCTCAAACATGCTCATGAGCCGTGAGGCACCATTGAGTCCCGATTGCCCCGCATTGGCTGCGGAGTTATTCATGGACTTGACCCGATCTGCCAGGGTAATTGCAGACACCCTGTCAGAAATTGGAAGGGCCTCAATGGCGCAGTCTGTTTCAACAATCCTATTTGCAACGCTTTTGATATTTTCTAGCCTGTCTGAATACCTGGCGGTAATGGCAGATCGAGCGACCTTGAACTCTCTAGACAGCGAGGAAACGCTTTCAGACAGGGCAAGCCTCCGGCCTATCTCGCTCCATTGCCGTTCTGTGAGTTTTGAAGGTCTGCCAGCCATTACGATGCCATCCTTTCCTCAAGCCGGTTCACCTTGGAGTGAATGAACCCGTCCACCTTCTGAGCCCCGAACATGATTCGGAGTTGGTGGACCATGATCCAAACGTCTGCCACTTCGGAGCAGATCCGGGATATATCGCCCCTATCGCCCAGGTGGTGCATGAGTTCTACCTGAAGCTCAGCCAGTTCCTCAACTGCTTTGTGGATCTGAGCATCGTGGCCGTAATGGCGCAGGGCTTTGGAGTAGGTGTCCTGGTTCATGCTTCCTTCTTTTTCTTGGTCCTGCCTGCCGCCTTGGGAATGTTCGGAGTTCCTTCGTTGGCGATACGGACCAAATCCTCGTAACGGATGAAGGCACGGCGGGGGCCGATACTGACGGGCTTTAGGAAACCCTTGGCGATCCACAAGGCGAAGGTGCTTTCAGGAACACCTCCCAGCATCTCTCTGGATTCTTCGTAGCTATAAAGGAGCTTATGAGTGTCCTGATTCACCAGTTCTCCCGAGTCACAGGGCCGCGCTTTTCGACGGTGTAGCCCTTGGGAACCTTGCCGTAGTCTCGGAACTGGTTGAATACACGGAGGGCATCCTTGGCATCCACGCCAGGAGCCCAGTCCCGAACCTTGCCCTTGCGATCCTTCAGGACGAACCAGAACCAGTCCTTGCAGATCAGGGCCGGGTTCAACGCTTTCATCCGCTTGTATGCCACGTTGTAGCTCACGCTACCTCCAGAAGTTCAATGCCGAGTTCGGTTGCCGCGAATGCTTCAACCTGTTCCATGTAGGTTTGGAACTCCTCGACGGTTAGTTTTGCCGTGGACATGCCGACCACCTGACCATTCGGGAGGTCGATACATCCGATGAATTGCCGCTTTAGGTATTCGTGCCATGCGTCTTGGGTGAATTGCTTACCGTGAATCCAGCCGGTGTCCTGAATGGTCCGCATGATGGCCCAGTAGCGTTTGTTCTGCTGGAGGCTACGCGAGGTCTTTTCAGGGCCTATCGTGATCTGGAGTGGCTTCCCAGCCTCGGCGCTGGCCTTCCAGTTGGACTTCAGGAAGGCCCACAGGGCTTGTGCGTTGCGATCTTCTCTCAGTATGAAGGTCTTCACGATGCCAACTCCAAAAGCCCCTGAACGTGGGCCAAGAGTTCAGCCTCCGTGCCGTATTTGGCCTCAAAGGTCCGTTTGCCGTTGTGAACTGCTTCCCCGAATGGCCCTGTCTGATGGTGGTAGGGGCACAGTCCGATGGTGTGGAAGTGGGAGGCCCGCTGGCTCATGCCCCCGGTGTTCAGGTGGTGGACGAGGGCTGGAACGAATCCATGGCCGGATCTACGGCACACGATGCAGCCCAGGGATGCTACGCGGTCCAGGTGGTCATGCTCTGCCTTGGTGGTCATACCCGCCCCCGCCTCTTGGGTGTATCAACCCAAGCTGTTTCCTGGCCCTGGCCTTCCTCAAATCGGTTATGGGCAGGCGTGAACTGCATCGTGACCTTGCCGAACTGTTCCCCGCCCCGATTCTTGGCAATACGGCAATGGATGGTTCTAGCTGGTCCCTGGGCTGGCTGGGCTGAGTCATTCCACATCAGGAGGCACACATCAGCATCACGCTCGATCTGACCAGATCCCAGGAAGTTCTGAAGGGTAGGCTCCTGGCCCGTGGCAACTTCCCGATTGAACTGGGAAAGCAGGACCACATTGATCCGAAGTCTTTGGGCTAACCGCTTGCAAGCCTTGGTGATTTCACCAATTCGGGAGGCTTCCGAGTCGTTCCGCTTCTTGGCAATGTCAGGAGCCTCCATAAGCTGGAGATAATCCACGATGGCCACGGAAAGCGGAGCCCGGTTATGTTCCCGAGTTATGGCAGCTTCGATGGCTGTCCAGGAATCACCAGCACAGCCATAGAGGCCCGTGAGATTCCGGCGAATGGCATCAAAGGCAGGGCGAAGCTCAGGACGGGGGTTACCATCGGATCGCAATGCCGCGATGGAGTTAACCCCGGATACCTCGGCAATGATCCTGGCCCCAATCTCGTCCTCGTCCATTTCCAGGGAACCGAATACCACTCGCCTGCCTGCCTGGGCTGTCTTGATAGCCGCTTGGAGTGCAAAGGCGGTCTTACCCGCCGATGGAAGGCCACCAAGGACGATCAACCGGCCCGGATTCAGCATCAAAACTGAGTCCAGGGGGTGGATATCGAAAACCGTCAGGTTGGCTCGGGACTCATGGGGGAGGATGGCTTTCCCAGCCATGAAGCTCTCAAACTGTTTTGCATGGTCCGTCCCTTGGCGGAAACGTGGATTCCCGGCCTGTGACACCCTCCCGACCACATCACCTAGCGCGGCTTCAATATCGCCCCAGGAAGATGCCTCAGCGGCTTGGGAAAGCGATTCCATGGTTTTTGCGATGGTTCGACGCCGAAAGGTATCCGCGACCTTGGCAATCCGAGGCCGGATGTCCATGGTCCCCAAACCGTCCCGACTCTCGGCAAAGTAGCGTTCCGCCATCTGCTGATCGGTGTCATTGGCCCCGATCCGCTTGAGGGTCCGCTTGACGGTCCAGGCGTCGATCAGGTGCCCAGCCGCTGAGATGTCCTGAAACGCTTTCCAGATCATCCGGTGGGCGCTGCTGGTGAAGGCTTCCGGCTCCAGGCTCGTCACCTGGGAAGCGGTCTCCATATCGGCACGGAGGTCCAGAATGCCTACAATCACGGCCTGTTCATTCTCAAGAACCCAGTTCATCGGACCTCCTGGGGCATGAGATTCAGCAGGGCGTTGCCCCAACCGATGCAGTTCTCAGCAGCTTCGATCTGCTCAGCAGTCAGGAACCCTTCCCCGGCCAGGAAGTCCATCTGCTCACGAAGGCCAGCCAGTTCAGCCTCCATCGCCAGCATCCCGAGTTCCCGATTCTTGAGCAGGTCAAGATCACCGGCATTGCATTCCAGGGTCAGTTCCCGGTGCAGGCTGCGCTGCTCACGGTAGCGGAGGTAATCCACACGGCCTGTCTTGGACTCAGGAAGCATGATCCACCTCCTCGTTGGTCAGGTGGGCCTGGTAGTAGCTCTTGAAGGGCGCATCCTCCGTGAGACCAAAGAAGTTCTGTGCTGCCTTGGTCCACATCCCGCCATGTTTGAACTCGGCAACGTAGCGTTCAGCGATGGCAATACAGACGTTCAGACTTGCGCCCTTGGCCTTGATCCCTTCAAGCCTTCTGGCAACCTCAGGCCACTGGGTAGCTGGGATTGATTTACCGTCCGGCTGTCTGGTGGAAGGGTCATGCCAGAAAGCCTTGATTGAACTCATAGCTTCCACGGCCTCTGGATCAAGCTGCTTCATCCAGTCGGACTTTCCCTTTTTCACCCGTCCCGAAGGGGTAAGGGGTTTCTGTCTGTCTGTCTGTCTGTCTGTCTGTACTACTTCGCTGCGGTTAGCTCCATCGTGTTCCGGTTCGCTTTGGTTATCCGTGGTTATCCGTGGTTCGCCATTCTTGGTCTTACCCAAACGGCGGTTAGCCTGGATCACTCGCCGTGCATCTGCCTCTGTTCTCAGTTCTTCGATGAAGGGAGAGGTCATGGCCCCATCTTCATGAAGGTCGAAACACCTCCGAAGCTGGTCAAGGTATGGCTCGATCTCGGATGAATCACAGCCGAACATTTCAGCGATGCCAACGGCTGATGAAGGGATCGAACCTTTCAACCAGCACTCGTCCATGAGTTCCCGATAGATCCCACGGCAAGCCCAGTCCATGCGCTGGACTTTTCGCGATCCTTGCCACTGGGATGGGTTCCAGGTGTACCAGCCAAGCGGCTGGAGTAAGCGGCTCTTTGCCATCACGCCACCTCACGGATTTTGATTCCGTGGACGTAAAGCATCATCTTCCGCTTGAGGATGTATTCTTTTGTCTTAACCCCTTTTACATCCTCCAATACCAACTCATTGTTCAAGTCCCGATATGTGAAGTCAGCGATGTAGAACACTGGCCTTTCCCCATCCTGGCTTGGCAGGATTTTGAACCGGACTTGTTTTTGAAGATCCTTGATGACCCCGGCACGCTCGGCAAGCTCAAGCTCATAGCCCCGCCTCGCCTCAGCCTTGGAGTCATATCCATCAGTTTTGAGGTTCCGATATTTGGCCATTAAGACGCCTCGCATCCATCAAACAAGCCACCCTCGATCTGCTCCGCCGCCTTCAGGTTCCGGCAAGCCTGCTTCCAGTAGGATTCCTTCAGTTCAGCACCTACGAAGCGCCTGCCCATCTTCACGGCCATAAAACCTTCAGATCCGATCCCACCAAAGGGAGACAGAACGAGGTCATCAGGGTTGCTCCAGAGGTCCAGGCCCCGCTGGATCACTTGAAGCTGGAGAGGGCAGATATGCCGTTCGTCCTTTTCCTCACGGGCAGATTCCTTCTGGAGGGTGTCGGATGGGTTGATGTCCATCCAAACTGGGGAGGCATACTTTTGCCACATCTGGACTGGGAACGTCTCGTTGGTGTGGGTAACAGGCTCGGGGTTGGCCCCGCGCTTCCGCATGGTCACAAGGTAGTCAGGGATTCCCTGGCGGCTGATCGTGCTGTCCTTCTTAATCTGCTTATGCAGCAGCCCGATGGCCTTGGTGCGCTGCATGGCGGTCACGGGGTCTTTCCAGATGCAGACCTCGGAATGGAAGATGAAGCCCTCATCCTGGAACATGCGGATCAGATCACCACGGAAGTCGCGGATGCCGATGAACCCATCCCGTTCCTTGGAGAACGGCAGATTCATCACATGGAAGCTAAGATTCCGCCCCGGCATCATCACCCGGTGCAGTTCCTTGGTCAGAAACCGGAAGTGCTCATAGAAGGCATCAGCATCGCGGCAGTTGCCCATGTCACGGTCTGAAGCCGAGTAGGTGTAGAGGCTGGCAAACGGGGGACTCATGATGCTGTATCCAATACTGTCCGTTGGAATACCCTTCACGACTTCAACGCAGTCACCGTGATACATCGCCCACTTCTTACCAAATTCCTGATTGATTACCTTCATTTCGACTCCCGATGATGAGCCAGATGCTCAGCTTGGCTGGCGAACAGCCGCAGATTTGAGGGATGGTTGTTCCATGGGTTGCCATCAATGTGATGCACAACCTCTTTCTTAGTTAGGAACCGCCCGATTTGATCTTCCATGACCAGACGATGCTCCAGCACATAGCCGCGAGTATCAGAACTGGGGTGAAGTGGGACTAGACAAACAAAATAGCCAGTATTCAAAAGAACCCGTCCACCCGAATAGGCCGGATTGTTCTCACCCAACTGGGCGAGTCCAAGGCACCGAAGGCTGCAATACTTCGATTCCTTTACCTGTGCGGGAGATCGGTAAGTTTCGACATGCTTACCGCAAACGGCACAATCAAAGATGGCTGTCTTAGCCCTCCCAGGCCCTTTACCTTTGCGATCCTCACCATGGCACTTCTGGCTGCAATACTTGGGGTCTGACTTCACATTGGCAGGGCTACGCCGTTTCCTGGATTCCTTGCCACAGACTACGCAAGTGAACTCGCAGATCATGAGGCCACCAACCAAGAAGGCAGAATCATGTCCATCTGCGGGTTGTATTCGTCGTTTGACCTAACCGTGCCCCGAATGTCCTGCTCATTGAATTGGTGCATGTGAGAAACCATCCCTTCGGCCATGCGCTGGGCATCGGCCTCTTTGCGTTCGATGTTGGAGACCACAGCGCCCTCAAGATCAGAGGTCACGACGTGGCAATGGACGGGCTTGATCTGCCCAAAGCGCCAGCACCTGCGGATCGCCTGGTAGAACTGCTCGTATGAGTCGGAAAGGCCAAGAAAAACCACGTTAGGGCAATGCTGGAAGTTCATACCAAAGCCACAGATTGAAGCCTTGGAAACCACCACGCGATGCGATCCGTCCTGGAACCCGAGCATCCTGGATTCCTTCACTTCCATGGAATCGGAGCCGGTAATCTCAACAGCGCCGGGGATGGCCGAAGCCGCTGATTCTGATTCAGCGTTGAGGTTGGAGAAGATCAGCCAGGGCTCATTGGGCTTCGTGGCCACAATCTCCGCAACACGGGCCACACGCTCCGGGGTAGTGATCTTGCGGGCCTGCTGACGTTCCTGGAGTGTGGTGGCTTCCAGGGCGAACAGGAGCCCATCGGGGGTGTGCTCCGCCTGGACGATGTGGGGGTGCATGATCAGTTCGGGCAGGATGAAGTTGCCATCCTCATAGCCCAGGTCTGAAGGCTTACGGATCATCACAGCCCAGGAAGCCAGCCACTTCCAGAAGTCGTTCTCAGCGTGGCCCTTGATACGCCACTTGGCCGTATCCCCGCCATCATGGACGAAGAACGTGGACAGCATCTCGGTGCGGGTCAGAACCCCCAGGAACTCCGCGTGATTCCCAAGCTCCATGTGATCGTTAGGAGCGGGGGTGGCTGTGCAGGCCAACTTGAACGGGGTTTCCTTGAACGACTCGATGATCTGCTGTCGGAACTTGCCGTCATAGCTCTTGAGGATGCTGGATTCATCCAGGACGATCCCGGTGTAATCCGAAGGGTTGAAGTGATCCAGCATCTCGTAATTGGTGATCGTGATCCGCGCATCGCAAGGGGTGCGGGAATACTCCAGGTCGATGCCGAACTTCTTACCCTCGCGCACTGTCTGTTGAGCCACGGCCAGAGGCGCGAGAATCAGCACCTTGCCGGGAACTTGATCCGCCCAAGCAAGCTGCATCGGGGTTTTGCCCATTCCACAATCTGCGAAGATGGCAGCGCGGCCACGCTTGAGCGCCCAACGGACAATATCGGCCTGGAATGGGAATAGCATGGAGGGGACCGGGCCAGGGGATGGGAGCCCAGTAGGTATCGCCTTGATAGCCTTGGATGCGATGAACTCTTGATAGCTCATGCCACCCGCCCAAAGATCGCGTAGGCAACGGCATAAAGGTTCTCAAGCTGGCCCTCAAGCTCTGCAACTTCAAGCGCCTTAAGCCCACGATGCTTGGCACGTTCCACCAGATCGAAGTGATACCTATCCCGGAACTCCCGATACAGGCTGACCCATGCCTCGCGGTGTTCTATGCCGCTGGAATAGCAATGGTCTCGGACGATACGATTAACCTTGGCCCGTGTGCTTAGGTCCGCAGGATGAACATCTGGGGTTGGAAGCGAAGTCAGCGACTGGAGAGCGACCTCAGTGCGGGTTTCAATGGCTTCCACGCGAGTCTGGAGCGTCTGGATCTGCCGCTCATGGTCCACTAGCACCTGAGCCTGGGACAGCAGCATCTCGGCAGGGCTGAGACTCTTTACCGAATAGGTGCCGGTCTTGCGAATCGCGGGCAGGACTTCCCCGGCGATCCACTTCTGCATGGGGAGAGCCAGCGGCTTATCTGACCGGCCAAGGAAGAAAAACATGCCCGCTTCGGTAAGCGTGACCATATCTTGCATTCCTCCAAGGGTGTTAATCGGATTACTACCCTTCCATTCGTCCGGGATATGGGCGGTCAGATTTTTCTGCCAGCGGTAATTCAGGGCCTCGGCTACGTCTTTGGCAACCCATCGGGGTTCCCCATCTGGCCCGGTGACGGTCCTGACAGCCAGACCTTGAAAGGAAAAGGTATTGAGGTTAGATTGGGACATCGGCTTGACTCCTCTATGGATAGCCGGTTGCGGTTTAGGCCCCGATTGGTCGCTCTTTCGGGGTCTTTTCTTGCCCATGACCGGAGAGATTCCGGATCAGGTCAAAGAGGTTTTCCATTTCTTCTTCGCTGAGGGCCTGGATGACCGTGGGTAACATCCCCAGGTGAATGAATCGCTCGTCATTCAGCGACTCCCAGCGACTCCATGTGCCCGCGTCCACACCCAGCGGGACGTATAGGTCTTGGGGCATACGCTCCAAGCGATCAGCGGCCGTCCTGAGCCAGCGTTTGACCTTCAAGGTGTCGTGCGCGACCTTATGCACGGTGGCACCCATGGCCCAAGTGATCGAGTTCCTGAATCTGAGTTGGCAGGTGAATTTCGGGCTTACTCCCGAATGGAGAGCCGCAGCCCAGCAGATCCAGAGACAGGAACGGGAACGTCCTCACGATGCCGCCTCTAGTGAGTCAGAGCCGTGAGGGCCGGGGATCGGATCAAAGCCCATCATGATTGCGGCAAGCCGTGGGATACCCGCAGCAGCTTCAATCTTCAAAGCCATTGCCTTCGTCAAGGGCAACTTGCCATGTATCAGACGGTTAATGTAGGCGTCATCCTGTCCACACCTCCGGGCAACTTCCACGATGGAGAGGCCGGAATCCCAGATCAGTTGGCTTACGTCGATACCCATGCTTCAAATTCTGTATCATCGTTACAGAAAGTCAAGGGGGTTCGTGATGCAGATTCTGGACCGTCAGCACAGAATGAGCCCATGCCGCGCTGGAAATATAGAGATGCCTTCAATGCTGACTATCTGGCCTTCCACAAGGGGTCAGACCTCAGCCACGATGAGATAGCCGAAAAGCTAGGCAAGAGCGCCCATGCTATTGCCACATACCGGCGCAAGGGTGAAAGCGGCAGCATTCCTCCCGAGGATGTGATTCGGAAGTTTGCGGCCATGGTAGGGAAATCCCCGTTCACTTATATGGATGATCCAAGGGTAGGAGATGCCGTTGGGCTGGAAAATTATGCAGACATGCCCCAATGGCAGCGTGATCTGCTCCAGCGGAACCTTCGTGGGATTGATGGATCTAACCTATCGCCCCAGGTGTGGGAAATGTTGCTCGACCAACTCTTGACGCAAGCAAGATCAATGGAAGCAGCGATCCTAGCCGGTAAAAAGGATGTGACAAAATAGGGCACCCGCTGTCCAATCCTGAGTGGTTCAATGTACGACCCCAGGAAAAGGTTCAAGATGCCAGACTCAATTATCGCCCTTGCCGCTTTCGCCAAGACCTTTGGGATAGCGGTGATATCCGTTACAACTGACATTCCGGCCACAACAACGGATGGAGTTGTCGTGTTTATTTTCATCCCTGTTTCAGCCTCACCAGCGGAGCAAGGGCGCATCCTAGCGGAGTTCATGCGGGGTATGGTCCCCGAAAGGAGAGTTGCTTGAGAATCCCTATCGCCTGCATCTTCATGTCGGTTGCCCTCATGGGGCAGGGATACGACAAAACCACCTGGGGGATGACGGAGGCCCAGGCCCGCGCAGCTTACCCAGGCATTCAATGGTCAGATGTCCGAATCAATGGGCATGTGCTGTCGGATGGTATCTGCCGCATGTCCAAGATTGATGACATAGATGTTGAGGTGGTATTGAGGTTCAAGGATGACCACCTTTCCAGCGCAGAAGTAGCCATGGCCAATTCCCGCGCAGGAACTTCGGACCAAATGCTTGCAGCCATGCGAAATGTTTCAAGGCTTAAAAACTTGCTGAAGGATAAATATGGAGTGCCCACTGGGGGAAGATTGGACCCCGAATGGGTATTGGATGGCATGACGGTAAAGACACGGACGATGACGATGGTCCCCGGATTGATTATTTTTTCGATTGAATACAAGCCTCGGAATGCCATGTCTGGCCTGTAAAACACCCCATAGATTTCACAGAAGCACTCTTTGGAGTGCTTTTTTTTTTGTCTTTTTTTATGTAGGCTGTTGACTTTTCTGTATCGCTGATACAGAATTAGTCCAGGCAAGCAAACAACCCTTCCAACCCACTGAGCGAACCAGGGGAACCCATGACCACCACCCGCCTAGACATCATCAAGGGCCTGAGCCAGCAGATTGCCGACATCTGCGACATGCCCACCGTTCCCGCCATGGCATGGGAGCGCATCACCGAACTTCAGGGCGAGATCGAACACCAGATCAACCTGAGCAACCAGGAATTCGAGGCTGAGAACGAAGCCCAGATCCAGGCCGAGTGCAACGCCGGAGCCCGTGCGCTTCGTGCCATCTGCACTCAGGAGTGGGCCTCATGAGCCACAAGTTCACCGCCTCCGAGATTCTGGATGCCTTCCAAACCCACGGCTCCGATGTTTCCTACTGCCCCGACTGTGGGGAGTTCCAGGGATCGGACTCCAACAACTGCGGGGACCGCAACTGCCAGGGTGACTCCTGCACCCGCTATGAGGACCTCCGCTATGAGCTTGAGGTTGCCTTTGAGCGTGAGACCGAAGCCATGGGGAAGTTCGTGACGGCTATCGCTGAGGCCCTTGGCGTCAAGGAAGTCTTTGGCGGTGGCTTCGTTGAATCAGACATTTTGGACGCCATCAAATCTCTTAAAAGGAACGCAGCATGAGCCAAGTCCTAACCGCCGAAGTAGTGGCACCCCTTACCCCTGAGCAGGAAGCCGCTGCCGCCCTGAACCACGCGATGGAGGTAGTCACCCGCGCCAAGGCCGTGGTGATCAAGTCGGATGACGATTACCGCGCCTCTGATTCAGCCTGCGCTGCCATCAAGGGGGAGATTAAGAAGGTTGAGGCCCGCCGTGATGAGTTGGTCCGGCCCCTAAATACGGTGGTCAAGAAGATCAACGCAGGCTTCAAGGATGTAACCAGCGCCCTGGAATCCGCATTGGATGCCTACCGCCGCCCCATGACCGCCTATCAGACTGAACTGGCCCGCCAGCGTCAGGAAGCGGAAGCCCTTGCCAGGAAGGAACAGTTTCGCATGGAAGCCGAGGCCCGCGCCAAGGCCGATGCCGAGATTGCCGCCGCCAAGCTGGCCCGTGAGGAAGCCGACAAGGCCCGCGCAGAAGCCGAGAGTGACGATCCCTTTGCCGCTGCACTGGCTGAGGAGGAAGCTGCCGAGGCTGAGGCCCGCGCCAATGAGCAGGCCGAAACCGCAAAGCAGGCTATCCGCGACATGGCGACTATCGAGGTCATCCCCGAATACACCGCCCCCAAGGTCACTGGATCAGCCTCCAAGACATTCACCGTCTGGACGTATGAGGTTGAGGACGAAAGCCTCATTCCCATGGCTTACCGCCCTGTTGACCATGCCTCCATCGCCCGCGATGTGAAGGCTGGCAAAGACGGATGCCGCATCCCTGGAATCCGTGTGTTCTCCCGCATTGAGGTGAAGTGATGACCACTCGTAAATTCACTCCCGAAGAAACCGCCCTGATTCACCGCACCTTCATGGCTGAGGCCAGCAAGGATGATCTGGCCCTGTTCATCGCTACCTGTGAGCGAACCGGCCTTGATCCCTTCGCCCGCCAGATCATGGCCTCCAGCCGCAACGTCAACAAGAACGGTCAGTGGGTAACGGTCTGGACTTGGCTGGTGACCATCGACGGACTCCGAAAGATCGCCGTGGACAGTGGCGATTACGAGGGCCAGGAAGGCCCCTGGTGGTGCGGGAAGGATGGCGTCTGGCATGAGGTATGGACCCAGCCCACGCCCTGCTTTGCGGCCAAGGTGCTGGTTCACCGCAAGGGGTTCAGGACCGGCCTTTCCGGCATCGCCAAGTATGAAAGCTACGTCCAGAAGAAGAAGGACGGAAACCCTAACAACGTCTGGCAGAACCTTGGCGATCACATGACCGCGAAGTGTGCCGAGGCCCTGGCCCTGCGCCGTGCCTACCCCAATGAGATGGCTGGACTCTATACCTCTGATGAGATGGAGCAGGCAGGTATCGAGCCGCTTGAGCCGGTTTATGTCTCGAAAAAGACCCCGGAGTCTGTTCATAACGTCGAACCGATCCACCCCGTTACCGATGGCTGGGGGATCGACGCGATGAGTGAGTTTGAGGGCATCTTGGACCGCGCATACACCGCCTTTGGCCGTGGTGGGAAGCCAGAAGCCTTTGCCGCATTCGCTGAGAAGTGGAAGGCCCGCAAGTCTGAGCCCGCTGGGCCAGTGCTGGTTGCCATGGAAACATTCGTGGCGAAGCTCGAAACCGCAGCCGCCAAGAAGATGGAGAAAGCGTCATGAATGACGCTACCCGGCTGAAGAACTACCGGGAGGAACTGGCCTCGCTGGTTCCTCCCACCAGCCCCGGCGCAGTCAAGGCTGATGACCCGCGCATGATCCGGTATCACAAGGACTTTCAAGCCTACGTCAACCGGAAGCGACTGCTGACTGAGTGCATCAACGGCATGACCGCCCTGGTTCAACCCTACCCAAAGAACCCCAAAGCCTGCACCCCCACGGCTGAGTTCAATACACACGCTCATTGCTACGAGAGGAAGGCATCGTGAACTCATTTGAACACATGATCCTTTTCATTCTGGCAACAACTAAAACAGAAGAAACGCACAACATGGAACTTATCCACCGCGATTTGCATTCAGGAGGATTGCCAATAAATGGCTTCAACCTGAACGATAAATGCCGCGATCTATGCTGTCCGGTCTGCTGCGGACTTCCTCCATGGCAATGGGATGGAATGTTCTCAGCATCCGTAAAAGTAACCCCCAGGATGGAGAAGGATTATCACTGGGTAAACAAAACAATGGTGTGGAATAAAAAATTCAGAGTTGATTTCACGGCATTCAACTGGAGAACCGAACGCACCTGGGGATGGATTGATAAGCCATTCGGTGAATGTAGCCAATGCCATAAATGGGGACAAGTCGCTAATCATAAGATCCCTACTCCATACATCAAATGTGATGGTGAGCCATACAAAGACATTAAGAGATGGAATAAGTTGCATGTTTGTTTGAAGTGCATCAAGTCTGAAAACAAATCCATATCAAAACTAAATCAAGCAAAAGAAGTTAAACGCCTAATCCGTGAACTCAAAAAACTAGCGAAGGGAGCTTGAAATGATGGATGCACCGAAGAACCTGGGAGAGCTTCGCCGGATGCTTGCCGAGACAATGCACGAAGTTCGATATGGGCACATGGACCCTGCGCGTGGGATTGCAACGGCTAAGATCGCAGCTCAGATTGCGAATGCTTACGAGGTTGAGATTAAGGCTTGGGTTTACATCCAGGAGATGGATGGCGAAGTCAAATCACTCGGGAAGATGCCTATTAACACTCTCCCGTTCCGCAAAGAAACGGCTATCACTCTTGAGCAAGTCCCATGAGCAACTTCCCTTACCAGGAAACGCCATACGGATTCCAATGGGGTCCGGTGCTGATCGAGCGTTGCGCCTCTGATCCCAAGTGGGGTGTGATTCTGACCCTCAAGACTCAAAAGGGAACGGCTGAGGTTCGTGTTACTCCATCCGGGATCGTCAGATACAGCCTGGGGGCCAAGTGATCCGCTTCCTGAAAGCCTCCTTTATCACGCTCACCACGGCCTTTTGGGTGGTGTTCTGCTTCGGGGTTCTGAGTTGTGCGGTGGAGAACCATCGAACAGGCAAGGTAACTGATTCCCAGGTCCAGGAATACAACCGGGGCATTGAGGAAATGAACCGAATCATTGAGCGTGAACGTCAGATTGTGAGGGCTGCAAAGTGATTCTGGTTTCCATTGTTGTCATTACCCTCTGTGCCTTCGCGTTCAAAGGCATCTGGGACATCGTTACCGAGTCCGACCAGGACATCATCCACCGTAGGCAGCAGGAGGCTCTGCGGAGGTATCACAAGGCCATGGCGAAGGACCGCCAGAGGGCAACCGGGTATTGGATGGAGCGGGGGAAGATCATCCGTCCACGGGTGCAGGAATGAGCCACAGTCCCGCCACACTCGAAAAGCGCAGGGAGTATCAGCGGCTTTATCGGATCAACCATGCCGTGGCCATCGCCAAGGCAAGCCGAGAACGCTACCGGCATCTCAAGAGCCTGGGTATCTGCGTCATCTGTCGACTGTCTGACGCTCTCCCTGGTCTGGTCCGGTGCCAGGACTGCACTAAAGAAGCCCTAGCCAACAAGGCAGACCTGAAGGCTAGGAGAGATGCCCCATGAGGTGCCGCGCATCCGAGATCGAAGGCCAGTGCCAGAACGAAGCCATCACCGGAGAGTTCCTGTGTGATTACCACCTGGACCAGATCGAAGAGGGTCACCGGGTCCGCATGGTTGCCTCCCCCAGGTGCTCCGCAACAGCCAAGGGGATGTATGACCGGCCCTGCCGACTCCCCGCCGCTGAAGGTGAAGACCTGTGCCATGTCCATCTGAGGGCTAGCCGAGACCCTGCGTTGCAGGTGATCCAGGAACTGATCCGCAAGAAGCAAAGCGCGGCTTAGGTGTCTGCGGATTCTGCGGAGCGGAACATTGAAACACAGCAACCGTGCGGGTTTGCACCAACCAACCCGCCACTGTCCAGGAGATCCAGTGTCCCTGAATCTTGAAACCCAGGAACAACTCGACAACCACAACCGAGCCGTGGAACTTCATAACCTCAAACTCCGCATCGCCAAGCTGGAGCCAATCGTGGATCTCGCGGCGAAGTGGTATCTGGCTGGCACCCCGCAGGAAGGCGTGAACCAGGCACAGCTTGACCTGGAGGACGCCCTGCACACCTACCTTGAACTCACCTGATCTTGTCCAAAAGGAGGTCCCATGTCTTGCTGTGATGGCTGGTGGGAGCCTGATGAAGCCGTGAATGGAGAGTGCCCCGCCTGTGGCGGTCCTACCGTTGATGGCAGCGCACAGTCCGGCTGCAATTACTCACCCTGTATCTGCGAAGTCTGCGGTGATCGTCCCTGCGACGGCAGTTGTTGATCTTATCCAGAAGGAGCCCACATGGATGACCAGCGTGAAACATTGGCGCGAGATTACTTCGTCAAAGAGCGCAGCGACCTAATGGCCCGTGTCGCGGAACTGGAGGCGGCGCTGAAAATCGCAGCCGAGGCGATGGGGGAACGGCGAGGATACAGCGAAGGCTGGGAATGGAAGTATGGTCCCGCCTGGGATGAAGAAGATTCCATCGTGCGTAAAGCACTTAACCGCAACTGATCTTGTCCAGGAGATACCCGATGGATTACCACGGCATCACCCACCCATGCCCTGGATGGCTTCTGCCCCTCTGGAGGCGGGTCTTCTGCCGGAGGAACATCCACGCCTTCGATGAGGTTGGCTGCACCGAAGGTGGCTATCTCTCCTGCGATGCCTGCGACTTGGTAGTTTTCATCAAGTCCGTAGACACCACTTACCAAGAACTGTGAATGTCCACTGGAGGACGCATGAGAACCATCTGGAAATACCCTCTGGAAATCACCGACCGCCAGATGCTCCGAATCCCCCAAGGCCCCCGAATCCTCACGGTGCAGATTCAGGATGGGGCGCCCATGCTCTGGGCCATGGTGGACACCTCCGCCGGCATCCTCTGGGATGTGTGGATCAGAATCTACGGGACCGGGAATCCCGGCACTGGGCCAGAGGAGCATTACATCGCCACGTTCCAGAAAGACGGTCTGGTGTGGCACGTTTTCACAACCCTTGAGCCTCGCTTCTGAGGCTGTCCAGGAGCCCTATGCGAATCCTTCACTTCATAGCCCACCTGTTCAAGTTGAACGAGGGGAAGGTCGAGTCCTGGTGGGAACCCAACTGCGTGACCGGAAAGCTGATGATCGGCTTCCGCTGCGCTGGCTGCGGGAAACTCCAGGGTGCCCACCAATCCCACGCCATCGAATCCGAATGATCTTGTCCAGGAGCCTGACCGTGGAACGAATCCAATTTGCCCTCAATTCCCTGGCTGGTGTCTGTGACGGGTATCTGTCGAAAGAGGGCGGTGCCCTTGGTCGGCAAAGACTCCAGGAAGTGACCGACTACATCAATGCCTTGCAAGAACTGATCAAAGAGTCAGCCCAGCACGATTCATGGCGCTGCACCGAATACCAGGAGTGCCACTGTGGGCTGGATGAAGCCACCGATGAACTCGGCATCCCCCGCATCCCTTACCCACCCAAGATCCGAGCCTGATCTTGTCCAGGAGCCATCCCATGCCCACCCGCCTACTGACCACGAAGAAAGCCGCTGAATACCTGGGCATGGAACCGGGAACGCTGGAGAATTGGCGTTACAAGTCCGCAGGCCCTCCCGTGGTCCACCTGGGCAAGTCCGTCAGGTATGACCTCAAGGACTTGGATGCCTGGATCGAGAAGCAGAAAACCGCAGCGTGATTGGTGCCCGTGGTGGGAGTCGAACCCACAGATTAAGGATTTTAAGTCCTCTGCCTATACCAATTCGGCTACACGGGCCACGCCTATAATCCTAGCATCCCCGCCAGCACCTTCCCGATCTTCCCCGCGCCCCGGACTAGCTCCGGGGTTTGTTTATGCGTGTAGTGGTCGGACATGGAACCCGAGGCATGACCTACTAGGACGGCACGGGTTGAAGCCGTGACCAGTTCATCTGCCGTGCTGATGTAGGTATGCCGGAGGTCGTGCAGATTGATGTGATCCAGGCCCACCTCTGCGCGAAGTGCCTGCCATGCGTTATGAGCGTTGCCCCAGCCACCTAGGATCAGATCACCGTCCTTGGGCATCGCCTTCAGGATCTTGACCACATGGGGGCACAGATAGACCGTCCTTGCCCCCGACTTGCGCCCTGTCTTGTGGGCAGCGGCTGGGAGGTGGATCTTCCCTTTAACTAGGTCAATGTCAGACCATGGCCGCTGGGGCTTGCTGCCAATGGTGGAACCAAGCACCTCGCCTAGCCGCATCCCGGTTAGGGCCAGGATTGGGACCAAGGCGCGAAGCTGCCAGTGTGGGCACGACTTCAGCGCATCCCCAAGGATGCGGAACTCATCAGCCGTGAGCCTGTGCCCAGTCCTGGCGTCCACCTTGGGCTTGTCCTGCCCCTTGACTGGGTTGCCAACCCGGAGCTCCCACATCTCCGCACGGGTGAACAGTCGATTCAAGGTGCTGCGGACATGGGACGCCATAGCAGGGGTTAGGGATTCCAGTAGGTCTGAGATATGTGGCGCCCTGACTTCAGTCACCAAGAGGTGACCAATGGTGGGCTTGATATTTTTTTTAATGTGCTGGCGGTAGGTCTTGCCAGTGGACACAGCCACCTTGCCCCCGTCCACATAAACAGCCAGGAACCTGTCACAGAGGTCCGAAACCGTGCCCTTGGGCTTGGTTCGTCTGGCCTTCACCTTCTCGCCTTGGGGGTCGGCACCTCCCTGGATCTTGCCCCGCTGGATGACAGCCTGACCCCTCGCCCACTCCAATCCGCCATCTAGGCCCAGCCTGCCAATCTTCAGCATCCGCTTCTTGCCCGTTCTCCCACCACCTGCCCGATAGGACAGATAGAACGTCTTGGCCCCGGCTGGAGTCATCAACAGAACCAGCCCCGGAATGGTAGGATCTGTGTAGGTTTCACGCCTTCCGGTAGGGGTCCAGTTCCGAAGTCCTGCTTCAGTCCACTTCGGTGCTGCCCGTTCTTCCCTAGCCGAAGTTGGCGAATTCTCCGTGGTGTTTTCTTGCTGCATCGCAGTAGGCCGCATGAGCTTCTTCCTTCGTTTGGAAGATACCAAGATGGAGAGGCTTTCCATTAACCTTGATGGCCGCTCTCCACCTAGAGTTGTCCCTGTGCGCAAAAACGCCCTTTAGGCCGCTTTTATTCGATTTATCTTTAGGTTGGTTTCTATTGTTTTGACCTTGAGTACATATTCTCAAATGTTCCGGATTTATACATAACTTATTGTTGCATATATGGTCGATAGTCATTCCTTTAGGTATTTCGCCGTGAGTGATAGTGTAGGCGTAGCGGTGGGCACTTATACCCACACGTTTGCCACGCCTCCCGTCTGGTCGGAACAGCCCATAACCATTGCTCTGCTTGACTGAATGCCAGACCCAACACTCATCTGGTCCGCCCATCAGTGCCTTGCTCCAAAATCTCTCGCTAAGAGTCTCCACTCACGCTCCAAGATGGAGATTCATTCTACCACCGTTCTTCCCCCGAGCCGTGAACCTAGGACTATGATCGTGGAGTCAGGTGGAGGCAAGCCCTAGAAACAACAAGCCCCCGTGGAGTATCGGGGGCTTGGTTGGGGCATTGAATTGAGATTTTAAGTCTGACGGGCTTTCTGTGTGAAGTAACGTAGTTTATGGTTCTGACGTTTCATTGGTTTTATGTTCTGTCCCCATTCTTCCACCGGGAAGGAAAATGGCATTGGCTAACCTCTGTGGAGTCCAGCCTATTTCATGACCACCCAAACCAAGAAGATCGGCTGCGAGTTCGGCACACTCGTATCCCACAGCCTCGGCTGGAAGCCCTATGGAAGCTCTCAGAGCATCCTTGACCGAATACCAGTCCCCAAGCTGTGACAGGCCCAAGGCGAGATTCATCGGCCTGCCCGTAGGAAACACCTCGGGAAAGTCATCCATGCGGTTGGCGAGTGCATGGGCGCTGACCCCCATACCGAATCGGGCCTCTATCACTAGGGGTTGGCCCTCACAGATCCATAGAACCCCACAATGCCCCCAGCGGGAGCGAGTCCACACCCTGATAACCCAGGGGATGAACCCGCGCCCACGGAATAGGACCAGATCCCCGGAGTTCATTCCGGCTGGGCAGCGCGGGTGATGAGGCCGGTAGCGGTATCAACGCGGTCATCGGGCTTGAGTTGATAGACCTCGCTGATATGGGACTGTGCGAACTGGGCCATGGTCTGCGCCTGTTCCATGGCTTTCTGAGCCTTCAGGAACAGTGAGAGGTCGGAGGGGGAAATCTGTTCGGCCATGATTAGGCTCCAATCAGCTTGCGGGAAACGAGGTCAGCGCGGATCAGGCCATCGGCCAGGGCGCTGATAGCCTCGAAAGTGGACATACCTTCCACAGCAGGAGCCGCGCAGATGGCCGCGAACTTCTCAGCATCCAGATAGATGTTGCCGAAGCTGTCCTGGTTGTTGGGGCCGGGCATCCCCATCTGAGGTTGGCCCTCGCTCACGATGCCGACCTTCTTCCCGTCCTGGATGAGGTAGTTGGTCAGAGCGTAGGCGATCTGAGCCGTGAATACCGCAACCAGTTCACCGGCCACGTTCTGAACCTGACGATTGAAGGAAATGCTGGTTGCAGCCCATTCAGGAAGCAAAGATCCAGCGTTGGTAGTGGGGAGAGTAACGGCCATGTGGGCCTCCTAGTGTTTGAAGAAGTAGAGAATGAGGGCGAGAACCGCGAGGGCATAGAGGGCCAGCTTCTCGTTGGTGGACAGGCTGGACGTTCCTGCTGAGGTTGATCCGCCAACGGGGGCAGCGGGAGCGATGGGGTCTTTCTGTTCAGGTGCAGGCATGATGCCTCCAGGAAAAGGGTTGAGGGTTTAATACTTGATCCGAACGTAGCCCGCGCCGCCAGCGCCGCCTGCGGACTGGGTGGTGGAAGTTCCACTTGCTCCGGCACCGCCAGAGCCATAAAGTCCCGCGTTGCCAGGGGCCGCTGAGTTGCCACCGGGGGCCATCACGGAGCCACCACCACCACCACCACCGACGACAACATTGGAAGTGGGGGTGCGGGACCCGCCGTTGTAGTCCCAGCACCATCCACCCGCTCCTGCGGGCGGGCTGGCCAGCCCGATGTTTGCAGCACCGCCGCCAGGGCCACCGGAAGCATAGGAGCCAGCGTCGAAGGTGGTCCCGTAGGTTCCAGCCGGGGCATCGGTGCCGCTTCCGAGGGTAGGGGCCACAGTGCCTCCACCGGAGTTCCCCCCGTTCCCGCCGACCCCGCCCGCCCCGCCTGCCATGGTGATCGTGGTGAAGCCAGATCCGCTCATGGAACTGGACCCGCCCGCGCCGCCCGCGCCGCCCCCGGTAGCTCCAGCCGTTCCTGCGGTCCCTACGACGATGGTGTAAACCGTGGCGGGGACCACGGTGATGCGCCCCTTGAACGCCTGCCCTCCCCCGCCTCCCCCACCGCCGCGATTATTCGTGACGGACCCGCCGCCACCACCGCCGCCGCCCACAATCAGAAGTTCCACAGAGGTAATGCCCTCGGGGCAGGTCCAGGTGGTGGTTCCGGGTGTGGAGAAAATGGGGGTGTTGCCCATCACGCGGTTGGCGATCACAGCCGCCTTGTAACCGCCGATGCTGACGTTGCCGCCGAACTCCGCGATTACCGTGTCAGTGGTCCCATCGGCGTATTTGCTGGACTGTGCCGTGGAGTAGATGGCCCAACCCACGGGGGTTCCTGAGTTGTTGCCGGGGACCGCAGACCCGTTCACGGAGAAGCCCGCGCCTCCGCTGGAAAATACAGAACTGGAGATGACGTTCTGCACCAGGGCGACATAGGCCGAGAGCGCCCCGGCGCTGATACTGCCAGCCGCCACGGCACCGATGGTTTGATAGCCCTTCTGCCCGTTGATCCAGCTTGATCCATTGGACTGATACATGGAGCCATCGGGATCATAGGTGGTGTCGTTGATGACGAAGCACCAGCTATTCGTGGGCACAGCATTGGCCGCTGGTTTGGTAGCAATCGTGCAGACTACGGGGATCTTGGTCATCCCCGTGACCGCCACCAGGGAGTTCATGCTGGTGATCATGTTGCTGGTGCTGTAAAGCGTTGACCACGATCCCCAAGTCCCGCCCATCTTATTCCGGTAGTAGAGGGAGGCGTTGGCATTGACCATGCCATTGGCAAGCTGGAAAACGTAGCCAGAGTCAGCCGTGGGCCAAGTCATAACGCTGTGCCAACTTCCGGCGAGTGCAGGTACTGCATTGGTCGGAGCGTAGGTGTCGAAAATCTGGAAGTTGCCAGGAGTGTTCAGGTCGTAGCCGGTGTAGCGGGCAGACGCAGATTGGATCTGGCCCGAAAATACGCCCGTGGTAGCCGTGAGCGCACCCATGGAGACGGAGTTGGAGACGAAGTCCCAGTTATTCGTTCCCGCAAATGTTTGCAGAATGATTGACGCATTACGCCTGACTACAAACTGGTCCGTTCCGCCAAAAGCCCCGATGTCGTAGCCATTGGCGGGGCTATTGGCGTGGGTGAATCGCAGCAGTGACCCGTTACCGGCTCCAGTCGTGGTCGCCTTGATGACCTCCCAAGCACCGTCAGAACGGGTAGCCGTGAGCGCACCCATGGAGACGGCACCAGCCGAACTATTTGCCTGGTTCATGAACACATGATTGTCGGAGCAAAAATACAGGTTTTGACTGGCGGAGGCGTTCTGCACATACCCGGTTGATCGGTCAATCGTGATGCCAGAACCGCCGACAGTAGAACTTCCGACCCCGGCAACAGTGACGACCACGGGTTGGCTATATGCACCACTCGTAGCCGTGAGCGCACCCATGGAGACGGAGTTGGAGACGAAGTCCCAGTTATTCGTTCCCGCAAATGTTTGCAGAATGATTGACGCATTACGCCTGACTACAAACTGGTCCGTTCC
>Ga0214251_1000096_pt1 | contig 22369 bp, 22 predicted proteins | sample TroBogypolimnion_16_FD_153089 | JGI IMG/M metagenome (GOLD analysis project Ga0214251, IMG submission 153089) | Freshwater microbial communities from Trout Bog Lake, WI - 07JUL2009 hypolimnion | ecosystem: Environmental > Aquatic > Freshwater > Lake > Hypolimnion/Profundal zone | place: Trout... | reverse complement strand
CAGAACCGGTCGGGGAAACCAGAAGGATCTTCTGAAGCTTGATCGCACGATCTATGGCATCTTTCTGGTAATCCCTTAGCTCGAGCGGCTTATCGTCCGCCCCGGTGGCCGCATAAAGGCCTTCAGACGCTTCGGATTCAGCTTCTGAGAGGTCGGGAAGCCACAGCCCTGGTGCCAGTTCAAGTTCGTGTTTCCGTGAGTCCGCGTACTTCTGAAGGTGATGGAGCAGACCGGCCGGAAGAGTCTGATTACGAAGATTGAACAAATGTATACGCCCATCCCATTGCCGACGCTTGAAGGCCGGAGAGAACTGATATCCGGCCGCAAAGAACGAGAAGAACTCAGATAGCTCCTGAAGGACTCCGGAATCCTCACAGGTCACGCGAAGGTGTGCCTGATCGATCGAATTGACGTGTATGATGGCCATGTAGTATTTATTAGCACCCGGCCGTAAACTTTCGAAAGTCCAGAACGTTCTTGATGTGCTGATGCCTCCAGCGAAGTGTATCGAGAATCTCCGTCAGAACGTCCACGCCGGTCTGAAAGTATGTTTTCTTGTCGAGTGCCACACGTAAATCCGAATCCGCGTCGACGTAGGTTTCCAGATCCGAGCGAAGAGGCTTCGAGGCACCTTTGAATGGATCGTACGGCCACTTGCGCTCGTCCATTTCCTCCTGTGTCATCTTACCGGTGTAGTATAGCCACTTGGCATGACGAAGCTCGGACAGCTTGGATTCTGTGGTACGAAGCTTGAGCTTAAACTCCGTGAGGTATGCCAGGTACTTGGCATGAATCTTGGCGAACTTGAGGGTCGAGTCGTCCAATGCCAGAGAGTCAAGTTGACAATCGGATTCCCATTCCTTGATGATGTCTTCAACGGTAATCATAATGTAATCTGAAATTATTTATACCTATACAGGGTGCTACACGAGCACATTGAAGTAGTTGAATCGCAGAGTCAGATCACAGGGCAGATATTGAATCGTCTGTGCCTGTGTGTCAAACTGAAGCTCACCGATCGTGGTCGGAAAGGCGTCATGAAACTGAAACTGGCGATTTATCGTATTCTTCGAAGAAAGAACCGACAGAATCACATCCGTACGAAGAGGCTGACCAGATGTGGTCGCATTTGTTTGAAGCCAATTGAGCGCTTCCACATAATTGCTCATGTTCTCATCGACCATGAACTTTACACGAAGAGTCTCATATGTGATTGTTTCTCCAGGAAAATAAGCCGATTGATTGTGATAGTTTTCCTTGACTTCTCCCATGCTCAATGAAGGAATATTCACGGATGTGCAAAAATACTCAATGTTTGTAAATTTGGGATTCTGAATTGTCAGCTTAAAGTTAACCTGCTGCAGGAAATTCAGATTGGTCGTCAGCGAGTTCATTGATGTTTATTTATGGACAAGAAAAAACCGCAGTCCCCTTTCGAGGACTGCGGTCATGATAGCGAAGCTAATCAGCTTAGCTTGTAGCAGCCTGAACGCCGCGGAGACTGATATTACGCACAGAAAATGTTCTGTAATAAAAGTTGCCACGATCGGTGCCGTTCTGAGCACCAGCCGCCGCCGGATTGATCTGCTGAACGAACGGATTCGCGACCACGCCGTAACGCGTTTTGAAGGCGATACGAGGTTGGAAGGAAGCCGGATCGATCGCGCGGACCATGGTGAGCGGAACGTAAGGCGCATAGAAGATACCAGCGTCGTACGGATTCGTGCCACGATAGCCGACCGTGATGTAGTCCGTGAAGGTATACGGATCGATGTACACCTTGATGCGACCATTCAACACACCAGCAAAGGTGTTACCCGTGTCGTCGACTTCGAGCTTCGAGCTCAGAGCCGGCGCGTAGTCCAGAGAGCCAGCCGCGGCCAGAGCCGAGGCTACGTTGGACGAGCAGAGGATGAAGTTACCCTTGCCACGGCGAGTTTCCTTGGCGATCTGATTCGCTTCGAGCTCAATCGCCATGTGAAGGCTCTTGTACCGTTCCGCGGCCCAGCGACCATCCGCGTCCGTGCGGACGTCGTAAACACCAGGCGTGGTGTAGTTGAAGCGAGCGCCGAGGACGGCTTTCGCATTGATCGTTTCAATGACTTCACGATTGATTTCGAACAGGATCTCCGAGGAGAGGATGTTCGCCAGCTCGGATTCCGCATCGAGACCATGAACGGCCTTGAGATCCTGAGCGAGTTCCATCGTGTAGCTCGCCTTGAGCGCGCGAGTATTCGCGGTCACGACGGTCTTTTCGATGTCAAAGCCCATCGTAGCGAAGTCTTGATTACCGCTGCCGGTACCAAGCAATTCGCCGGTCGCCGTAGGCAAAGCCTGACCGACCAGATACGGAGCCGTACCAGCAAAGGTTTGATTACCCGAGAACGCCGAGGTGATCGGAGCCAGGTTCGCAAACAACACGGTTGAAGCCGAACTCAAGGACGAGACCAACGCCGTGTCAATCGTAACCACACCAGAGTTAGTGGTAACGGATGTAACACGAGTGCCAGGAACGACGCCCTGAGCGATCACCAAATCGCCGACCGCAAGGCCCGCGAGAGGAGTCGCCGTCAACGTGATGGTCGTAGAACCGGCCGTTGAGGTCGCATTGCTGATCGTACTAGTGTAGTACGAGGACTGAGAGGCCGTCGAAGAGCCAGCCACGGAAGGCTGATTCGAAGTCGTGCCTTGAACGCCGCCATAGAGCGAGTCGTCACCGGCCACAACGGTCTGACCGGAGGTCGTGCTCAACGCGGAGGTGTATTTCGGCTTGAGCGCGAAGATCAGACCGGTAGGTCCGCTCATCGGCTGAACGCCGGCGATATCGTAGGCGATCAAGTTCGGCATCGCGCGGCGCACGAGGGAGATCAAGATCGGATCGAAGTTTTGAATCGCACCGGTGCCCATGTCGGCTTCGGCGAGCATCGAGCGCTCTTCTTTGAGAGCCTTCTGCTGGTTTTCGAGCAATGCGGCCGTGACGGACCGGCGATAGTTATCCTTAAATGCAGGAGCTTCCGCGTGATCCAACACCGCTGCCCATTTTTGTTCGGACTGTTCGGTATTAAACATACTTTCTTTTTGTTATGGTTGGGGGTTATTCTCTCACCGACGATTCGGATTATTGCGTTCAGCGCGAGAGATAGCACTGACGTAACGTTTCATGTCATCTGGCAATGTAGCCATGGAATCTTCTTGACCCTCGATGATCATCGTACCCGAATTAACTACTTTCTGTGGTTTCACGTTCGCCTTCACGATGGAAGACGGCGCTGACTGAGGAGCCTTGCCAGAGAAGTACGACTCCTTGATCGTGGTCACCTTCTTCGAGAAGGCTTCCGCGGATTCAAAGATGACGTCCTTGGTGAGCTCCGTTAAACGAGAGGCCTGAGTGGTCGCCAATCCCTTCGACGCTTCCGCGAGAATGGACTTGCGCATCAACTTCTCGTTCTGAACTTTCACGGATTCAACGAGCTGATCATTCTGCTTCACTTGCTCCTGAAGCTCGACAATGCGAGAGTTCAATGATTCCACCAAGTCCTTGTCGGCCTTGGGAACCTCGATGTAGCTCTCGGCAAACACGTTCTTCAGAGAGGTGATGAAGCCTTCGGCGATCTCCGTGCGAAGGGTCGAGTCGACGGCGACTTGATTCTCCTTCATCCAGGATTCGACGACGTACACGAGGTACGAGTCGACCTGTTCGGTGACCGTGTTCATGATCTGCTCGGCTTTCTCGGACAACTTGATCTGATATCCTTCATGGAGCTGCTTACGAGCCAAGCGAACTTTGCTCTTAACGGCCGCTTCGAAGATCGTCTTGGCCTTGGACTTGAAACCTTCCGTGAGGTTGGCTTCACCGTTCATCAGTGCCGTGACGTCCTCTTCCATGTCGACTTGATCCACGTCGACTTCAGCTTCTTCAGCTTCGTCTCCCTCTTCATGCTCTTCCGTGCTTCCACAGGTGCATTCGCCGTCACAGGTACAGGTACATTCTTTGTCCTCTTCTCCGTGAGTTTCCGAGTTGGAATCACCGTTCTCGTCATCGAGCTTCTCAGCTTCGTCTTTCGAGACGGGTTCCTCTTCCGTGATTGGACCAGGAGCGTGTGCGATCGGAGCTTTAGCATGCGGCGCGGCCGCAATTGCCTTCTCCATATCTTTAACGCTCTGATCCATGCTCTCGATCGATTCCTCGATCTTCTTTTGGTTTTTCTTCGTGGCCATCTTCTTCAATGTTTGTTGGAGAGGAAGCCCCGAAGGGACCTCAGTCTCATACTATTCAATCTCGATCGAGCAAACAGGCTCGCTTCGAGTACCCATACCAATAACTCCCTGACGTATCAGGAGAGATTCTGTTAGCTGATATCCCGAAGGAATTGCTCAAATGATTTGATCTGAGCTTCAGCGTAAAATTCTTTGCTTCGTGTCTGACGGATTTTCTTCAACGACTCGTTCATTCGATCGACTTTGTTGGCAACGTACTGTTTTCCATCAAACACCCAGTCAACCGATTCCATGATTCCCTCGACGAAGGCCGAGGGAGCCGAGGGATCCTGAACAATGTCGACCGTGGCCAGACTATAATCTGGCTTCACGTAGGTCTTACCTGCGCGGGATTCAACTGAACCCATGCCGCGAGAGGACACTCCAAGTTTCACTCCACCATCCAATAGGCCCTTGACGATCTGTCCCATCGGAGTGTTGAGAATCAGTGCCTTGCCATACACATCATCTCCGTTCCAGTTCAATTCCGTGATGCGATGTGACACTTTATCCAGATTGATCGTGGGACCGTCCGGGTGATTGAGTTCACCTACCGCACGGCCAGTCGACACCTGCTCGGCGACGAAACGACTGACGGCCTCACGGAGTACGGAACGAGGATAGATTCGATTATTTCGATTCTGCTTCTCGGCCTGCATGAAAACGCCTTCCAAGAAGTACTTCTTCTCGGTGCCGGCACTTTCAATGAGAGGCTTGATGCCGTTCTCGTTATACTCCGTGATGAGTAAAGCCATAATTTCTTATTCCAATTTCCGCTGTTTTCTCTTTTCCCAGGCCAATCGCATTTTTGCTCTACTCTCTTCTGATCTTTTAGATCCAATATGTGCGACTCTCGTTTTCTCTATTACTTAGATTCGACCGTAGGGTTATTGAAAACCTGATCGACCAGAGCCAGCTTGCGAACTTCCAACGCCGCGATTGCCTTCTCGGCCAATCCACGTTGAAAAGCTTGCTCGGCCTGTTCGGTATTGCCGGCAATGACCGCATGAACAAAAGTTTCGGCGTGTTTATTCATCTTAAAGGTTTATTTATACGATTTGTGATTTTCAAGCCACCGGAGTCTCTTCGGGTGCAGGTATCTCTTCAGTAGGAACTTCTTCAGCAGGAGCTTCAGCTTCGATTGGGGCTTCCGGAGCGCCTAATCCTTCAGCACCGGCTGGCATACCACCCATGGCTTCTTCTCCGCCTGGAATTCCTTCTGCTGGAGTTCCACCCTGTGGAACGTTCTCTCCGGCGTCCGGAGCGATATCTCCCTTGGCTTTTTCCTCGGCAATCTCGAGATCCATCTTCTCGATGTCATCATCGGACTGACGAAGAACATTACGCCGCACCCACTTCTCGGAGTAGTATCGACCAATGAATTCGCCAACCTTACCAAGCATATCCATGCGAGCCGAAAGGACTTCGAAGTCCTTGAGTTCCGCGAAGTAGTTGTCTCGCTTGAAATCGATCGAGATCTTCTCCTTGATCAGTCTCCAGTCATCCTCGACGATGATACCTTTGAGAAGGAGCTGAGTCTTCAGAAGATTGAGGAACAGAGAAGAGAAGCGTCTCCGCAGACGATCCACGAAGCGTTGAAAGGCTACTTCCTCGCGATTGATCTCCGTGGACTTTCCGGCCGTCCAGAGTGATTCCTTGGCCTCGAAGCGAGACAGAGGAACATTCATGCAACGGTACAGATTCTTCTTGAAGAAGACGATGTCGTCGATCTGTCCCAGATTCTGTCCACCAGCCAAAGTCGAGATCTCGGTTCCGCGACCACCTTCACGACGAGGAAGCCAGTAGTCCTCGAGCATCGACATGTGTCGACGATCATCTCGCATGGCACCTGTATTGGCGTCATACACCATCTTATTACGATACTTCGACATCAACTCCTGCATGTACTGTTCGGCCTTGGCCTTGGGCAGATTGCCAACGTCGACATAGAAGATGCGTCGTTCCGGAGCACGAGAGATGCGATAGATGACCAGAGAGTCCTCCATCATACGCAGCTGATTCACCGGCTTCAGAGCCTTATGAATGTGAGAGACGATGCGCTTATGAGTTGAGTCAAGAAGACCAGAGGGAATGTAGCAGATTGCCGAGGGATCGATTCGAAGGCCCGTAACGGAGTCACCGGTATTGACCGTCTGAACCAGTTGACCAGCGATCTGATTCTCGTTGTATACGAAATACTCAGCCTTGGTCGTGATGAGCTTGACACCGGTCTCCGCATCGATTCGTGTGTCGACCTCACGGATCTTACGAATCTTGATGGAGTCGATGAATCGAAGTTCCTGAATGCCCTTCGATGGATCGTGATCATCGACGATGATGTGATAGTATAGGCGGCCGTCGACGTACCAACGACGAAAGATGTCCGAGCATTGGCGAGAGAAGTCGAGCAGGCGAAGCACCTCATCAAATTCTTTTTGAATCGCGTCCTTCACGTCGTCACCATATTCAAGGTCATTCATGACCAGCGAGACCGGTGCACCGTCTTCGCCAGAGACAATGGCCTCGTCCATGATGTAGTTCACGGCCATGTCACACTCGGGCTGCTCGGCCGCGTTGCGATACTTGAGAATCAGATCCTGATCTGAAGCTACGGTCGTACCGTCGATGTCGATATATTGACCAAAGTATCCACCAGCCGAGATGACGGTCGAACCATCCTCGCCTTCTTTGGGAACAAAAGATTTTTTCTCCGCAGGTTGTTCGGACGCAATAGGCAAAAGGCCGCGATCGAATTCAGGAGCCGTTGGTTGCAGAAGCTCCTGATTCTTTTTAATCTCACGAGTGATATTCAGACCGAACAATTTCATGGTGAATCTATTTATACCGTTTCAAAAGCTAAAAAGGGCGGCTCGATGTTACTCGAACCGCCCATGAGTTGCTTCTGAAGATTAGGTTCCGATACCACCGCTAATGGTTACACCGCCCACGTTGACGGAAGCGGAGACACCGGCCGAGATACCAAAGCTTCCGCCAGATCCACCCGAGCTCGGAGTCGAGCTGGCTTCCCAGTATTGATACTGAACCGTCACGTCGAATTCCTCGATAGTATCATTGGAGTCATAGGCCAGATCGATAGCACCGACCGTCGAAGGAAATACACCGCGAAAGATGTAAGTCTTCACAACGGCTCCAGACTTATCGAGCTGAGCAACGGACCAGTCGGTCATGTAGTCCTTGGGATTCGTGCGACCGATATTGGATTGATGCTGATTGATTCCGTTCATCCAACGCTCGAACGCGTCACGAAGCTTCATCGGCACGTCATTGATGACCTTAATGGTCCATTCAGGGAACGTGCGATCACCGGCGATCTTGAGCTTACGACCACGGAATGGAACCTCGATGAGGCCCTGAGTTGAGGTTGGAAGACTCGCGCCCTTGATCATGAAGGAAGCGAGTTCCGAACTACCACCGGCAAAGCCGGGGAAGTTACACGTGACCTGAAACAGATTAGCGCGAGCACCTCCGCCGGTCAGCTTGGACTTGAATTGATCTACACCTAGAGTTGGCATAAGTTTTTCTTTCTTTTATTTATATGTCGGTTTCCAGGTTTACGCGTTCGAGGCGCCAGCGATCTCCGAGAAGGAGACACCTGTACGAGTGGCAATGAAGTTCAGAGTGATGAAGTTAATCGATCGCGCAGGCTTGATGTAGATGTCCGCCACGAACTGATTGGCATCTACCACTCCCGGAGTGTTATTGGTCGAGTCGCACACCACAAGGAAGTCCGTGATGCCACGACGACCTTGAATGTCCCGCAAGAACGGTTCCGTCATGTTACGGAACATTGCCTGTGTGAACTGATCGTTGAGCTCGAAAAGCTGATACTTAGCGGCCGTCGAGATCGCTTTCTCGAGGATGATGAAGAGGCGACGAACGTTGATGCGATCGAAGGCACTCGGCTTGGACTGAGCGGTCTTGTCACCAAAGAGCAGAATGCCCTGACCGGGGAACGAGACGATCGGATTGATCGAGGCCTGATAGAGAGCGTCACGACCGGCCTGATCGGCGTTGTAGGCCAGCTTGGTCACACCCTTCAGATTGCCGCGATTGTAACCGGCCGGAGAGAACCACGCATCGGCTACCGTATCCGTATTAGCACAGAGGCCAGCCATGTGACCACACGCCGGAATCCAGACGTAGTTGTCTTGATACTTATTATAGACGTACAGCGGAGTCGAGTCGAACACGGAGTATGAATCGTGCGTGGCCGTCTGATCATTGAACTTGGCCAGAATGGCCGCTTGCTTGGCCGAATTGGAGGTCTGCTGCCAAATGTTCAATGGAGCCGAGATGAAACCAACGACATCCTTACGAGTGTTTGCGATCGATTGAACGGTTTGCTCCGCGGCACTGAGACCGGTCAAACCAGTAGTGTCGCCACTGAAGAGCAGATTGATGTCGATCGTTGCCGCGTCGAGGAACACGGTATTCAATGCATTATTGATGTCACCAGAAGCACCGATCACGGAACCGTCCGAACCACTACCACCAGGAGTACCAGTGATTTGCAATGTGTTGGAGTTGCCAAGCACGTGCGCCAGTGCCGTCGTGGTGATCGGCAGATTGATGAATGCCGCGCTGTTCAAAGATATGTCCGCATTGGGAATCTCGGCGACGAGAGTGTTGCCATAGATCCACGAGGAATTACGATTGATGTAATCACGATAGTAATTGTTCGTGCCATCCGGACGCTTACCGTCCGTGTAGAGTGACAAATTCTGCCACTTCTCGATCAAAGTGCCAGGAGTACCGGAGATACCACCATCAATATCAACCACGGCCACGTGAACTTCATCGGGTTCGAAGAACGTCAACTTGGCCGACGTCGTTGAGGTGATGAAGGAACTCGACAGCGTGATGAGATAGTTTGAACCGGTCGTGGAGATCGATTGCACACGAGCCGCGGAACCAGTGGAGATTCCGGTGCCGATGACGTACATTGAGGTAGAGATGCCGGTGTTCACAAAGGAAGCACTGGAAACCAGAACCGTGCTCTGAGAAGCCGCGATAGTATTGCTAGCCGTAGTGACGACCGTCGTATTGTTCGAGTTGTAGGTCGGCACGTAGTCGAACAGCTTGCCATATGAGTCCGTCGGGCTCGTAGCCGCCGTGACGACGTAGACGACCAGAGAGTTGCCCGTAGTGCCAGGATATCGAGCGATGAAAGTGTACGATGAGGATCCAACCGGAGAAGCCGCGGAGCTCGAGAGGTTGTTGAACTGATCGATGTTACCGATCAAAACGCTCGTCGAAGCAGAAACATACGATCCGGAACCGGAGTTCGTGATGTAGGTCGCGATCGCATTTGCCGCGTCAGACTTGATCGAGCGGGAAACCTTGAGTGTGTTGCCGTACTTAAGAAAGCTTGCGGCGGTCAAGAACGGAACCGCATGAGCCGCATCGGGCTTACCGAAGTTGGTGACGAGGTCTACTTCCGAGGAGACCGTGACGGGAATGCCGATTGGACCCCACTTAAACGGACCGGCATAAGCGCCGATCGAAGTGGCGACGGCTGGTACGACGTTTGACAGGTCTTTTTCTTGAACCTGAACGCCTGGAGAGACAAGGAATGCCATATTAGTTGTTACCTTTCAGTTATTGGTTTGATAAGTTGAATGACAAGAGGATTAACTCACTTAACCGTATTTATTATATTTCACTTTTCAACTGTAGTTCGAGTTTCACAGAGAATCCCATGCGCGCTGCTGCTCGAGCATCTCGCTGTACACTTCCATTGATCGAGTCGCCTCTCCTTGAGTTGCTCCTCCCAGGAAACCAGCTGGCACCAGCTCGTCCTCCATCGCCTTCACGGATTCCGCAAAGAGCATCTCCTTGAGCTCTCCGTCCTTTAGCTCCGCAAATGGAGTGGTCAGAAACCAAGCCAACATCACGAGGTTCATCACGAGGTCATCATGATTGTTTCCCTCGGCCTGATAGCTGTCTCCATGAGCAGCAAACGTAGATAGTTCGAGTATCGCGTCGGAGTCATGAATCGTCAGCTTCTTTCCCTCGATCAGATCTTTCAGGAACGAGCATCCAACCTTCTTGACTCTCTTGGTCATCGTAACGCCGATGCCTCCCTTGACTCCAGATCGTTCCACGAAGGTGTTCTCGTATTCCATGTCATAGTATACTCCGTTGCAGACCACCTGTCCGACGTCATTGTTCTCAATGACGATCAGAGCCTCGTTGAATCGCTTGGCCACGCCAACAATGAGATCCGGAAAGATCAGAGGAGAGATCAGATTGTCTCGAAAGGTAGCCACCTGCTCGAACGGACGAACCGAGAGATCCGTGACCGTCAGAGTGGAATAGTCCTGTCCTCGTCCCTTACATACGTCGACCGTGACGACATATCGATGCCCTTCAATCGGCTTCTGATAGATCTTCACGTTGCGAATCGTCTCGATTGGTATCGAAGCCTTCAGAGCCAGCAGATGTTCGGCCGCAATAAGAGTGTCCGTAGATCCAATCGCGTGATTGTTATACTCTTGATCAAATTGTGCCTGAGACGTATTGGCGATAGTTTCCTGCTTCCACTTCTCGTCTCGTCCTGGAACATCCCACCAGTCCACACGAAAGGGTTTATACTCATTGGCTCCTTGAACCGCTCCTTGCCAGAGCCGATAGAAGAGATTACCAACTCCGTTCATGGTCGACGTGATGATGACCTGCGACTTCTTGCCAGAAGAGATCACCGGATAAGTTGACGTGTAGAAGGTATCCGCATCGTTTACGAATGAAAACTCGTCAATGTAAAGCAATGAAATCGATTGACCGCGAATGGAGTTGCCCGATGTGGCGGCCGCGATGATTCGCGAGTTATTGGAGAATGAGATCGATCCTTTATTCAGAGCACGACATCCCGGTTGCAGAAAGAACGGCAGATTTTCCAGAGCCAGAGTAATGCGCGCCAGCATCTCGCGAGCCGTCATGCCCTTATTGGCCAGGATAGCTATAGTCTTATCGGCGTGAAAAAGAGCATACCATAGAAGATATATCGATACGGACACAGACTTTCCCGATTGACGGCATGCCAATACAATGTTGAATCGATTCTCATTGAACTGCTTGAACATCTTCTCCTGATATGGATAGAGATTGAAAGGAACCAATCCCTTGTCGATGTTGATGATCTTGCAATATGTTCGAGCGAAGTAGGCCGGATCGACCATGCACTTCTTATACTCCTCAATCTCCTTAGCCGTGAAATTCTGCTGAATGCCATCACGCTTGACATTAGCATTGCCAAGATATGAAAGGCCGATCTTCGACTTGTCAATTACACGTTGCATATTTTGGAGCATATACTATTAGCATAGAATATATGTATCCTAGCGATTGAATCGTCGCATTATATGCAAGGCGTCTATTCTGTTTTACCGTATCTAATCCTTTCAATACCGATTCTCGTGATCTTTTTTTACCTAACAAAGATTGTGCTATTTTTAATCTTTTTTCAATCGTCATATTCGCAGCACACGTGTTAGACATTTTTTTGCAATATTCTATAGATCTTGGTTTTTTAAGTTTTTTACCTTTATTGAGTTTAGACAATTTATCTTTATGTTCCCGAGATAGCGGTTTAAGTTTTCTACCGATAGCTTTTTCTGATATTCTACGTTTAGTTTCTTCAGTATGCGGTTTTCCTTTTATGCCTTTTTTTCGAATATAAGAGCCATTGCCTCCACTGTTACTTTTATTCAACCATGATTTATTTGCGGCCGCATTTACTCTTTGCAAAAATTTAGCTTCATATGCTCTAGTTTGTTCAATAGAATTAAACAAGATAATTTTCTTAATCATAAAACTATCATGTCCTTCATGTTTTATGATTTGCTGCACTAATTTTGAAGATGTGATATAGCCATCATTTGTCATAAATGTAGCAGGATTTGTTTCTCTCTTAAATGATTGGGCTCTTGCATATTTAGAACCAGCATAATATAGTTTACTAGTTTTATGCTGAATAATATAGAAAAATGGAAGTTTAGGAAGTGAACACAATAGTTCATGCGAAGGATGTCGATAAATATGCATAGCTGCGGTTCTCTCGTTAATTGTTGAACTGTAGAGCTGGCGGATGTTGATAGCATCGTGGCCAGCATTCCTATTTATACTTTAGGATGTTTCAACAATAATATCAGAACCACTGGCTAATTTTTGCTGCAGATCCGCCGTTGTGCCGACGAACACGGCGACATTCGTCGCAGGTTGCTGAGATGTAGGTGCATCCTCGGCTTTCTTGCCAATGATGAGCTCCTTGCGTTTCTTCTGCAGATCCATGAGTTTGTCCGTCATGTCGGACGTGGCCTGAAGCATTCCGGTCAAGACTTCAAACGCTCGTGGATGCTCGGCTTCGTCGGCCACGACGATGAGTCTGTCCAAAGACTCCTCGGCCTTCTGAATCAGAGTCTTTAGCTTCTTACGTGCAAACTTATAGTCTTCCTCGGAATCTGAAACGAGTTCTTCCTTCTCGGGAGCTGGAGTCATGACTGCCGGTGCAGATGGCAAAGCCGGCTTCGCTGGAAGATTATTCTCCAGCGCCGTCAGAATGCTCAGATGTTTATCATGACTCATAATATATCAGTAATTAACTATAATGTGATTGACCGTCGAGTATTCGGCCGTTGCCACTCGCTCGCAATCTTATTTGAAGCCGGTATTATTGACATCACCGACGATGTGGATTCTGAATTCTTGTTCGGCCATAAAACTTAAAAAGTTCTCATTGACCCGCTGATGGCGAGTTTGTGACAGCGTTGTCCACATTGGATTCCACGTTCGTGGTCGGTGCTGAATCAGAAGCTACCGACCTCACCAACTTGGCGCGAACCACCACCCCATTGCTTGTCGTGGAAAAGGTTGCTGACGCAAGATTTGTGATGTCATAACCAGCAGGCAAATTTGTCACCAACTGGCCGAGCGTCGTCAGCGGCACGATGATAACTGCCTTTCCACCGATGATGGCGTTCGTCCCTTTGATGGAAATAAATCCATTCGGAACTACCGCTTGAGACATTAGGCTCTCGCCAACTCCAACTGGCAAAGTGGTGGATACAGTCACAGCTTCCGTCTGGACATCCACCGAGCTTTGAGCGCGAACAGCTTGAGAAGTTATCCCCGCTAGAATAGCGAGGCCGATAGTAATTAGAGTTTTTTTCATGGTTTTATTGGATTCGGATGTATGCGCCAGACGTGCTTTGCGCCTGATACGCGATAGTTTGCCCTGCGGTTAAAGTGACTACTGCTGTGTCAGCAAAAGAGCCGCCCGTCACGCTCAAGGTGGTCACGCTTGACTTGGTGTGAATGCGATAAATCTGGCCTACCAGCGTGCCGCTGGACGGCAACGCGATGGTAATACTGGCGATGGTTGAGCCACTGGAAAGATAAACAGTTTCATCCCAGTATGACGTGGAAGCCGTCACCGTCCCGCTGGTCGCCGACGAGGTCGTTAAGTGTGGCGCAAGGTCTTTGCCTGCCTCGTTGACAGAGCCAGCTACATAGATGTTTGAAGCATTCGTGTAGTAGCCTGATTGCGTCATAGTTCCGGTAATGTCTACTTTAGCTTGTGGTGCGTTGTTTCCAACGCCTATGCTGCCTTGAACTATGAGGCCGTTATCGGGCATCTGGAATGTTCCAGACGTATAGCTTTCACCAATAGCCATGCCTGACGTGTATGAGCCGCTTATTTTGCCGCCACCTGTATCGCCGTTAGAACCGATAGCAACCATTGGGCGGAGTGCAGCACTTCCAGAGCCACCAGAGCATACAGAAAAAATTGACTGACCAGTATAGCCACCACGGTCGCTAAACGTCCACTGCGCGGCTGCGTTCGTCCAGGAAAAGCCAAAAGTATAAAAACCTAAAGAACAAACACCACCACCACCATTGGTCTTGAGCCTTAAGGAAGGAGAGCCGCCTTTAATGTAGAAGTTATCAGTGCCAGACTGGAAAATGGTGTCGCCAGAGCTATTACCTATGCTGCCGTTTACATCGAGCTTGTAGAGGGGGTTGTATAAACCAACTCCTACATTTCCATAAAAGGTCGCATAGCCGGAATCAGCGTCCATAGTGATTGTTGTATTACCTGCTTGTGCGTTCATCACCAACCCATTGTTCGGACTTCCTGGACCGCCTCCTTCGTCTATGTTGCCGATGCTGACGCTGCCGTAGCCGCCATTTCCGTAGTCGTGACATGCTATCCACAACTTTATCGAATATTCATCCTCAGGCGACGAGGCAGTCATGTAATTAATCCACTGAACGCTGCCGGAGCCGGTGGAGGAGAGGATAGCTCCTGGAGCTCCAAGAGATTGATTTTCATCATAAAGTCCGGCAGGGACATAAAGATTGCTGGCTGTTACGTTAGTGCCGCTCGCGTTGTTGATGTTGGTGGCCAGCCCGATATTATTCATTGAATATTGTACATTCAAAAAATTCGTATTGATCTTCTGAAATGCAACTCGAAGAGGATCACCGGTGTGATCATTGGCATTCGTTCCAACATTGACAAGATTGATATTCTGAGCATGACTACAGAACATCAAGAAAAACATGGCAATGAATGACAGTAGTATTTTTTTCATTTCTAATCTTATTTATCTATTTCATGTCCGCCGTGACGTCTATGGAATCTGCCGTCACACTGGTATTGCTCGCATCCGCATTGGTGACACCTGGCGGAACGAATCCCTCATTGAATCCAAAGGTATCAATTGATGTTATGATGACGTAGCTGTTTGGAGTATCTTGCATCGATGATACTCCGGTATGAACATATTCTCCAGCCGTGACGGAAGTGTCGAGCTTAGGAATCAGACCGACCTCGACGAAGCGAATCATACCCTTAGATGACTGAGGACCACCAAAGCGTACGCGAATCGTGAAGTCGAGTGAGTACACGATCACACGGCGACGATCGATCGCTCCATCATAGTCATCCGTCATATTCACGGAATTCAGAATGATCGGAACATCCGTGATCGATCCAGGATACTCCATATCCTTGACGCGAACCGTATACTCTGGTTGAAACTCCGGAAGGATCTGCTCAACGATCTGTAACACGTCGTCCTGATTACGTCCATACACATTGAGCTGCATTCCCAGAAGATATGGAACTGACTGCCAGGTTGAGCTGTAGTTATTGGTATCTCCTGCAATCGGTTGTAGACTGCGATTCAGACGATTGAGCTTGATCTCGGGATCGTACTGAATCGACGTGATCTCGAAAGACATGCGTGGAACCTTGACGGCCACCTTGTCGGTCGCCAGATCCGGTTGCTGAGTGATGCGATCCAGGAACTTCTGCTTAGGACCATATGAGATTGGACAACGCTCGACGTTCGATACCACTCCATTCTCGGCAACACGTCCGACCGTGATCGAGTTGAAGAGCGAACCAAAGATAGTCACGATCTTCTTGATCGTTGCGTTGTAATGGTAGGTCTGAGTAAGCATGATCAGGAGTCGTTCGATTCCCCAAAGGGATTTACTTCCGTGAAGTCAATGATGGAGTTGGCACGTGTCTCGAGTGCGTTGTTCTGAATCGAGATGTCTCCATCATTCAGAGCCTCATCTCCATCCGTCAAAGTCACGACGTGTGTGATCGTCGCCACGGCACCAGTGATCATACCGGTAGCGATCACTCCGGATGCCAGGGGATGAATGGTTGAATCCATGAATCGCAGCGCCGAGAAAGTGATCGTCGTCGTCGAATTGGAGTTCAATGGATCAGACAATTGAATGTTCGTTACCTTGGCCGTGCCAGTAGCACCGGAGGCGTAGGCTAGAGTGATCGGCTCTTCGATGTTGAACTTGACCGTCTGATTCGAATACGTTACAACGGCACGGTATGAGGAGTCCAGGGACTTCTCGGCCTGCAGGGCATCTACTTGATCGATTCCGGTGTTCATGTCTTCTCCGCGGTATTCGAAGAGTTCCAGAGTCATTCGATATACCGGCAGATTGTTGAGCTGATGAAAGGGAGTTTCCAGATCCACATACTTAATCTCGAAGAGACCCTTGATGCCTGGAATGTAGATCAGATCGCCTTCGGACGGGCGATAGTTGTTGTAGCCCGAATTCCAAGTTCCGACCGTACTATTCCAGCGTCGACGCGAAACGATGACCTTGAGCTGATTGCGAAGCTCGAGGCCAAACTTAGACATGAGCACTCCGTCGCCTTCATATCCCTCAACCGTCTCAATGTACATCTCGATCTCATAGGCGGAATTGAACTGAGTCTCCGTATCTTCATTCAGAACCTTATCCTGAGACACGATCGTGCGAGGCAGATAGAACATATCAAATCCATACACCTTTATGGATTCGATGATCAGATCTTCATACAGATTCTTTTCACTCTGTACATTTTGACCGAAGTAGACGCTACGTGCCATGATTCTATTTATGGAGAGATCTCAATGACGTATATCATGTAGGTTACCCTACATAGACGTCTTCAGCCTGTGTACATGTCACACGGCAATTCCCACACACTGCGTACCTCAGCCTCGAGCTCCTTGATCTCTTCCTTGGCCTGAGACATAATTTCCGCGCCGTCGATCTGAACTCCACCCGGAAGAGTCATGTTCTTGAACTTCGAAAGGTTCTGTGCCCATTGAAGCTTGATCAATGCCGTGGCATACCTCTTCAGGTACTGATCATTGTACACGGTCGGATAATCATCTGGATTCAAAGTCTGATAGCACTCGACGACGATCCAGGTTCCTACCGGAATTCGTTGAGCCCAGTCGGTCTCGATATGAAGCTTCTGCTCATGACGCGAGAAGATGATTCCTTGATCCATGCCATTGAGTACCATGTCGATCAGCGACATATACTGACGCGTCATCTCATAGTTGATCAGATTGCCCGGTCGACGAAGATCATATAGATCATTCAGATGAAGCTGATAGTCAACCGAGAAGATGCCCTGAGTCGAGTTGGCCACGCCTATGGGAAGAACGCGAAGCACATAGATCAGCTGTTCAGGAAGTGGAATGTACTGATTGTTGAAATCAGTTTGTGTGACCTGATACTTGTAGAAGTTACGAACGACTCCATCCGTATGATAGTTTTGATACAGCTGTATGGCTTCATCGATGCGATCGTCGATCTGATCATCATCGACGTTGATCTCGAGTACCGGTGCGCCGAGGCGACGTAGGCAGTAGTCAATCAGTCCCTGACGTGAGGATGGTTTGGCCATAAGCTTTATTTATTCGCCATTCAATGTCAAGCGCGGAGAGAGCCGCAGATCACGCGGAGACGCGTAGTCTTCATAGGGCAGACGAGCCAGAGGTTGCTTACGATGGCCGACGTTTAGCCGAATTCCTTTCAAAACGAACATCGAGCAGAAGCAGCGATTACCTTTCAGAGGAGGCCAATTTAAGGCATATCGAAATAGATCACGAATCGAGTAGGCTTCTGGATGTGCAATCTGCTCGTCGAGCCAGGATTCCAGACGCTTGGACTCCTGAGCCGTGAGGCCATCAATCGTGTAGATCTCAACCTGCTCGAGCTCTCCTGGCTTGAAGTCACGTTCACGCACATGTGGATAGAAGTTCTCGACGATGCGCCCATTCGAACGTACGAAGGCCGCATGCGTACCGGTTCCATGTGTAAGGAATCGAATGGCACGACCCATGATGTCATGATTGCTGATCCAGATCGCGACTCTGACTTGATTCTTCATGGAATCTATTTATATGGAAAAGAAAAGGGGCTTCTCCTTTCGAAGAAGCCCCTGATGATCGATGTGATTAAGGATTAAAATCCGTGAGACCAGCCAAAGAATACGTGATAGCGCTTACCCGAGTAGTCGCCGGCATTGTTCCATTGACCATAGCAGATACCTGTATTCAGCTTTCCACCCCAGAAGTTGCCGTACTGAATGTAACCACCAACGTCTTCGATCGTCGAGACCGTGGTCGATGAGCCGGAGCAGGGAGTACCGAGGCCACCCAGAACGAACGGAACCACCGTGATTTGATTGAGCGTAGGCTTCAGACCGGCCAACGGTCCAAGAAGGAATGAATCCACCTTGGAGCCGACGTTGATCGGATATCGAATGGTAACGTTACCAGACACGAGTGAGAACTGACCAAGGTAGTCGACGCCTAGGCCACCAGCACAGTACTGATTGAAGTTATACACGGCCAACACACCACCGCCAGTAGTATGTCCGGCTTTGAGATGAGGTGCGTAAGTCAGATAGGGTTCAATGGCATAGTTTGTAGCCGTAAGAAGACCACCGGACTGAGCCTGTGCGTACAACTTGTTGGCCGCATCGCCAAGATTGAGTGTGCCAAGTAGATTCGAGACCGTCGTCGACTGCGCTTGAGCCGAGACGGACGCGATGATTGCTAGAGTGATCGTGAGGAATAATGCTTTGATGTTTTTCATGTTGGTGTTGTTAATGTTGAGGTAACGGTTTAATTTATCATCGTGACGAGCCAAAGTAAATCACTTATTTTCGACGACTGGTGTTTTAGGTTTTGAATCACCGATGATTGCGGACTTGAAGATGCCCCAGAGGGCGCCCTCATGTTTATACCAAGTCCAGGCGGCCAGAACGTTGTTCCAGTTGGCATGAGTTACCCAGCCGGCAATCACCACAAGCAAAGCATGGATTGCCGTGAGGCCGTGCCAAGTGGATTGAGAGACGAGGCCTGAGGCCTGAAGCTGTTGAACTATCTGAATGAGGTTCGTGTCGTTCATAGATTATTTAAGACGAATGTTGACCACAAAGCCGTCGCCAATTTTAGCCACGCTTAAACCCGCAAGGTTTGTGGATGTGATTGGCACATTGGCCGAAATACCGGACGCCTGAATCATTTGAATGATTCCGTCCATCTGCGCGGCCGTCAACTTTATCGGTTGAATGCGACTCGTTATATTCGTGATTGTCGTGACAACGATTGTGGGTGCGTTGGTAGCCACGCTATCCGGAGCATTGGTAACAACCGTTGAGTCTTGAGCGTAGGTGATTCCCGCCAGAGCGAGACCGATGATGATAGCTAGTTTTTTCATAGTTTGTAATGGTTAGGTGTTTAGTAGGTGCGTATCGAACCAACAGTTATCCAGCAGTTTGTTGCTCCGGTGTTAAAATACAAGTTTGCCTGCCATACAAGACCTGAGAGACTAGCGACTGTCGGCATAGGAATACTGTTTGTGTAGTAGAACCAAGTCATGTTGGTTCCAGCAGGTGTAGTCACGTTGTGGAAGCCTCCTAAGCGATAGACCGCAGCATTGTTGGACGTGTAGTTCATTGAAGAGTTGTCCGTAAAAGTGCAGGAGTTGGTCGAAGCAACTTGATACCCAACAACAAAGTTTGTCCCGTAAATAAACTGAGGTGGAACCGTTAAGATAAAATTGTTACCGCCGGAGCTTGACGAAACGCGGAAGGTGGAAGTAATAATCCCGCCTCCAAAGTCGAAAAAATTCGGCAATGCAGCTTGGACACCACTAAAATTTCCGGGTGCTTGGTCATTGTAGGCGTAGGAAAACCGGAAATAAAAAGTATTAGATACGATGCTAGAAGCTGGCAAATTGGTGGCTGCGCCAAGATTGAGCGGCGTGGCAACCTGATTGACGACGTTGGATAGCGTCGGGCTTGGCGGTTGCGCGGAAGCCACTGTCGCCACGTTCGTCGTCACTCGGTTGTTATTATCAAGCCCAAGCGTCGCCACCGATGCCGCGCTGCTCGGCGTCGTGATGAACAAATTCGTTCCTGCGACATGTAAACCGCCAGTGACATACGTTCCTCCAGCCCTCACGTTCAACTTACCTCCTAGTCCATCGCCAATCTCGACTCCTTGCCCAGATTGGTCGTCCGCACAGCGGACGTAGTCGCTGCCAAAACCACCACCGGTGCCGCCGATTATAAACGCTGTTCCGCTCTCACTCAAAAAGAAAATTGTGCCATCGCTGCCAAACGCAAAGCGGGACAGTAAGGTTCCATAACTGTCCACTGAACCCATGTTAAAGTAATCACCTCCCTGATTCCAAATTCCAAAAAAACCGCCTTGGTCGCCGTGAATTTCAAGGTTCATTGGGAAGGCAGAAACAGAGCTGCCGGGGGAGATGCTTGGGCCGATAAATGTGCCGGACGCAGTTATGTCAAGTTTGCCACCAAGTTGAGCTGCACCTGTGTCAGCGTCCATAGCGATTGTTGTATTACCTGCTTGTGCGTTCATCACCAACCCATTGTTCGGATTATTTGTATAGCCTCCGGCGTCTATGTTGCCGATGACGACGCTGCCGTAGCCGCCATCGCCATAGTCGTGACTTGCTATCCACAACGTTGCCGAATCGTCATACACCTGTTGCGCAGTCATGTAATTATTCCAAGAAACGCCGCCGGTGCCGGTGGAGGTGAGGATAGCTCCTGGATTTCCAGTAGATTGATTTGCGTCATAAAGTCCGGCAGGGACATAAAGATTATGCGACTGGTCAGCCAGCAGCGTTGAGGTGCTGCCGCTTGGGTCGGGATAATAAAGCTCCACGCCGTAATTGGTGTCATACTTCGCTAGGTAGCCAGCACCTGCACCGGAGTTGGGGTATAAAAGAAAACCACCAAGACCACCAACTCCTGCGCCGTTTCCAACGAGTGAACCGCTTCGGCCAGGAGCAGGATAATTCAGCCCTGCACCATTCGTCACCACGCCGGAGGTGGTTAGGTTGGTAGCCGAGATCTGAGTTAGGACAAAGTTAGTCGTAGCCAGACCATTTGTGACGGAACTCGTCACGAAGCCATTAGTTAATCTGGGCAACGAATTCGTATAGAGGATCGTAGAAGGATTCGTGTAGACCAACGTAGTGAATCCGTTGGTTGCAGTAATGTTTGTCAATCCCGAACCGTCGCCAATATATGTGCCGGTAAACGTGCCAGAGTAGTTGGCATTGAGCGTGACCGGTGTATTGAAAGTCAGCGATGTCGGATAGTTTGTTCCGCCAAACACATTCAGCACATAGGTTCCGCTTGAAGTGACGGCATCGCAAAACACACGACGAACCACGTAGAATCCCGCCGCGTTGGTCGAGGTGTATTGCTGACCGCCTGAAATCCACGAATAGGCGTTGGTGGTTCCCGGCGTGATGGTTTGTGCTGCACCGTAACCAATCTGTTGCAGATTGGTCTTATCATAGGTGATGTAGATGTCAGGGTCAATCTGAATGCTTGGATTTGGCCCATTGCCTGTGAAGTTCAGATAAAATGTTGAAACGAATGGACCAGACACGGACTGATAGGTATTGGTCGTTATGATGGTCGCAAAGATTTGACCAGCCGTAAGATTGGTAAATGACTTGATGTAGTTGGTCGGAGCCGTTGAGCCGAACAAAAGAGCAACCGTGTTGGTGGTCGTTCCCACGCGATTCGTGATTCCGACGTTGGTGGTGTTCAAAGAGCCGTAAAGGATTTGACCGGATTTGAGAATCGAGGCGACGTAGTTTGCCGTGACTAGTTGATTGGCCGATGGACTGGCCGTATTGGTCGAGATGTCAAACGCACTATTGGTGATGTAGAGTGGACCTTGAACGTAGCCTTGCACTTGCAGTGTGTTCGTGACGTAGATGGCGGGGAAGTTGGTATTGTTTGCGATGGATGTGTTGACGAAATTCGTGGAAGCTAATCCATTCGTGACGGATGCCGTGACAAAGCCATTGGTCAGAGTCGGCAACGAATTCGTGTAGAGGAACACTACCGGATTCGAGTACACGACGGTCGTAAAGTTATTCGTTGCCGCCACTACGAGGTTCGTCGTAATAGTTAGATTCGCGCTATTGGTAGCCGAGATCTGCGTCAGTACGAAGTTCGTCGTAGCCAAGCCATTGGTGATGGAACTAGTCACGAAGCCATTAGTTAATCCGGGCAACGAGTTCGTGTAGAGGAACACTACCGGATTCGAGTACACGACGGTCGTAAAGTTATTCGTTGCCGCGACCACCAAGTTAGTCGTAGTAGTTAGATTCGCGCTATTGGTAGCCGAGATCTGAGCTAGGACAAAGTTAGTAGTAGCTAAACCATTTGTAATCGAACTAGTCACGAATCCATTAGTTAATCCGGGCAACGAGTTCG
>Ga0214251_1000095_pt1 | contig 22616 bp, 28 predicted proteins | sample TroBogypolimnion_16_FD_153089 | JGI IMG/M metagenome (GOLD analysis project Ga0214251, IMG submission 153089) | Freshwater microbial communities from Trout Bog Lake, WI - 07JUL2009 hypolimnion | ecosystem: Environmental > Aquatic > Freshwater > Lake > Hypolimnion/Profundal zone | place: Trout... | reverse complement strand
GTATCTGGCCACTCGAATCTCCAAGCTTGGTGGAGAAGAGGCTTCGAAGATGCTAAGTCCCTGGAACATCATTGAATCCAAGGAAGTAAAGCTCAAAGGTCGCATGCAGCTGATGTATGAGCTCGTCGGCATTCAACAGCTTGACTACATGGATCTCTTTCAGAAGTTTGGCTACACGTATGGTGCTCAGGAACAGTACACGCTCGATCACATCGCCAAGGTTGTTCTCGACGAAAGCAAGTTGGAATATGAAGGCACTCTCGATGACCTCTATCATGCGGATCATCAAAAATTTTTGGAGTACAACATAAAAGATGTGGAGCTCGTAGATCGCCTCGAAGAGAAGCTCGGTCTGATTCAACTTGTGATGATGATGTCATACATGGGTGGTGTGAATTACGCGGACACTTTGGGAACCACGGCGATCTGGGATTCCATCATCTTTCGAAAGCTGGCCAATAGGAATGTCGTCGTTCCCTTTCAATCCGAGCCTCCATCTCATGTGCCTCAGTTTGCTGGTGGATACGTCAAGGACGTTCAGCAAGGAATGCATGAGTGGGTGCTCTCATGTGACATCAACTCGGAGTATCCTAATCTCATCGTGCAGTACAACATGTCTCCGGAAACCTACATCTCACACGTGACGATGAAGGTCGATCCGAATCAGATCATCGATGCCGTGTTGACCGGTAAGCCGCTCTTCGACGAGGATCCTGGAGTCTGTGTTGCGGCCAACGGAGCGTGCTTTCGAAAGGACGTGAAGGGCATCATTCCGACTCTGGTTGAGGAGCTGTATACTAAAAGAAAACTCGCAAAAAATGAAACCCTTTCATTAAAAAGAAAACGTGAAATTATTGTAAAAAAGATTGAACAATTGAAGCAAAATAATGATAAATAGCTATGAAAATAATAATACATTCATAGCTATATGTCACGTAAAATAAGCATCGACTTGCATATTGATACCATACTTTCGATGAATAAAACTATGAATTTACCAGAGATTTGCGAACGATTGGGAATTTCATACCGTATTGCTATTCGAGAGCTATCTTTGAAAGGGATAATTCCGATCAGACATGCATACAATAAAAACACCGCAAAGAATATAACACTGGATGACGCTATCATTTTGCGGATTGCCGGCGAACTCAAAAGCGGCGAAAGTTTAAGAGCGATATGCATAAGAGATCATCTCAATTACACGGATTTCTATAAAAGAATCCGGCGACAATTTCCTGACTTGATCAATACGAAAAATACACCGGCGAAGAGGAAGAGAATCTCAGAATCACTCTTAAAGGATTTACCGGATGAAGATATAATCAGCATGTACAGAGATGAAAAAAAGAGCTCGAATGACATTGCAAAAATTTTCAAAACTACTAATAATACGATTCTATCCAGACTTAAGCTTCATGACATTCCATTAAACGATCAGAGTGTTTATTGGACCGACGATAGAAAACAGCATGCTAGAAATCTTGCGAATAGTGGTATAATTGGAGTGCATCGACCTGGCATTTCAAATTCATATTCATTCACCAAGCCTGAGAGAGATTTTGCTGTATGGTGCAACTCATTTGGAATTGAGTATGTTAGGCAATATCAAATTAAATCGAAGGGTCATAGATATGATTTCTATATTCCTTCAAAGAAACTTCTCGTGGAGATAGATGGTGTATATTGGCATCAGACCGAAGAACAAAAAATTAAAGATTCAAAGCACACAAAGGATGCTATTTCTGCCGGTTATCAAATAGTCAGATTTACCGACGTCGACATTCAGAAAAGCAAAATGGAGTGCTTTGAGAGTATAAATGATGTGAATTTATGAGTGAATTTTTATTATTGCAAAAGGAATTGAAAGAACTCGATACCCAGATTTCTAACTTGGAAATCGAACAACAGTCACTGAAGGTACTTCTCAATAGTTTGTACGGAGCACTCGGAAATCGTTTTTTCCGCTACTTCAACATTAAGGTGGCCGAGGCCGTGACTCTGTCCGGTCAGACGACGATTCGACTGGCCGAGCAGACCGTCAATCGCTGGGTGTCGGCGATGATGGAAGAAACGAAGCCAAAGGATCGTGTGCTGGCCGTCGATACGGATTCCGTGTACGTATGTCTGAAGGACGTCGTTGACAAGTTTAAGCCCAAGGATTCAGTGGCTTTTCTCAATGAATTCTACGAGAAGGGTATCGGTCTGGAACTAACCAAGGCCTTCGACGGACTGGCCAAGACCACTTACGCTTACGTGAATCGCATGGAGATGAAGCGCGAGGCCATCGCGGATCGTGCGGTATGGACGGCCAAGAAGCGGTACATTCTAAACGTTCTGGACAATGAGGGAGTGCGGTACACGGAACCCAAGCTAAAGATCATGGGTATTGAAGCGATCAAGTCGTCGACTCCGGCCGTCTGCCGTTCGGCCATGAAGCGCATGTTCAAGATCATTATGACTGGCAATAAGGCGGCTACTCAGGAAGCCATCGCGGAATTTCGCAAGCAGTTTTCTTCCATGAGTCCTCGAGAAGTCGCTTTTCCTCGAGGAACTTCAGATGTTGATGGTTGGCAGAGTAATGGAACCATCTATCAGAAGGGAACACCGATTCACGTTCGTGGAGCACTTCTGTACAATCACTGGATCGAGGCCAAGGGCCTGACATCCACCTATCGAGGCATTCAGTCTGGCGACAAGATTCGCTTCGTGTATCTGAAGATTCCAAATGAGATTCAGGAGAACGTGATCGCCTTTCCGGCCGCAGGAGATCTGCCGAAGGAATTCGGCCTACATAATTCTGTCGACTATGACACTCAATTCGAGAAGACGTTCTTGGAACCTCTCGATCTGATTCTAAAGTCGATCGGCTGGACGTCCGAAGATGTCGGTAGCCTTGAAAGCTTCTTTTAAGATTATGACGAAAGCAACAGATAACAACGGTCAATACTGGTACATCGGTCAATACACCATTCACAGGTCATCGACGACCGCAAATGAGACATTCGTCGTGGCATTCAACAATCGATCGATTGGAGTGTTTTCAAATCTGAGCGCGGCGATCTCCGAGGTACTCATCGAGCAAGGATGGTCGTGCCGACATATTTCCGAATGGGCCGAACATATCTTCAAGGACATAGCATGAAAGCAATACTAGAATTCAATCTGCCCGAAGAAGAGGAACAACACGCTGATGCCATCAATGGTACACAGTACAAGTTCGCGATTCAGGAGCTTGATGAATACCTACGGCGTCGACTCAAGTATGAGAAACTTTCCAACTATGATGAAGTCAATGCGATTCGCACGGAACTTCACAACATTCTAAATTCTCGAAACTTAATCATCAATCAATAATCATTATGAGCTTAAACTGGAATCAAGACATCAAGGATATGCATAAGCATTACGGCGTGAAGACCAAGACTCTCACGCTATCGAAGGAACACCTACGCGAGTACCTCAGCTTTCGCTTTCGCTTTCTGCAAGAGGAACTCAATGAGGGAATGAAGGCCGTTGAGGCCGGTGATGCCGAAGAAATCGTTGATGCGCTGATCGATCTCTGCGTCGTAGCCATCGGCACTCTGGATGCATACGACGTCGACGCTCAGGAAGCTTGGGAAGAAGTTCTGCGCGCCAACATGAACAAGAAGGTTGGCATTAAGGCGTCTCGTCCGAATCCTTGGGGACTTCCGGATTTGATAAAAGAGCCGGGATGGAAAGCGCCTGATCATTCCAACAATCATGGAATCATTTCGAAGGCATACGAAAAATAAACGTTTACGTTTGCCGAGCTTCATGGTATGATGCTCATACTTCATCATGATAGCTTTGACTATATTCAAGTCGATCTTCGATAACAAGACTCATCGTCGAATGGAATTCGATTCCTTTGACGAGCTTGAGTCGCTTTTATATGAGCTGTCCAGAGTCCCCGGATACAAGCCCAAGAAGGAAGAAAGATTCTGCAAGGATGCGTCTCCTCTGATCACTCCGGCGATCTTCAAGCCAGGTACCACTAGATCTAACGCCAACGTCGACTGCTGGGCCAAATGGGCGGCCATCGACGTCGATGAGTATCCAGTCGGTGGCTATGACGATGCCGTGAAAGCGTTTTCGCTCTATCGCTCCGTGATCTACTCGTCGGCCTCTTCGAAGAAGGAGCATCCGAAGTTTCGAGTCGTCCTCGAGTTAACTTGTGCGATTTCGGCCGATAAGATCAGGCACTTCTGGTATGCGCTGAACAAGGAGTTTAAGTCCCTGGCCGATCCGCAGACCAAGGATCTCAGTCGCATGTACTATGTTCCGGCTCAGTATCCAAACGCGTACAACTTCATCTTCTCGAATAAGGGTCCGGCTCTGAATCCATATGAACTCATGAGCCGATGGCCATATGTCGAGAAGCATTCCACTGGAATCCTCGACAATCTGCCAGAACACGTGCAGAAGGCCATCGAGAAGCATCAGAGAAGTCAATTGACCAATGGTCATAAGTATTCGTGGACATCATACCGTAACTGTCCGTTCGTAAAGCGCGAGCTCATCAATCAGTATCGATCGATCTCGTCGACCGGCTGGTACTTGAAGATGTATCAGGTCATGTCCTCGATTGCCGCCACGGCGATTCGTCGCGGATATCCAATCACGGCAAGAGAGATCGCCGATCTATGTCGTGAGCTCGATCGAGATACCGGATCGTGGTATAAGAATCGAGGCATGGAGACCGAGGCCGCGCGAGCCATTTCCTTTGCACTTCGTGGAGCGTCTAGATAATTTTATGAATGTCGCCGTCATTACTCCCTACTACAAGGAAGATCCCGATACTCTGGTCAGATGCATGCGTTCCGTGACGAGTCAGACTCACCCATATGTGTCTCACTTCATTGTTGCGGATGGTCATCCTCAAGCCTGGATCGATGATTTACCGAGCGTGAAATTCGGCAAGAATCGTCATTTTTCGATTCCAAACTGCGGAGACTATGGTGACACTCCACGAGCGATTGGTGCGGCCATTGCCTGTAATCAAGGATTCGACGCCGTGTGCTTCCTCGATGCGGACTGTTGGTATGAATCCGATCACGTAGCCGAGGCTATATCTAAAGTTACGGATCAGACTCCGATCGTTACGACTGGAAGGACTTTGCGAGATCTGCAAGGTGAAGTCATTGCCACGTGCCTCGAATCCGACGGCGTTAACTTTTGTGATACGAATTGCTATCTGATCGCTCGATCGGCTTTCAATCTCATCGGATTCTGGACATTTAAGGAGAAGAAACTCGGTATTATCGGAGATCGTATCTTCTGGCATCATTTGCCTAAGCAACATGTGGCGAGATCTTTCAAGCCTACGGTAAACTATACGACTAAGTTTGCCGTTCATTATACCGGTCACGGCAAAGTTCCTCCACCTGAGGCCATCGTCTTCGTCAATGGAGCAGATGGACTACCTCGTGCGGAAAAATACTATAAATGATATTATGATTACGGCACTCATAGGACCTAATGGGAGGTTGGGCAATCAAATGTTTCAATATGCGGCTCTGATGGGCATCGCGACTAAACAGAATCTCGATTGGGGAATCGATCGACGATATGGAAATTCTCTTACGTGGAAAGAATTTCCGATTGATAATACCTTTCACGCCATGACGGTTGATAAGGCATTTAATCTGTCGTGTAAGGATTGTGTTCCTGGCGAGTATAAGTTTGCCATTGAGAATAGTCCAAATGAATTTCATTTTCAAGAGAAATTCTTTCATACAGGTGATAATGTATGTCTACGTGGATACTTTCAAACTCATCGATACTTTGAACACATTGAAGATCGGGTACGACGTGAATTCACTTTCAAACCCGAGATCATCGAAGAAGCCAAGAAATATCTTCGTCCTGATCATGAGACGGTATCGATTCATGTTCGGCGAGGTGACTATGTGCAAAATACATGGCATGGCTTATGCGATGAAACATATTACCATAGGGCCATTGAAGAGAACTTTTTGGATAAGCCATATGACTTCGTCTACATCACGGACGATCCGGCATTCCTGGGGCAAAAGATTCGTCCGAGCGATTCGGTCCGTCTTTGCACGGCTAACAATCAGTTCGTCGAGCTATGCCTGATGTCCCTGTGCCAGCACAATATCATCGCAAACTCAACGTTCTCATGGTGGGGAAGTTGGCTAAACTCTAATCCAAATAAGAAAGTTATAGCTCCGTCTGTGTGGTTTCGTCAGCACCTGGCGGAGGCAAATATCAGCGACCTGTATCAGAAAAACTGGATCATTATATGAAATTCTTCTCGACCTTCATACCACCTTCTCTTTATGAGAAGACTCTTCTGACTGGAGAAGACTTCATTCTTCCGAGCAAAAAAGTCGACTTCTCCGATAGGAACGTTACCGTATTCACCGACTTTATTCCGAATACAGATCAGCTGAAACTTAGCGCATGTAACATACTCGTCATACAGGAACCGAATCAATTGTTTGGTCTACACGACTGGGCGATCACAAATCATCGAGCTTTTAATTTGATTTTGACTTGGGGAGATTCAATACTGTCAAAGTGTCCAAACTCCATGATGTTTCCCTTTGGTACGTCTTTCATCTGGGACAACAAGCGGACATATCAGAATATCAGCATCAATGAAAAGAAGTTTGAAACTTCATTTCTTTGCGGTGTCAAGAATGCCATCGAGGGTCATCGGCTTAGACACAGCATCTTCAACTCTCGATCTTCAGTGACAACTCCAAACAGCTGGATCTTTCAATGCGAACCTCAAGACAAAGTAGTATGCTGGAAAAGCATGTTCCATATCGCGGTCGAAAACTCGAGGAATAAGAACTACTTTACGGAGAAAGTGATTGACAGCTTCCTGACCAAGACCGTTCCCATATACTGGGGATGTCCAAATCTATCAGACTTCTTCAATCCAGATGGGTACATCACGTTCAATGACGAGAACGAACTCATTCAAATCGTCAATGGTCTAACGGAAGAAGACTATCATAAGAGGAGTCAGGCAATCGAAGATAACTGCCGGAGGGCTCTCTACTGGGGTGACTATTTCTATCGCCTGAGTGAAATACTTGAGAATCTAAATCTACCCAAGCTATGAACGATCCGATCGTATCGATATGCATTCCAACTTATGAAATGGCCGGTCAAGGCGTCGCTTACCTTGAACATTCATTTTCAATACTAACTCGTCAGACATTCAAGTCTTTCGAAGTGATCGTGTCCGATCAGAGCATCGACGATGGGATCAATCGACTATGCGAACGATGGAATGATCGTTTACTCATTCGATATGTTAAAGCGATGAATCGAGGTAACTCTTCTCACAATACCAACAATGCGATTCATCACGCATGTGGAAAGGTGATAAAGCCACTCTTTCAAGATGACTTCCTAACTTCCGATCGAAGTCTTGAAGCAATGATGTTCTGTTTCGCGGGAAGTCAAAACTACTGGTTGGCAACGGCTTCATGCCAGTCTCCGGACGGTGTCAGGCTGGAACGACCGAACTTTCCATTCTATCATGATGAGATTCAATATGGCACAAATACTATCAGCTCGCCGAGTGTCATTATGTTCAAGAATGAAAACGTCCTGCGATTCGATGAGAATTTGATATGGCTGATGGATGTCGACTACTATAAGCAGCTGTATGATAAGCATGGGCTTCCAGCGATCTGCAATCAGATCACGGTGGCAAATCGCGAGCATTCGAATCAGATAAGCTCGTCTTTGGTTAGCGATGCGAAGAAGCAATCTGAACTTGAATATGTAAGAAGAAAGTACGTGCGCACATGAGATTCAAAGCAATTTATGTGATGACTCCGGCTCAGTATCAGGCCGGAGGGATCGAATCATTGTATCAGTTGATCGACGGCATCAATCGACTTGGAGGTAAAGCTATACCGATCTTTGATCGTCATTGCTCGAATCCGGTCCTAAACATCTATGCTCACTACAAGTTTTCAGAGTATGGATTCTCTGTTCCAGACGAAGCTGAAAGTCTACTAATCGTTCCTGAAGTGTGGACCGCGATGCTTCCTTCATTCAAATCGATATCACGGGCTATCTGGTGGCTAAGCGTTGACAACAATCATTCTAAGTTTCAGGACTTTCACGACACCTCAATTACTCACTTCTGTCAGTCGCGGTACGCTTACGACTACGTCACTCGCAATGGAGCTAAGAATGTTCACATGCTGAACGATTACATCTTTGGTGCCAATACGATTCAAGACATTCCTCTATCAGAGAAGCAAGACTTCGTATGCTATAATCCGGCCAAGGGGTACGAAGTGACGATGCAGATCATGACGGAGAATCCGAACATCGACTTCAGACCGATCTCAGGACTGAATCGAGAACAGGTCATCGATCTCCTGTGCAAGAGCAAGATTTATATAGACTTTGGGAATCATCCTGGAAAGGATCGAATCCCTCGTGAAGCTTTGCTTTTCGGTAACTGTGTTATCACAAATCGTAAAGGTTCAGCGGCTTTTAGTGAAGACGTAACGGTTCCAGACATGTATAAACTCGGCGATCACCGAATGATAGGTGAAGTGATTCGACGATGTCTGACTTCATATGAGACGATTATAGACGAATTTGCTAATAGTAAAAACATTCTTAAACATCAATGTTCTGACTTGGACATGCAAATCAAGGAATACTTATTATGAACGATCTAGGACCAAATCAAGAGATTCTAGCACAAACCGTCGATTCGCTTGGATCCGACAGAATGTTTGTGGATCTAGGCGTTAGAAGCGGAGAGTCGTCGATGATGATGATTCGCGATGCTTCTGCTCGAAATAATAGAGTGCACGGAGTCGACATTGACTCTGCTCAGGTTCCATCTTATCTGACGAATCATGAACGATATGCATTCATACTCGGAGACTCAGTTACGATCGGCAAACACTGGAACAAAGGATCCATCGACCTGCTCTTCATTGACACGTGCCACATCAAAGAGCAGGTTCTTTGTGAGCTATTCTTCTGGTTCCCTCACATCAGGGAAGGTGGCTATGTCGTATTCCATGACACCGCATGGCCGAAAGACAAGCACGATATGTACGGAGGCATAGTCTGGGAAAGGCCAGAAGAAGCGGTCAAAGCGTTCTTCGGCATCTCGAGTCTGGATCAAAAGACTGAATTTGTCGAGTCGAAACATTATCCGGAATCATGGGGAATGACGTTCGTGCAAGTGAAAAAGCAATTTTCTCCTCAGCAGAACTTCAAAGATTGGCAGGCTACATTTGAGAAACGAAACCATCTCCTCGACATCCTGACGAAGACCATACGTCTGCCTGAATTTGAAAAGCTATGAAAGTTAACGTCGTCGGATGCGGCCTCTCTGGCATCACGGCCGCACGACTCCTGACCGATGCCGGACATGAGTGCCGCATTTTCGACTCGCGCAAGCACATCGGCGGTAACTGCTATGATTCCAATGTATGTGGAGTGACGGTTCACAACTATGGCCCTCACGTCTTTCACACGGACGATGAGCGAGTGTTTGAATTCCTATCCCGTTTCACAGAATGGACTCCATTTAAGCTTCAGCCGAAGGGAAACACTCGCCTTGGGCTAGTATCGCTTCCATATTCTCGAAAGACCGTCGCCGAGATTGGTCGCGAGCTGTCTCAGGAAGAGATCATTGAGTATATGTTTCGTGAGTACTCCGAAAAGCAATGGGGAGTTCCGTTCGATCAAATCCCAGCAAGCATCACGAATCGCATCCCGAAGACCAAGGATTGTGACGATCCCACCTGGTTCGAAGGCCAGAAGTATCAGTGCATTCCCCGAAACGGATACACGAAAATGTTCGAAGCCATGCTCGAAGGCATTCCTGTAGAGCTCGGATGCGCCTCAGACGAATGGAAGAAGCACTCGACAGACCTGATCGTCTACACTGGAAAGGTCGACGAGTACTTCAACTTTCGATTCGGTGTCCTTCCTTATCGTTCTCTCAGATTCGTTCATAAAGTAACGAGTGAGCGCATGCCGTTTTGCATTCAGAACGAGAACAATAGAACGAACGACTACACTCGAAAGTACGATCACGGTTACTTCACTGCAAATCATGAAGGATTGACTGTCATCACCGAGGAGTATCCTCAGACTTGCGGAAATGAAGACGTTCCGTTCTATCCAATCCCATTCGGAGAAGGCCTGAAGGTCTATATGGAATACAAGAAGCTGGCTGATGCGGAGAGGAAGACAATCTTCCTGGGACGATTGGCAACCTATACTTACCTCGACATGTGGATGGCCGTCAAGCAAGTGATGATTCGAGTCGATCGAATTCTGTCGTAATTTCGCCGTGTACTTCTGAACCTTTCATGGTAATATGATCTGGCAATGGACGAAGATGATCAGACATACGGACTGATCGAGTGCCAGTGCTGTCACGACCTACACGACGTCTTTCAGATGCGTGTAGATGAGTACGGCAACTGCTACTGTGATCGATGCATGTCTGAATCCATCGTCATAGATAAATCACAACATACATGAACAACAACTCCAAACGTAATAAACCTGCGATCCTCGAAGTCAACATCGGTGCCAAGCGAAAGTCCAAGAAGCCCAAGGTGGCCGCGTCGGCAAGTCGATATGGCAAGTCGGGTCCGAGTTTGCTCGAGCAGTCATACATCTGTGGCCATCGTCCTCGTCCGGCCTAAATCTTAATGCGTTGCGGGTCAAGTCGATTGGACAGGACGTCCTCTCTGATCGATCAGGGAAACCGCCCGCGACGCTCCAATTTATCCCGTTCCTTTGCCGGACGAGATTCGGGAATATACTAGGCGATACGCTGAGGAAAGCTCGAACGAAGTGCAAGTGGGCAAATACTGCTGAAAATTCCGGTGGACACTTGCAGCGGGATATTTAATTTAGCGGGTGTAGCTCAATTGGTTAGAGCGCTGCCCTGTCACGGCAGAGGTTACGGGTTCGAGCCCCGTCACTCGCGCCATATGTTTAGAGCGGTAGCGGAAGTGAGTAAGTGGCCGAATGACTGAGATGCGGCCTTTCATGATAGAATTATCTCAGAATAAATTTTAACTGCAGGGTAGATCAGTGGTAGATCGGGTGGCTCATAACCACCAGGTCGGCGGTTCGATTCCGTCCCCTGCTCCCAATTTGCCGAATCGGAGGACAAGGGGCTCCATGCCCCGTCCGGTAAGATACTAGTCACTCGACAACGGCTTACTCCGATTCGGCTCGATTTTTTTATTATGACACCTAAAAAACAAAAATCCCTTTACGACAAGTATCCAAAGATCTTTGCCTCCGCGTCGAAGCCAATGACGGAGACGTGTATGTGCTGGGGAATCGAATGTGACGACGGATGGTATGACATCCTCGACACACTCTGTGCACAAATTCAACATCACTGTGATCGTGATGAATATGTTCCTAAGTATAGTCCGATCACTTACTGGGTATTTCGTGAGTGGCATCGCTTCTACAATCGATTCATCGATCGTTGGGCTTATCGGCACTTCATCACGAAGGCCGGAGTTCCACAAAGCTTTCCGGTAAGTTCTCCTGAATATGCTCGATATGACGGTCAATGGAAGAAACTGGTGGCTTTTCGAGACAGATGGGACGCCAGATGGATATTTTACCTAGAGCTCTCTGGTCGAAAGGTTCATCCTCAAGTTACCTTTGAACAGGTCAAGGAGAAGTTCGGAACTCTGCGTATCTACAAGAATGTCTCGGACGAATATGTGGATGGCTTGATCTCCATGGCCGAGTCCTGGTCCGCACGAACATGCGAGGCCTGTGGATCAAATCATGATGTGAAGTCGAGGTCCAATCACTGGATCGCTCTGCGTTGTCGTGAGTGTCGAGACAACGAGACTCAGAACTATAACTAATCCATCGACGCTATGGTCTAGCGGTTAGGACTTCTCCCTCTCAAGGAGACAGCTCGAGTTCGATTCTCGATAGCGTCACCATTTACAATGCAACATACAATGCAACACATCTACACGATCAATGGAATCATCATCGACTTAGTCGTGATCGTATACCTGATCAAGGACTTCATCGACCATCAAAAACGCCCATGACAAATAAAGAAAAGCTTGGACGATTAGGCGAACTATTGCCGCACGAACGGGAATACTGGTCGGCATTCGTCACCCACGACCCAGACGCCTGCGCTGGTAACCACTGCCCCGTCCACAACCCGAGCAACCACACGATGCGCTACTGGCCGCTGAACTACCGCACCGACCGAGGCATCACCGAACGAATCTGCCGCTGCGGAGTCGGCCACCCCGACCCCGACTGCCAACGCGCCCAAAAAGACCCGACGCATGGCTGCTGCGGCTGCTGCACCAACCCAAACTACTACAAATGAACGTCTGAAGCCGGACTATCTCTGAGAAACAATTTACTATACTTCAGCGGCTCAATGCCGTATGATGTCTCTTCATTTTATGTCACCTATTCTATCAACATCTCGTGAATCGATTCGCGTCTTACAAGAATGTATTGAATTGCAGACTCGTAAAGGCGTGGACTATCAAAATGCCGTGTCTCGAATCAAGCAAGCCGATTACTATCCAAATGGCATTTTGACTCTGATGGACATCGTCCATGCCAAGAAGCTTCGTTTGGAATCCGTGGTTTCAGCCATGCTAAACGATCCAAACTATCAACCCAACTTCGAATCGATCGAGGACTCGGCCAAGGACATGGCTAACTATTGCTCGTTCATCGTCTCATACTGTCGAGGCAAGATGGATGGTCAAAAAGCAAATCATGACATTTTTAATCGTCCCAAGAAGGAGGTCAAGGGATAATGTGGAACATCAATAACATTCGCAAAGAGTTCTCGGATCTTTTGAGGAACGAGAACTTCACGATCGACAAGACCGGAGCTCTGACCGTCGAGATCATTGGAGTTCAATTCATGGCCGATGAGCCGACGATCTTTGGCTCCGTGAATGACGACTACGTGAAGCGTGAGCTTCAATGGTATGAGTCAAAGTCACTAAACGTGAATGACATTCCCGCCAAGGTTCCAGAGATCTGGAAGAAGATCGCGACGCCCAATGGATTGATCAACTCGAACTATGGATGGTGCATCTGGTCGAAGGAGAATGGTAGTCAATATGACGGATGCCTGAGAGAACTCATCTGCAATAAGAATTCACGTCGTGCGATCATGATCTACACGCGTCCTTCCATGCATGAAGACTTCTGTAAGGACGGCATGTCGGATTTCATCTGCACGAACACGGTTCAGTACTTCATTCGTGAGAATTCCATGCATGCCATCGTCTCGATGCGAAGCAACGATGCCTGGGCTGGATATCGTAACGACTACGCCTGGCAGCTTCATGTATTGAAGAAGCTTCTGAATGACTACAATCGTTTGACGGAATCCAACGTCGATCTGGGTCACATCGTCTGGAACGTTGGAAATTTACATGTCTATTCGAGTCAGTTCTATCTGATCGATCATTTCGATCTGACTGGACAGCACTCGATAAGTAAGGAAGAATATCGTAAGTTCTATCCTAAAGTACGCCCCTATGCAAACTGAAGTCGACAAATGGGACATAAGATTTTTGGACATGGCTCGACAAGTCGCATCATGGTCCAAAGATCCATCGACTCGTATTGGAGCGGTTGTTGTTCGAGATCGAAAGATTTTGTCTACTGGCTACAATGGCTTTCCTAGTGGAATTGAGGATAATCCAGATCGTCTAAATGTTCGTGAAGTCAAATACAAGTATATTGTTCATGGCGAGATGAATGCGATCTACAACGCGGTCGAACATGGTGTTTCTCTGAAAGGAGCAACTCTCTATGCCACTGGCTTACCAATTTGCTCTGAATGTGCCAAGGGAATCATTCAGGTTGGTATTAAACGCGTGGTCGTTCCACGACAGATCGTGGCCGAGCAATGGATTAAGTCATGTGACTTTACTAAAGAACTCTTTGCGGAAGCCGGAATTGAATACGATTGGATTCAATATTATGAAAATTGAAGCGACTCCATACTATCAGGACTTTCTGCGGTATTACGATCTGGCTCGAGAGCAACAGACCAAGTGCAATGTCTCCTCTCTGCCTCCATACGGAATGATGACTCATCGAGAATCGAAGATGGGTGATGATCTCATGGAACATGTCGAACTGTACGACGTCGTCGAGCGTAAGTATGCCGGATTCTCTCAGATCGTCAATGATGTCTTCTATGGATGGACCGATCGTCATCCGTACTGGAAGAAGATGCAAGCCGGAATGATCACCGAGCAGAGGAGTCAAGTGGCTCATGACTGGACTGGAAAGCATGATGACTTCTCTCTGGCCGAATGGCTCTACATCTTCATCCTTCATCGAGTGTGTGGTTCTGGCATCAACTACGCTCAGAAACCCTCGGGGTATCACAACACGCTCCTCTTCAAGCTTCATCGAGCCAAGACGATCGAGGATATGTGCGAGATGGTCCGTCATGAGTCGAACTCATTCTACACATCCGTGGGTTATCAGTTTCCGGCGTTTCCCAAGCCTTCATCGAAGTACAAACGTGGAGGAGACTACTTCCTTTGTGAGTATGCTCCACGACTGGCACGAGATCTGGCCGATTGGCTCGTGAAGGGTCAGAAGAAGACTCTTCGAGAGATCGGAAGCTTCATGCTTGACTGGAACGTGCGAAATGGCCTGAGACAGTATCACTTTCAGTACGCGGCGATCGTGGCCGACATCGCCGACTGGTATCCTCAATACGTCGTTCGCGACTCGATGTTCTTCTATGGTTCCAATGCGATCGAATGTATCTCGTACCTGGCTCGTCCCCTCAAGAAGATGAAGACCGAAGACTTTCTAGACTCGGTCATGGAGATGGCATGCAAAGATACCGGCAGTGTGCCTTACGATTGCGAAGATGTTTGCTGTGACTACATTCGTTGGGTGACATCGTATGTTCGCCTGGGAGAAGCCTACAATACGATCGATCGAGATCGAGTATTCAGTTCCACGAAGATCATTCATCCGTACGGTCGTCAGCTTCCTATGCTTAAGCTCGGCCTCGTGAAGACGTTCAACGATTCAACACAGAACTTCTATTACGACGAGGTGCTGAAGGCGAACAATCTGACTCCACAGGCCTACATCAAGCTTGTTCAATCCCATTCTGACTTCAAGGACTGGATCGGAGTGCCTGATAAGTTCCCCACTAAATAATTTTGCCATGAAACCATATACGATAGTTACGGATGGAAGCAACAAGGATATTCCGATGGGCATGTCTCGATCTGAGGCCAAACAATACTATGCGGAGATCTGGGGGACGTTTAAGTCCAAGATCGCCGAGCCGATCGTTGAACGCCTTAAAGATAAGTACATTTTGCGCGCGGATCTGGCACCAGGTGGACTAAAAGCCTTTGGCGGAGAGCGAGTGATCGCCGAGACGAATAAGGATACGCTCGTGTACTGCGCCCCTCGCCAGGGTCATGCTCCGGATGCTATTGCGATGCTCGCGGAGATGTATGGTAAGAAGTGCGTCTTCTTCTGTCCGGCATCCTCGGAAGTTTCCAATCATCAAGGATCTCTGGCCGCGTATTCACATGTAGACCTTCGATTCTTCAAGATCGCCGCGATGCCGGTTCTCAACTCATATGCACGTAAGTGGGCCGAGGCCAACAATGCTCAATACCTTCCATTTGGTCTGACCGGAAACCCCATGGTCACGGCTGGCTTGGCCAACATGGCCAATACGATTACAAAAATCATCGGCGATGAGCCCACGGAAATCTGGTGTGCGGTTTCTACTGGCACGATGGTCCGTGCATTGCAGATCGGATGGCCGACGGCTCAAGCATATGGAGTCGCCGTGGCTCGAAACATTCATAAGGGAGAGATCGGCGATGCCAAGGTGGTTTCGGCCACGATGCCATTTTTGACTCCTCATAAGTGTGCCAAGACTATGCCGTTCCCGTCCACGGCCGCATACGATGCCAAGGCATGGGAGGGATTCGTCAAAGACGGAAAGCCAGGTGCGATATTCATCAATGTCGGCTCGGACGCTCACATCAATCGCAACCTCTCGAAGGTTGACGTGAAGCGCATCAACTCTCAGCGCAAGTGGAAAGACTTCGGTGATCTGGACCGCAGTCGCATGTGGAATGAATAATATAAAATATGAATAGAGAAATTAAGTTTAGAGTCTGGTGCAATACCACCAAACATTTTACGGATATTCCATTTTATTCCTGTAGTGGTGGACAATTACTATGGCATCACACAGGCAATCAAATAACAATATCCAATATTGATGATGGCGATTATGTGATTCAACAATACACAGGACTCAAAGATAAAAATGGTAAAGAGATATATGAAGGTGATATTGTAAATTTCACTGAATATGGAATGACTCATGGGCCTGAAGCCGAAAATGTAAAAAATGCTGAGGTGTGGTATTCATCTGAAGATTGTGCGTTTGCTTTTGGAAAATACAAATCTGCAGATTATACATGGTGGTATTCGATGGTGGATGTTTTGTGCGATTTCGAGGTGGTTGGCAACATATTTGAAAATAAGGATTTACTAAAATGAACGATAAAGACACAAATATCAACAAAACAATGGAAGCCCAATCAATCGCGTGTGACCATTCAAAACGTCACTTTCACTGGACTAATACCGCTGAATATCAATTGGAGTATTGTCCTGTTTGTAGCCATATTAGAAATTTTTGGTTTAAGTCGTTTTGGAAAAGATTGAAATCTCTGTTCAAAAATGAGACCCTATAATTTATCTAGATAAGTAATAATTCGGATCGAGATAAAAAAACAATAAACAATATGAGCAACGAAACATACACACGGGAAAAAACGGTAAAAATCAGTGACTGTCACGGCTACTATCATTGGCTCGTCGAGCAGGATCAACAGGCCCCGGGGTTTGTTACGCTGAAGTACATCGAGAACGAGGAAGACGTAACGACGTTTACGTTCGAGCCTCGCGCGGCTCGTCTGATCGCTGATTCGCTCCTCGAGATCGCCGATTCAGTCGAAGAACGCGAATAACATGAGTCTCGAGCCTTTCATCGAGGGATCCATTCCCTATCGCAACATCGAGTATCCAAATACGACGCAGGTACTATTGAAAGACGGTAAGCCTACGGATTCTTGGATGCGTGAGTGGACTCAAGACGAGAGGCTCGAGAAGTTCTTTGAATTCTGCCGAGAGTTTGATAAGCGAGAAGATCGTCTCCTTCGAGAAGACTATCAGATCTTCTCCCATCGTCTTCATTGGCATGAACATCCTTTCGTGGAGCTCATGACAGGAGTAAAAGACTCTCGTGATCGTCTTTGGTACGCCCTCGTCTTCTCGTTTACCAATGAGCATTGGGGTACTCTAACTCATCTGATGACCCACGGCATCGATAAGACTCGCGAACACTTCAAGCATAATCGCCATGCCCGTTCGGACCTCTTTCAGATCTACTATCCCAAGGGTACGGACGTGAAGGAGTGGCTCCTGACTGGACCGCTGAAAGCGGCGAATGCTCTGCATCATCACCTTACAAACGGCAAGAGGTACACGATGATGCAGTTTGCCAAGATCCTCGAGGCTCACTTCAAGAAGGAACAAAACTTTCGTTCTCCGCTCTATCCGTGTAAGAACACGGCTCGATACGTCGCAATGGCCTATCCTCATCTCGTCGATCCGGAGTCTGTCCTTTTCGGCGGCACCGGACACTTCGACGGCATGCATCAGATCTTCCTCGAGAACGTCAACGGCAAGGTGAAGTATGAGATCGATGCGGACGGCGAGTTCGTTCCAAAGAATCATCAGGCCAACGTGTGGCTTTCTCAGATGAGTTACCTCTGTGAGCATCCAGACAATCCTATGACTTCGCAGAAGATGCTGAACGTAGAGGATAAGTCATGTTTTTTTGCAAAGTCTATTTTTATCCATCATGGCGTAAAACATCCAACGAAGCGTATTCCTTATGATTGGATCTTTCCGATGGATTTCGATCTGGCCAAGCATCCGGAAGGCAAGGTCGTGCTGAATGGGCACACGACGCGTCGTCTCTGGGATAAAAATTACGATCGCGCTACTTTGGAATTTACAGAAGTCTGAAGTGCGATATAATACTTACATGATGAAAGCTCTTGTAACCGCACCCTTCATTCCGATAGTTCCTCGTCTGGCATCCCATCGATCCGCACAAGGCGTCATCTACGCGGATCAGATTCGTCAGACCGGCAAGTATGATCGCGTTGACGTCAATTGGGCCGGTAATGCCCATGAAGATCATAATGAGTATGATGTTGTGTATGTGTATTGGGGTTCCGATTGGACCGGTACACTGAACCTCTTTGGCGGAGTTCAATCCTTTCCATATGCATGGAACATTCGTAACTTCTCGAAGTTCAGAGGGAAGGTGTACTCTCTGGCCGTTGACTTTCCGGCCATCGATGAGATGATTGCCGAACGCATCGAGAATGCTCGAAAGAACTCCAAGGAGATTCAGCCCGAATGGCTCGAGACGGATCTGGCGAATCTCAAGCGCATGCGCCTCGAGTCGACTCGAGTTCGCTTTCCACACGTCACGGACAAGATCGTCATTGGAGACTCTCATGCCATCTGCATGCATCGACCGGGATGGACCGTGAACTCCGTGCCGTTCAAGACTCTGAACGGCGCTCTGAACACTGGCCTGAATACGTTCATCGATGAATTCACGAGCCTTGATAGGGTATCATCTATAGAGTGTTACTTTGGCAACATCGACGTGCGCCATCATCTGTGCCGCATCGAGGGTGATGCCTTTGAAAATGCTACTTCATTGGCCAAAAGATATGTGCAAGCCGTAGATGCATTATCTATTAAAAACAAATCAGTCTATGAACTCCTTCCAATTGAAAATGAGTCACGTAAGCTTCCTAAGACTGGTTACTATAAAGGCAAACCTTTCTGGGGTTCTTGGCAACAAAGAGATGATATTCGCAGAGTATTTAATCGAGATCTTGAAAATCTTTGTAAAGGTAGAGGGATTCGCTTCATTCGTTGGACCGATTACCTTCTAAACTCCAAGGGAGAGCTCGATTTCAAATACATGGAGAAACCTCATTCGATTCACCTCTCTCGAGAGTTCTATCCTCACTGGAATGGTACGTCTGAATTTCCAGTGCCGGACAAGAAAAAGTCTCTGAAGAAGATGAATAAATCAGATATGAACAATCACACGACTATCCTCGAAGAATTCTTTGCATGATTAAACACGCATCCATAGTTCCTCTAATCGGCGGAGAGACCATCGCTCAGCAACTCGAGTTCGACAATACTCGACCGGACTACATCCTCTCGTTCTCTCCATTCAAGGACAATGACGCTCATCTACTCAACTACTACAATAACGAGGTGCCATACTTTCTACTCGATCAGGGTCAGAAGCATTCACACTCGGTTGATGTGGTCAACACGGTCTGTCCATGTAGCGGACTCTCTTCTCTATCACAATCCGCGGCTTCAAATTCCAAGATGAATGAGTGGATGTACCGTTCGGCGGAGTACGTGCTCGAGAACGTTCGTCCTCGTGTTATGTGGGGTGAGAATGCGCCGCGATTGGCGTCCAAGCTTGGTCAGCCGGTCGTTGATCGCCTTCGCAAGATTGGGCACAAGAACGGATACACGTTCTCCATCTTTCGTACGGCCTCTCGCCTTCATGGACTCTCTCAGGTTCGCGAACGCACGTTCTACTTCTTCTGGAAGGAGAAGGATCGTGTTCCTCTCCTCGAGTACACGGACAAGAATGCTAAATCCGAACGTATCGAGGAGACGATTGATCTGGCCAAACGCTGCGCCAAAAACGATCCGATGTTTCAGATTTTAGCCAATGAAAAAGTACCTTCTCAAGATCCTTATTACCGTTACCTGCTCGAGGAAATTCTCGGCGGCATGTCACATCGTCAGTATACTGAGTCGCTAACACGAACGATCAATGTCCTTCGAACGATCGAATCATCCGGACACGACTACATGAAAGTCTCCGAATGGATGGCTCGTAATGGCTTCTCCAAGCACGCCGAAAGATGCAAAACCATGCATCTGAAGCTTGGCATGGGAGGCAACATCATGCGCAAGCAGATCGAGGTTCCATGTGGAGTCATCGGTGCCTTTGTCGGTCACATGCCCACGCATCTGACTCATCATTGCGAGGATCGATTCCTCAATGTCCGCGAAGTCCTCTCCATCATGAAGATGCCTCTGGACTTTCAGCTTCTGAATCCTCTGCGCAATCTTAATCATGTCTGTCAGAACGTTCCGGTTACTACGGCTCGTCATCCGGCTCGCATGGTTCGAAAGTATCTGGAGGGTAAACTTGACTTCGTCAATTCCGACTTTGTGATTCAGGATAATCATCACGATCGCATCGAGAACGCTTCTTCTCTGGAAACATTCTTTTCTTAATAGCTGTACAAACAAATTGGAGTGGTTTATATTAAACAAACAATGAAGATCGATCGAAAGAAACTATATGAGCTTTACATGAAGAAAGTTTCAGACTTCTGTGAAGATGAAGAGAATGACTGGTGTTCTATCGTAACTCCGGAATTGGTCATCAATTTAGTGTCCGACACGCTTGAAGAAAATCATGAAGTAATCATCGCATCATCCAAGAAAAAATAATTTATGTCATCAACATCATTACTCGAACGTCTCAAGAAAGCATCCAAGATCGACGGTGCCGAAGTCATGGCCGACTCGAAACTATTCGGCACGAAAGAGTTCACTCGAACCGAAGTGCCCATGATTAACGTGGCCCTTTCGGGTTCTATCGATGGAGGCCTCACTTCTGGCCTCACGGTTCTGGCCGGTCCATCCAAACACTTCAAGACGAGCTTCGGTCTGCTCATGGTCGCTTCGTACTTGAAGCAGAATCCGGATGCCGTGTGCATGTTCTACGTCTCCGAGTTTGGATCTCCGCGGTCTTACTTCACCTCGTTCGGCATCGATCCCTCTCGAGTCCTTCATACGCCGATCACGAATGTCGAAGAACTCAAGTTCGATCTGGTCTCTCAGCTCCAGAACATCAATCGCGGCGACAAGGTCATCATCATGATCGACTCGATCGGCAATTTAGCCTCAAAGAAAGAAATCGAGGATGCGATCAATGAGAAGTCCGTAGCCGACATGACTCGAGCCAAGGCGCTCAAGGGTTTGTTCCGCATGGTCACTCCGATGCTATCTTTGAAAGACATTCCTCTTATCGGAATCGCACACATCTACATGACACAGGAGATGTATTCGAAACCTGTCATATCGGGTGGCACTGGAATAGTATATTCCGCCGATACGGCATGGATCATCGGGCGTTCTCAGGACAAAAACGGAGATGAGATGAAGGGCTATCACTTCAACATCAACGTCGAGAAGTCACGCTTCGTCCGTGAGAAGTCCAAGATTCCGATCTCCGTGTCTTGGGAAGGCGGTATCGAACGCAATTCCGGTTTGCTTGATATTGCCGTCGACGGCGGATACGTGCTCAAGCCTCAAGTTGGATGGTATGTCGCACATGATCCAAAGAGCAAGAAGGACCTGAGCAAGAAGCTTCGTGCCGATCAGACCTTCGATGATTCATTTTGGAACACCATCTACGAGAAGACCGACTTCAAAGAATATGTTAAGAATCGTTATGCAATGGGCCACAAAGAGATGCTTGCTACTCGCAAGAGCTCTGGGGCTGAAGACGAATCCGATTGAGGACGTCGACTATCGCATTGGTTTCTTTCAGACTGTACAAGACACCAATGCCGTGATAGAATTACTGACCGGACCCTTCAAGGGAACCGTGTACAGTTACGACTGGGTACGAGTCACTGAAGATCCCGAGCTTGGAGTGGCCAAGCTATCGTTCAACTACACGATCCTTCATAACACTAAGTTCATGAATGATTTGAAGTTTCATCAATATGCCGGCGACATTCTTAGAGAGATTCTGCTGAGTCCCGGATCGAAGATTGGCAAGAAAGAATATAATGGAAAACTTACAGAGACTGATTCTTAAGACGTTTGTGAACGATGAGGCATATTGTCGCAAGGCAATGCCTCACGTGAAGCCCGAGTACTTCGAGGGTGGAGAACGAGTGGCTTACGAGCTCATCCTCGACTTCATTCTCAAGTACAACAAGATTCCGACTTCTCCGGCTTTGACCATCGAGCTCGAATCTTCGACCAAGGGATCGCTGGAGACTCGAAATCATGCGGCCGAGGTCATTCGAGAGTTGATTACACCTGAGAAGGTTGATCACGATTGGCTGATTCATCAAACCGAGAAGTGGTGTCAGGAACGTGCGGTCTTTCTGGCCGTCATGGAATCGATCGCGATCATCGATGGTAAACGCAAGGACACGGCTCCGGGAATGATTCCCAACATTCTGCAGAAGGCATTGTCGGTCACGTTCGATACCAACGTCGGTCACGACTACGTCGAGAATGCTCCTCAGCGATACGAGTACTATCACAAAAAGGAATCTCGTATGCCATTCGACATCGAGATGCTGAATGCGATCACTCGTGGTGGTGTTCCCAAGAAGACGCTGAACATCGTTATG
>Ga0214251_1000064_pt1 | contig 26907 bp, 30 predicted proteins | sample TroBogypolimnion_16_FD_153089 | JGI IMG/M metagenome (GOLD analysis project Ga0214251, IMG submission 153089) | Freshwater microbial communities from Trout Bog Lake, WI - 07JUL2009 hypolimnion | ecosystem: Environmental > Aquatic > Freshwater > Lake > Hypolimnion/Profundal zone | place: Trout... | reverse complement strand
TGGTACAGGCCCTAGAAAACCCATTTGGTCCCAAAGTATTGGGGATGTGATTGGTAAAGGTGTAAACCATGTGGTCGGTACCGGACGTAAAGCATGTGTCCGGTACGTACCTGATTTCATTGGTGGGCCCACCAGGACTTGAACCTGGGACCAAAGGATTATGAGAGCAGATATCCAAAGAAAACCACTAGGATTTCAAGAGCTTACGCCTCCTAAATATCGGTGTGCGAGCTTTTGTGTGACTAGATTAACAAGTTCACAAGGAGTAATGCCTCACTCTTTGGTTTTCATAATCACAGGATTTTTGGAGCAACCATCTAACACTTCGTTGCTCCAAAGGCCTCTTTAAGAAATTAAGCGTTACTTTAAGTAACGCTTGTTTATATTGCATTTCATCATCAATCTACTTCTGTAGAATCAACACCATGAAACCAACGATCAAAATTGACTATGTATCTGATATTGCATGCCCCTGGTGCGCGGTAGGATTGGGCAATCTCAATCAGGCGATTGCCCAGTTAAGTGATCAAGTCAATTTTGAAGTGCATTTTCATCCTTTTGAACTCAATCCCAATATGCCTTTGGGTGGTCAAGATGCGATAGAACATCTCACCGAAAAGTATGGCTTAAGCGTAGAGCAAGTCAAAGCCAATCAAGCCAATATTCGCACCAAAGCATTAGAGGCGGGATTTGAATTTCATCCAGAGGGTCGAAAAAGGGTGTACAACACATTTGATTCTCACCGTCTTTTACATTGGGCGGGAGAGGAGTTTGGACCAGAGAAGCAAGCAGTCCTCAAAATAGAATTGCTCAATACTTACTTTTGCTTGGCAGTTAATTTAGATGATCAGAAAAATCTAATAGATGCAGTAACTCGTTCTGGCCTAGATAAGGATCGAGCTCAAGAGGTGCTCAAAAATAATGAATTTTCTAAAGAAGTTCGGGAAGAAGAGTCTACCTATACCAATGCAGGTATAAGCTCAGTGCCATCAATCATTCTGAACGATCAATATCTTTTGCAAGGAGCCCAGCCTCCTGAGTCGTTCGTGAATGCATTTGAACAGCTAATTAAGGAACGCTAAAATACTTTTCCCTTAATCAGAATACCCGCCTCTTTCTACATCATTACTGCCGCCCAGTAAATGCCCAGTCTTTACAAAGATTGTGCAACCTTCCTTGCTAAAAGGTTGATGCAAGCTCATGTGTGGACTTCTGATCCATGAGCCAGCAGGGTAGCGGCCATGCTCATCTTCAAATACACCATCAACTACAAAGATTTCTTCGCCACCATAATGTTTGTGTGGGTTGAAGTAGGTTTGAGGTGCCCAGCGAACTAAAGTTGATCCACTTCCTTGCTGCATCAGCGGCATGACTGTAAGGCCTGGAACCATTCCCTGATACCAAGGTGCTTTTGTAGTATCAATAATCTCTCGGTCGATTTGATCTGGACCGAGATGTCTTAGTTTGACAAACAGAGTACAGCCGGATTCGCTAAATGGCGCATGCGATGAACCTGGTGGATTCATGATGTATGTGCCAGCAGGATAGTCACCAGTTTCATCACTAAATACACCCTCCAAAACCAATATCTCCTCACCAAATTCATGTGTGTGAGTCTGAAATGTAGATCCGGGTTGATAGCGAACGATTGAGGTTGCTTTTGCTACCTCATCACCAAGTCGATCGAGCATACGTCTTTCTATCCCTGATTCTGGACTCTGAACCCAAGGCAAGTCATGGTGGTTAATTACAACCCGCTTACTGTAATCAGAGTGAATATTCATGTATTGCATTTCAAGTATAGGAAAACAAGTCAAAGCATAGCAAGTATATTGAACATGCCAAAAAATATAGTGGTCTTACTTAACTTAGTAATAACTAAGCGGCTCGGTTTTGCCCCAAAATATTTTGTAAGAATAAATCGTGTACCCAATGATGGTTGGTAGCACAACTACAGCACCCCAAAATATTACCCATAAAGACTCTGTAGCAGAAGCTGCTTCCCAGATTGTCATTTTGTCAACGACGATGTAAGGAAACATGCTGTAAGCAATACCTAAAAAAGCTAGGATAAAAATGGCTACGCTTAGCGCAAAAGGAACCCAAACAGGCGCCGGCTTATCTCTTAGTATTTTTAACAAGTTCAGATCAATCAAGATAAAGCAGGCCAAAGTTAAAACTGGGAAAGGTAATAAGAAAAAGATATTGGGGAAGGTAAACCACTTAGCTGCAATCTCTGGGCTAAAGAACGGTGTCGCTACGGAAATAATTCCAACACCTAGCGCCGTTAATAAGAGGCATTTTCTGGCCCAGCCAACAGCCTTTAGTTGTAACTCACCAGAGGTCTTCATGATCAACCAACTTGCTCCCAATAGAGCATATCCAGCAGGCAGGCAGAGAGCTACGATAAAGGCAAATATCCACCCTAAGTACCCCGAGTCAAAACCAATCACTTCTCTACCAACCATCACCCCTTGGGATGCCGCGGCCAAAAAGCTACCAAAAAAGAATAGAAAGTTCCAGACTGACTTCTGACTCAAATGGGCTTTTGCACGAAAGTCAAAAGAGACTCCTCGTAAAATTAAACCGGCCAACATCATGCCTACAGGCAAATAGAGTTCAGTCAAAATGATGCCATGGGCCATTGGAAAGGCAATCAAGAGAACACCAACTCCAAGCACTAACCATGTTTCATTAGCATCCCAAAAAGGCCCAATTGATGAAATCATGATGTCTTTTTCTGACTCACTTGCTTGATTTAATAAGATACCTACACCCAAGTCATATCCATCTAGAACAACATAAGCAACCATGGCAATACCCATTGCAACTAAAAAGAAAAGGGGCAGCCAACCAGATGGTTCAAATAAATTAGGAATCATTTTTATACCCCTGCAATGCTGTTAGTTTGGCCTGGTTTCTGCGCATCAATCATCTGCACTGGATTGGCTTGTCTTGCCAAATAAAAAACAACCCAAATATAGGATGCGATCAATCCTATATAAAGAGCGAGGTACATCACCAATGTGCCTAAAATCATATTGGCAGGCACCTTGGTAACCGCATCGGCAGTTTTTAACACTCCGCTGACAAGGTAAGGTTGTCTGCCTATTTCAGTCACATACCAGCCAGCAATCACCCCTAACCAACCAGAAAAAGTCATAACGCTTAGACTTTTTAAGAGCCACTTTGGTAACTCTTTATTTTTTCTTGTCAGATAAAACCCAACAAATGCGGTTAAGAGCATCAACATACCAACACCGACCATAATGCGAAAAGCAAAGAATATAGGCTTGACTGGTGGGGTTGCGCCAGGGAATGCATCTAAACCTTTCACCTCTCCATCTAATGAATGCGTCAAATATAAAGATGCGAGCTTTGGAATCGCTATTTCGTATTTATTCGCTTTAAGACTTTCATCGGGTATAGCAAACAAAACGGCAGGAGCGCCTTTCGTTGTCTCCCATATACCTTCCATTGCCGCTACTTTTGCAGGCTGATACTCCAGCGTATTGAGGCCATGAAAATCACCAAGCACAATTTGTAGTGGTGCCAATACTACCGCTACAGTCATTGCCAACTTGATCAACGCTCGATTTCCAGAAAGGTTAATGCCCTTCAAATAACGATAAGAAGAAATGCCCGCAATTAAGAACGTTACTGTCAAAAATGATGCTGTCATCATGTGCAGAAGGCGATAAGGCATGGATGGATTGAAAACAATCGCAACCCAATTGGTTGCATGTGCTTGGCCATTGATCATCTCAAACCCTTGTGGAGTTTGCATCCAAGAATCTAGCGCAATAATCCAAAATGCCGATAGCGAAGTACCGAAGGCCACTAAAAAAGTAGCCACAGTATGGGCTCTTTGAGAAACGCGTTTAGAGCCGAATAACATAATCCCTAAAAAAGTTGCCTCAAGGAAGAATGCCGATAAAACTTCGTAGCCAAGCAAAGGTCCCGCAATATTGCCTACCGTTTGCATATATCCAGGCCAGTTGGTGCCAAACTGAAAGCTCATCGTAATACCACTAACAACACCAAGGGCAAAGGTTAAGGCAAATATCTTGACCCAGAATTGGTAAGCCTCATTCCATACCGAGTCACCAGTTTTATTAAATTTAACTTTGAAATAGAATAAGACCCAACCCAAAGCAATGGATATCGTTGGAAAAAGAATATGAAAAGTCATATTCGAAGCAAATTGAATTCTGCTCAAAATAAGTGCGTCGAACATCCAATTACCCCTTATTTTTGATGTATTTTTATTATGCTCTTTAACATCATATCGTGCTGAACTAGCGCAATAATCATGCCATAAGCGCGTCACTTAGATCAACGCTTTACTGCCACAAGGATGATGGCTCGCCTCACACGAAACGGTTACCTTAAAGGGCGCACTTGATCCATGAACTGCAATAGAAAGACTAAAGCCCCTTCTTTGAAAACTCTCGCAGAATTTCCAGATTTGGAATCTGTACAGTCAATCTAGATACATTAGAAATTAAACCCTGTTCGGCCATTGATGCTAAGGCTCTACTAATAGTTTCAAACTTGACATCCATCATTAGACCCATATCTTCACGTTTAAATAATGGCGCAATGGCATAAGGCCCGGATTGTTTTGCAAGTTTGAGGAAGAACCGCGCTAAACGAATCTCAATTCGCCCTGTATTAATCTCAGAAAACCATGATTCAGACTGTAGTAACGCTTCGCCCCATTTTTTAACGATTTGGCGGTGCAATCGTGGGGATTCCTCGCCTAAAGTAGTAATAATATTTTTGGGTATTCGGCAGAGATGGACATTTGTTAATGCGATGGCTGCGTGCTCGTGGGCATCCCCAAGTAATGCCTCCATACCAAAGAGATTGCCCGGTACAACAATTCTTAGGATACGTCCCGATCCATCAGAGTTAATATGCAAGATCTTGATATAGCCAGAGCGCAAGGTATATAGCGAGTGTGCTTGATCTCCTTGTGCATATATACCAGCGTTAGCATCAAAACTCAGATCATCTATCGGACTATGAATCTTCGCGAAATCATTCTCATTTAACTCTGCAAATAAAGCCGAACTTCTGATGGAGCAATTTTCACAATCACTAACACCTTGCCAGGCATTTTTTATTTCAATGGTTTTCATTGGGTTTATTAGATAAGAAATGATGCTCGAAAGTTGAGTGCCCATTTTACAGTTTTGTCGTTTCAAACAACGCTGCAGTTAACCACCCTAGATGAGCACCTTTCAAAGCAGCTAAATTTAACCTATGGGCTTGGTTTTCATATCAGCAGATTAGCTAATTGATCAACCACCTCTGACCACTCTGAGTCATCAGCCTTGGCCTCAATCAAAAATGCTTTTTGATCTGGCGCCCAGTAAATAGCATCAGGCAGAATAGACCCGGGCTTGAGTTGATGCCTTTCTATAAATCGCTCCATATGAATCTTTTGCGATGACAATCCTAACTGCTCAAAAAGCTCTTCTAAAGTTCTATTATTCATACTCATCAGAATTCTCCTTCACCAGTATTTGAAACGACTCTTATCAATATCCACATCGCTACCTATGGCTCGCATCTTCATTTGGCAATGAGGACAAGTAAGCCCATCCCACTCCGACAGATTCTTACTAGAGTGACAACTGTTACAAATCGGCGGCATACTGATTTCAGTATTAATTCTGCCTGGATGAGCAACAGTATAAGCATCAATCGTTGAGCAAGATTTGCAGACCATTGCCACTCTAGAAGTGTGAAGCCCAACCTCTTTTCCTATGCTACTTATGCATTCAAACTTACAAGAACCACAAGTAAATTTATATCTAGCCATAAATCTATCGCACTAATTCTTTTTAGATTGAATAGCTAGACGCTTCATGTGAGCATCTTGAATCAGTAATTGCCTTTCTTGATTAGCAACTCCGATAGTGATCTTTTTAGAAATGAGATCTGCATAAACGCCATCTATTTTTTTGAAGAACTCCTGATACACCGAAGTCATCTCAGGACTTAATCCCTCTAGCGCAATAGGACGACAAGAATTGGCTTCAAGCAAGTAATTGGCTAATGCCTTAGCTTGTTGATCCGTTAATTTATCGGGAGAGCTAAAGAGGGCTTTAGTATGAGGGTTGCCTCTTGTGACAGCAATGATCTGGCTATCGACTAACAATGCATCAGCACCTTGATTACTGTTAACAATACAGTCATTGAGACGCTTAGCCACAGCACCAGAATGAACTGGCGCTAGCGCCGTCATTGGCGATGGAGATTTGGCAACTTGTACTGGGTTATTGGGCGCAATATTTGTTGCGCAGCCACTTAGGAGAACAATCCCCACAAAACCAAATTTATATATATATTTCATTGGAAACCTATTTAAATTATTTATAGACAAAATCAGCGCGACGATTTTCTTTAAATGCCGCCTCTGTCTGCGCTGGATTTTCTGGCTTTTCTTTACCAAAGCTCACGGCCTCAAGCTGGGGTTCGCTTACACCCTGACTAATTAAGGCCTTCTTTATAGCCTCTGATCGTTTTTGACCCAGGGCTAAGTTGTACTCAGCGGTTCCACGATCATCTGTATTGCCTTGAATAATCACAGAAGCCTTTTGCTTTTGAAATGCTTTCAAGTACGAAGCATGGGCAGAGATAGTAGAGGCATATTTTGGATCTATGGTGTAACTATCAAATTCAAAGTAGATTGAACGCTTGCCATAAACGCTAGACTTAGGATCGCTGATTGGATCGTAAGACATTGAGCCGCCAGCATTGACAGTAGCAACACTATTAGCATCATCTAACTTAACGCTACTACAGGCGGATACAAATAAAACCAACAATACCAATGGCAATATTTTTACAAACTTAAACATGGTGAAATTTCCCAAATACGGCTGAATAGGCTCAGCCAAGCTATCAATAGGATTGATCTTATTTAGACCAATCCCAGCCAAGTAAATTAGGCGCTAGCTTTGGGTGGTTTAAATGCTGAGTCTGGATAGTTTTGCGTAAACAAAACTTCATTTGCTGGAGCAAATATATGAGTGGTTATTGGCGGAAGAAAAATAACAACCCCAACATCGCTAATATTTGCAGTCACATGGCTCATCAGATACATGGTATGAACCTGCTCTTTGTCGTCAGCTGAATCAGAGCTATTATGTGCTTGCTGTGACATTGAAGCATTGCTATAACTTCCTGCAAGTTCTGCCCGCTCAATTGCGGCTTGAATAAAAATACTCGAAGCGGCCACTTTGAATGCGATCATGAAGAGGCATATCAATAGAACGAGTGTTTTGCTTCGAGGTGACATGGCTCAAATTCTATACCCGATTACTAGTTTTGTCGTTTTAAACGTCATTCTTATTGCAGGAATTAATTGACAGCCCCTCTAAAAGCACGTTTTAGAGTAGGACCCCAGATAGCAGAGTCGCATATAGCTCTTGTGACTAACCGCCCAAAGGGGTTAAAGCACTTAGTTTATCCGGCCGCCAATTCTTTTGGCAAGAGAGCTAATTCCGCCGCCATTAATAACTTTAATGTAGCCAAGGGAAATGAGGGTTCTGCGAGCCGACGCTGAGCGCATTCCTGATGCACAGAATACGACTGTTGGCTTTTCCTTCTCGGGCAAAAGGTGAGTTGATTTTTTGGCTATTTCTGCCAAAGGAATATTTAGCGCTCCAAGTATTCCGCCACGAGAAACCTCTCCAGGAGAGCGAACGTCCACCAATACAGCATCTTCTGGAATTGACTCATGGCTTGACTCTATAAATAAATTACGTAGCGCACTAAGAAAACTCATTTTTTCCTCTTGTATTAATAAACCTTGCTAGTTATTCATCACGAAGGAACTCCAGATAATTAAACCAGAGCTATAAGATTGATCCTAGAGCTCAAAAGAGGTTCTAGCGTATAAAAATCAATTATTAGACCGCGATGAATGAAATACTATGCGCCCTCAGCACTCTTTTTAACAAATAGCCTAATAAAGAAAATAGCCATCCCAATCATAAATAAGATAACAGCCAAACTTAACTGGCCCGCAAAAGATCCAAATAGTTCGATCCACATTTTCATTTTATTGACTCCCTTTGATAAATTAATTGCAGAGCCTTTCGTAATACTATAATTTTGACTGCAATTAAGGTAATGGACTACAACGCCGGATGTAATTGCGTTCCCAGAATGTCCATCACGCGAACATTTACAGGAATCCCAGCACTCACACTTGAAGATACTGTACAAAAGTCTTGAAACTGCGCCAGGACTCGATCTAGGTTCTCCAGCGTCTCGCCTGGAACACCAATATGTATTTCAACTTGTATTGATAGGACGCGCAAACGATTTTGCTCATTACGGCCTATATCGCAACTAGCTTTAGTCTCAATTGGGCCAGGATCCTGTTTAAATTTCCTCAAAGCAAAAAGAAATGAATCTGATAGGCAGTTTGCTACTGCAGCAATCAATAGCTGCGATGGAGCGGCACCATCTGATTTTCCCAGTGGAGGTGGCTCATCGCCATAAAATGGATCTTTTTCTTCGTTGTAAAAAATCGCAAACTTATAATCCGATTGCTGCACCAATCTGACAGATACATCACCGCTCATAAGTAACTCCCGCCTCAATAATCAATGGTTAGTAAAGCCTTAAGGATCTATTCAAACTTAATAGGCTCTGGTTTGGCCACAGGATTACCTGCCTCAGCCCACGCATCAAATCCACCCGCGATTGACTGAACATGCAAATAACCCATCTCATGTAAAACTTTAGAAGCCAATGCGGCTCTCCCACTATTTTTACAATATAGAACTATTTTTAAACTACGCGCACTCAACTCAGGATCGTTGCTTAACTTAAATTCCAGTAGCCCTCTTGAAATGTGAATAGCCCCAGGGATATGGCCATTTATATATTCGTCTGCTTCCCTAACATCGAGTAATACATCAGAATTCTGAATGGCTACTTGGGCATCCGCCAAGCTCACTTCATTGATCGCAGCTTTAGCTGCAGCAACTAGATCATGTGCTGTCTTCATTGATTTCCTTTATTGATGATGTCTTTCATTATATATTATTATATATTGTAAGTTGGTTAATCCCGAGTAACCTTGGAACCAACCAACTCAACATCTTCCATGGGGTATGGATCTGCCACATAAGCAGGCCCCTTCATCAGCTTCACTAGAAATGCACCAATTGTGACCGTAAAAATTGCCAGCCAATAGACAATCAAAGTACCCAATCCCAAGATGTCTATTAGCTTGATAGATGGCGCTGAAATTTGAAAATAGGAATAAAAAACAGGCATTCTTACTAGCAGCGATGGGAGGAAAATAAGAAGACTACCCAGCGCAAGCAAAACGGGTGCCTTGCGAAGGATTTTACGTTCAACTCCCGGCGGGCTAACATGAAATCCTGGAAGGATATTTAATAGTGTATTCATAACTGATCACTCTATTCGCAATTGAAGCACCCCACTTTGTTTTAAATCAAATATTTTTAATGCTTGAAATGACCGCTTCTGGCCGATTTGAGACGCCTGAGCCAATTTGATCAACTAGGCGCTTCTCGACCCTAAGCCGAAGTTGATGACAATAAAAACCTCTCGAAGGCATCTCTGCTAGCTCTTGCGTGATGCTAAAGGACTTGAGGCTGAGCCTAGGAGACCCTATCTAATTCAAGATTAAGCTGCATATAGAGCCAGTAAGGCAACAGTTGCGATGGAGGCTCAGCACCTTCATAGGGATCACATGTTTCAAAACCATGGGACATATACATGGATTGTGCGTTCTTCATAAAAACACCTGTATCTAAATTGAGTGTTTTAAAGCCGCGACTTTTTGCTTCCAAAATTAATTTTTCAAGGACCTTACTCCCATACCCGTGTCCCCGATTTTCTGGCTTGGTATAAATTCTGACTACCTCACCGTTTCCACTGGGAAGTTGTCTCAAGCCACCCATGGCAATAGGAGCCCCATCAAGCACTAAAAGATAAAATGCAGCATTAGTACGGTCCTTAGGAGAAATGATGTTCATGGCCTTGGTGATATACATATCCATTGGCATCCCCGTGATATCTTCAATCGAGAAATTACAGGTTGCTTGCATCTGGTCATTCATCCAAGAAAAGTATTCCCTGGTCATTGTTAAGGCGGCATCTGACCACATAGTGTTATGGGCATCCACAAAATAAGTTTGCGTCATTTAAATACACTCCAATATGTAAAATTTTTAAGATACCAACTCAGTTGTATCAAGTTTAAAGTGCCTATGGTTTCGGGCAGCGTTCCATCATTTTTTGATCAAAGGTCTCTGGACCAGCATCTTTAATAAATTTTTGGGTGGCTAGCAGCATAGATTCATTCTGTGGATACTTAAGCTTATAAGTATTTAGATCTTGATCTGCTTTGGCGTAAACAGTTCTAGCCTCATCAGTTAGGAGGTAATCAGTAATTGCACTACCTTTTTTCTTGCTATAGGTAGCCCAACCCTGCTCAAGCTCAGACTTTTCACTCAAGCCTTTAGGTGTTGTCTGCTCAAATAAGCGAGGGAATTTGATATTGACTAAAGCTTGCCGTGCATGACCGTACTCAGGGTCATCCTGAACATACACAACCCTATTTACCTTAGTCATGGCAATCATTCCAGTACACATTGCGCAAGGCTCCAAAGAGGTATAAATAGTGTAGCCATCCATATACTTACCAATACCAGGGCAATTTAAAAATGCCTGAATTAAACGAACCTCGCCATGTTGACTGGAATCATCACGCACCACTACCGAATTTCTCGCCCAAAATACAGGCGTTGAATTTTGATCAACCAGGATCGAGCCAATATTATGTCCGCGACCATTACGAGATGTTTGCCAATCCTTGTAAACCATCGCCAAAGCAGCTAGAGATAAAACATTATCCCTTTCTTTTTGGGGCAAATCCACGCCCTTGTTCTGGGCCACAGCAGATGAAATTGTCACAGCCAACATCAGTAAGATAAAAAATTGCTTCGTTTTGTTGATGAATAAGGGCAAAGTAGCCTCCTGCTTGATTGGCTTTAAGTAGGTTCAGGTTACCACCACTAAGCGCCAATGGTTACACTGACGATAACTTATGAATATCAACCTAAATACCCTCTTATCCGATTTTGGCATTGGTACGATTGTTTTCGCATCAACCAACATCGATGACATCTTTCTGCTCGCCGCCTTTTTTGCCGATCCAAAGTTACTCCGCAGATCAATTGTTCTGGGCCAATATTTTGGCATTGCATTGCTGTCCCTAGTGAGCGTGCTTGCAGCCATGTTAGCTCTGACCATCCCATCCGAATGGGTGGCTTTACTGGGGCTAGCACCCTTGTACCTTGGCTTGCAAAAGCTACCTGACTTATGGAGAAAATCCGCACTAGATCAGAATGAAGAAGACCATGAAATTCAAGAGCAAGAACATAAAGTAGAAAAAAGCTTTCACTCTCAAGTGATTGCAGTCATGAGTGTCACCGTAGCAAATGGTGGGGATAACATTGGGGTTTATGTACCTCTTTTTGCTACCTCAACTCACTCCATACCCGCCTACCTTCTCACCTTTATTTTCATGACCGGAATTTGGTGCGCAGTAGGCTATCTACTGGTTAAGGATCAAGTGTTTGGTGGCTTTATCCGAAAATATGGCCATAAAATTTTCCCCGTTGTTTTAATTGCCTTGGGAATACATATTCTATTCGGAGCTGTTGGGCTGCTAAGATAGGCCATGGAAATTAATAAAATGCAGGCCGCCTATAACCCACAGGTTTTCTTTGCGGCCGAGAGAACCCTTTTGGCATGGCAAAGATCATCAATCTCTTTTATCGCCCTGGGTTTTGTCATTGAACGCTTTGGAATATTTATAAAGTTCCTAAAGATTGCAAACAACATTCCCGACAACAGTATTCATCTTTCTGCTTTTATCGGGATATTTTTCATCGCCATGGGCTCGCTAATCTCCCTCTTATCGGCGCTCCAACACCAAAACTTCCTGAGAACACTGCCTGCAAGCGATCTACCGAGCAGGTATTTTATTTTTCTAGGCCCCTTAGTCAGCTACACCATGTTCTTTGCAGCCATTGGTCTAGCTATTTGGCTGATGATTTCAAACTCGTTCGTTGTGTAGCACTTTAAATCAATTACCTGACCACGACTGCTGGTGAAGCTGGAATTGCACCAGGAATCTTGGCAATCGTCACAAGGGTTGCCATAAATTCCATGACCTCCTTACTGTAAGAACCATCGTCATCCGCTATGGAGTAGCTTACCCCTTTGTATTTGACGGTGGCAACAGGATGGGAAATCGGCGTATCGCGGTAAACCTTGAAAAAGGGGTGGGGTTGTTTATAACGCTCGTTATAACTATCAACTACCGATTTAGATGGCTGAATCATCACCATTTTTGAACCGTCTCCCGCAAACTGGGCATTGAGCACTGACCCCAAAAAATCAAATACATTTCCCGGTGAGCGAATGCCAATCACCAGCTCCATATTGCTTGCTTTAGGATATGCCGATGTGAATGATTGAATCACTTTTGCGTAATTCAAATCGGTCTTTTCATGCTTTGGCGAGTCCGCACAATAGGAATCTGAGCTCAACAGATCTCCCAGCAATTGCTGTGAGCGGTATTTATTGACGCAAATGCGGGACCTTGACTCATTACGAACCAGTTGATAGACCTCCTTACCATTGCTATTCATTTTGTCAAATGAAATGAGGCCTTTGGCCAAATTGTCGACCGTCGTGGAGCCCCAAGAATCCAGTGACTTCGTTAGCAAGCCTTTATCAATTGCTGGACCCAGAGGTGTCTTGAGTTGCGTATTCTCAACAGTTAAACCAGCCTCTATTAACAAATAGAGTAGATTTTGAAACTCTTTGTACTGTGGGTCCAAAGGGTCGTTATTAAAGTGATGAACGATTGAATTATTACTACGCAGCTCAATACTTTCAATTAATAAAGTGTAAGAAACCGCTCTTGGTAAAAGCCGTTCTGTTCCCTTAAGACCTAAAACGCTTAGCGGTATCTCCTTAAGAAAAGATTGCATGAACTGCGCATTATCTAAAGAAGCCTGAGTAAAGGTAAATCCATTATTAACTGCAAGCCCGATGTTGCTGGCGGTAACTGCGGGTGGCGCCACGGGACTCCCAACGCTTTGGGTGGTAGATGCACCTGCATTTGCCAGCACATTGCCGGTACCTATGACGGATGGGATATCCAGAAAACTGAGCGGCATATTTTTGGATGAGCGAACCACATTCAACAGAATATTGTCATTGCTATAGCCCTCAACTACCTCGCGGTAGGCAGAAGACATGTCGCTAAAACTAGATGAGTTGATGGTGGTGCAACCAGCCATCAAACCTAGAAAGCTAAAGGCTACTAGAGAGCGCATTTTCATAACTAAACCTATCATCCATTTATTAAACTACTAATACTAAAAATCACTCGGGATAGATCTCATTCCAAAATGCGCATTGATGACCCGCCTTGGAGCTTGCTTGAGTGCCACCATAAGCACTATACGCATGAATATTTCCAGGACTAAAGAACATGACTTTGTTGGATGATGGATTTTGTTTCGCCCCATCGTACTGTGGCCATATTGGTTGGCTAGCGGCCTTGGGATTACCATCCCGCATAAAACTTGCCAGATATACCGTCATTTGCTTGCCTAAATTTTGTGAGGCCAGAGATAAATTAGGGGCATCAATGGCAGCTGTATTGGATAGGTTTGGAAAGAAATAATTAAGAATCGACGAGTGCACTGCCCCAAGCAGAAAGCCAGGGTTGCTGCCTTTGGCAATACCAACGCCAAGCACCAGCGCATTAGGGTCACCAAACTCAAATTGGTAGATTGGAGGCATTCCAGGCACGCCGTTCAAGGCATTGGCAGTTCGAAGATAAAAACAGTTATTAATGCCAACATGGGGATTAAAGTCTGAGAGCATAGAACCTAAGGTAGCACCATTTAAATTTTTAGGATTTTGAGCGCTCTCAAAATATCTTCCAATAATTTTCTGACTCGTCTTTTGATCAGCCCCATAAAAGGCTGGCAAGTAATAGCGATTTACGTTTTCAAGATTTGCAGGATATTTAGTATGGTTGGCGTTGTCACCCAAAACATCATATCCAACGTAAAGTCGCAATTCATTTTGAGCGCCCCCCATCACCAATGGCACCTTCATAATATTGCCCGTTTCAACGGCATTTTTAAATGAACGTGGTACGGTCTTATTCCCCGTTACAGGGACAAAGCTGAGGATGCTATTACCTGCTTCAAACGTTTGTGCTTCAAGCAACTGGGCTACAGGGATCTTTTTTAAGCAAGCCAATGATTCTGCATCTGAGTAATTTGCATCGCCTGGGACAGGGCAGCTAAAACGCCTATTTAGATCTTTAGGGTTATGCGCGACTGATTTCCATATTGGAGTAGCCAACGCCTGCTTCAGTGTCGGAAGCTCCTGCAAGCAAGCACCACTAATTAAAATTGCTTTTTGGAACAGGCCAGACACTGCTTCCGGGCTTGCTAAATGTTGGCAAATCGAGCCGGTACCCGCTGATTCACCTGCTACGGTGACATTTTTAACGTCACCACCAAAAGCCCCAATATTTTTCTGCACCCATCTCAGCGCCTCACGCTGATCTTCTATGCCCAGATCCCCATTAGAACCAGCATCCATTGCAGGATGAGGCATAAAACCAAACAGTCCGACTCGATAGTTGATTGATACTATGACCATCCGTCCGTCATGAGCCATCCGCTCTAATTTATAGAGGTTTGAGCCACCCCCAACGAAACCTCCACCGGGTATCCAGACCATCACTGGAAGTTTTTCATTAGGCCTTAAGTCTGATGGCGCTGAAACATTTAAGTACAGGCAATCCTCATTTAGGCTTTCCTCAGTTAAATTAAACCGAGCGGCCTGAGGACAGTTACTTGCAAATTTAGTGGCATCCTTTACCCCACTCCACGAGCTTGCTGCAACGGGCATATCAAAACGTGGCGCCGTTGCATAGGGAATCCCCCTGAAGTCATTTACCCCTCCAGCAGCACTACTCAACCCCTTTAAAGGCCCCGAGGGGGTTTGAATGATCAGTTCTGGAGTCTGGGCAATAACATGATCAATACATAGAAGAGAGAGAAAAAAGCAGGCACACAGTAAAGAAAGAATTTTTTTCACAAAAGAATTAGTCATAATCGTTTCAGGTCAGTAAGCGTAGGGGCATTGATGCACTAGGACTCATCATCAATCAGGGTAACTCTTTAGGCAAAATGAAGCCAAAAATATCTCTCCTATGCCATTAGACCAGCAAACTACGATGCAATGATTTACTCAATCGCATCCCCGAACCAGAAGGGTGGTCTAAATACCCATCGTATGCGCCAAAATACCTCCACGCTTATCCAATCACCCTCTAATATAGAGCCTTCCATTCATTAAAATCTGGCCTTGGAGCGCGGTATGACTAATCAATTTGAAAGACTTCCAGCAAAAATTAGAAAAAATGTAAATCTGAGAGCCTCTAAGATATACATCGTCAAAGGTGAGGTTCGGGTGTTGAAAAATGTAAGGCTCACCGCTCAGGATGGCGTGAAGATACTTTTGGTCAATGGGGTGTTTAAAGATAGTTGCATCAAACGCTCTACCCTGATTTTTGATCAAGGCTCCCAACTGCTAGCAAAAAAAATTCAGTTCAGCGCGGCGAATGATGAATTAAAATCCGTTAAGGCTGCCGATAACGGTGGTCTTTGGTTTATTGGCAACTACGCAGATGCCAATAAAGATGGCATCGGCATCAAAGTAAATAGAAAAAATCCTCTCTCTCACTTTTCAGCGCAGACAATCACCGCTAAATATTTAGGTCGGAAGGATCAATACGTCAGTTCAAAATCTGGAAAGCTCGTTGATATTGGCGATGATGTTGATGCCATCTCAGTTATCGGGGTGGGGCCAAGCGAATGGTCTATTCAGTCGATTAAAAGTTACTATTCAGCGGATGATGGCATTGACTTTAATAACTCCCATGTTCGCTTAATGAATTTAGAGGTCAAGTCACCCACCGAAGATGGCATTAACTTAAGTAGCAGTAGAGTTGAGATTCACAAAAGCCTTGTTCTTGACGTTAGCAAATCGAAGGTGGCCGATCGTGATTTAGTCGACTTGGAAACGGATGACGGCGCATCCTATCTTGAGCTATATACCGGCTGCTCAGTAAAGTTGAATGGCGTATTTGGCGATGAGGTAATTTTAAGCTCTTCCGAAATGCCCAACCCGAACACCAAATCAGACAATGAAGTGCCCTACCTCTTCTCCGGAAAGCTCAAGCATGCCGCACTCATTTACTCAATCGACAAAGACTGATCATTGACTATGCACTATCAAGCCCCCACACAAATAGCCCATTTAAAAAGATACTTAAAGTTATTCTTTTCGAGAGAGAGAAAGGGTTGGCTAAAGATCTTACGCTTTTACAACGTCTATATCCCATTGGGGATTGTTTGCATTATCGGATTAGCAATCTACATTAATCCATTGCCTCCAACTACCGCCTATCTAGCTGTTGGGCAAGATGGCTCTTCGTACCAAGAGATATCCAAGAACTTCAAAACTTTTTTCAATAAAAACAATGTCGATCTTGAATTAATATCTACTAGCGGCCTTGGCGAAGGCCTAAAAGGACTTCATGACGTCAAATCTAAAATCAATGCCAGCTTCTTGACTGTTGGCTTTGCCAATGACAAGGACTACCCAGATCTTGTATCGCTAGGTAGCGTGCAATTCGCCCCGATTTGGATTTTCTATAAAGGGGCGGAGATCGAAACCAATGACCCATTTAGGTACTTTTCAACTAAAAAAATATCCATTGGATTGCCTGGTGAAATTACCAATACACTTTATCGCAAGCTCAACCTCATTGGTGGACAACATTCGACCAGAAATATAGTAGAGCTGCCTCACAAAGATGGTGCCAAGGCACTCCAACAAGGAAAAATAGACGCTCTATTCATTGTGGATGGCATTCAATCGGAAACAGTCAAAAGTCTATTGAAAGATCCCAGCGTCAAGGTAATGAATTTTCCATTGGCGGATGCTTATATTAAAAAGCTTCCCTTCCTTCAGAAACTTACCATCCCAAAAGGCTCTCGGAGTATTGAAAAAGTAGAGCCGCCCCATGACATCACCATACTGGCCTCAACAACCAATTTATTGGTTGAAAAGGATACGCATCGCGCAATTCAATGGGCCTTTCTTTTGGCAGCCAAAGAAAATAATCGTGATTCAAATGTATTTTTCTCTTCACCAGGGTTTTTTCCAAAAGATATTGATCGCAGCTTTCAATTAAGTCCAATAGCGGAACGTTTTTATAAAAATGGTATTCCTACCATTTTTAGTTATATGCCTATTTGGGTTGCCAGTCTTCTTGACAGCATGTGGATATACATCCTCGCCTTGATTGCTGTCATTTTTCCGGTCATCCGATTGATTGAAGCGGCCAGACTTTATCCATCCGAAGGATTGATGAATAAAGCCTTTATGAATCTGCGAATACTCGATGAAGCGATTAATAAGGCCACAAGCAAAAAAGAGATTGATGAAATACTCCAAGAGATTCAAAGGTGCGAAGAGAATATTCTTGTCTTATATCTTTACGGCAAAAACTCTCGCTTTTACTTCAACCTTAAAAACGCACTGGCTGGAGTCAAACGAGATGCACAAGCCAGTCTGATTTCATTGGGTATCTAATTCGCTTAGCCAGTGGCGTCACCCTATAAGCGCGACTCCATGATTTGAATTGCTTTTTCAAAGGCTTCTGGCGAGGTTTTAACCTGCCCTAGGTAAGGCAAGTCCAATATCATCACCGTTGCAAAAAGCCATGAGATCATCGCTAGCTGAACTGCTAATGCAAAAATTCTAATGCTAGATGGTCTTAATAGTCTTAGCGCGGAAATGATGATGACGCCCAGCAAAGTGAGATAACTCAGCTGCCAAAACAAGCTTGGCAGACGACTTTGAGAGCTCGTCATTCGTAAATTTCGATATTGAGCGATATCATCCCCGGTTTTAATAACATCCATAAAGAGTGCTACCTGACGAATGCTTATAGGCTCAATTGCCCTCAAGTTTGTGAACAATTTATCAGCATAAACGCGCGTCTTTTGGTTTCGAGGGCCGCCCGACAGACCTTTCCACTCATCACCTACGATCGATTTGGTATAGGCCAACAATGTTTGACGTGCGGTTTGCGCCGCTGGCGAGCCCTCCATAACCAATAGGCGATCAAGGCTCTCAATCTGACTGGCCTCTTTAGAGATATTGCTATCAATGTCATTGGCTGTAGCCATTACTAGGACCAATACGAATCCCAGGACTACATATGCACCTGACATAACGTTTTGAGTCGCCGTATCCAAAATATCGGAATCAATATCCTCAAATCCCAAGGGGTTAGCAGCCGCTCTAAATAAGAGCGTAAGAAATCCTAAAACCAGCCATGACCCAGCTGGAAAAATGATGAATAGAACCCAATTAGGAAGGTTCTCTAAAAATGCCACACTCATCCAATATCCTCGTTAGACAATCTGATTAATACAATAGACCAACTTCCAACATCATTCGAAATTGCGAACGCTTTGCATCATTCGCCCCAAAGCCCAATCCAGGCTCGGGATTGGTAATCCGGACCACCGAACCTTCGGCTCGGGCAAAATAACCATCAAATTGAATGGTTGGGGTAATAGTAAGCGAAACTGCCGAGCTATCGGGGCCATATAACATTGAGTTTACGTTATTCAATGTACCCCCTTTTTCTTGTATGTACTCCAGGCGGAACGGCAGGCTCATTTTGGCGGAACCAAGGCCTGTAATTGCTGTACCGGGAAAGCGATAATTTCCCAAGAGCGCAGCCCCATAGGTTTGATACTCTGAGGTAATACCAATGGCCCCATTCACAGGAACTACGGTGTACTGTAGATACGGCGCCAAATACCACCGCTCGCCACTGTACTTATAGAGCGCATTCATAATTTGTGAGTTATTTTGCAAGAGCGGTGTATTGGCATTGCTCTGCGAATTACCGCTAGTAGACCCCACCCAACTCAAACCAACACTCTGCTTATCATTCAACTGATATGCGCCCGAGGCACCAAGCCAGTTCATTTTATTTGAGTAGTACCCGTCATTCCAGGTAACAGCTAGAGATAAATCATCCTTAGCGTAATTGACAACAGTCCCATAAGATACCGAGCTAGTCTGATCCCAAAGTAAACCACGTTGAATGTTTACGTTCTGGAACGTCATAGTCGATTCATAGCCGCCCATGGAAGCTAACTTTCCAGCAGTGACGGACCAGTTTTGATCAAGAACATAAGAAACCGAAGCATTGGGAATGTATCCATAAGTGTCGACGGTATTACTTAAGGTTCGGACGATAGGCTTGCCCAGTACAGGCACTGAATATAAGCCGGTTTGAATAAAAAATTGAAGATCGCCCTCACTTTTTTGAATCAATAACTGCGCATTAGAAATATCACCCGCACCACTTGAAGGATTGGTTTGTGAGAAAGCTAAGGCCGATGCCACTGGGGTAACGCGCCAAATACCCAGCGTATCCAAATTTAATGATGGAGCCTTGCCAGAGAAAGACAAAGAATCATCCATGGTAATGGCAACAGATGTGCCCACCTCATCCTCGGAGCCCAAAGCACTTGCCGAGATAAAACACATTAAAGCAACGGCAATTTTATTGAAACGCATATTAAACAATGTGGGAAATGAATATTGGCAACGATCACCGTAAGGTGCAAATAGTACTGGATTCAAAACCAAATGACCGCTTCTGGCCGAAAGCAGCCCCACTAGTAGTCATTAAATTGGCGCAAAAAAGGCAAAACTCCAGCCATTAGTGATCCAGGATTAACCCCAGCTTTCAATTGCTTGTGAAATATAGCTTTTTGATTATGAAAAGCCACTACACACACCAAAGCAAACCAGCCCATCAGTTCACCCCCTTCCTTAGCAGCGCTCCACTACCAAGACACCCTGGGAAAGTAAGTGGATCAAATACCATTTACCTGCGCGATGGAGAGGTCGTCCTCTATAAACGCAAAGACAGCAGAATCTGGCAAACCTGCTTTAAGCTCTCTGACCATCGCTGGCATCGTTACTCCACCAAACATCTCAATTTGGAATATGCCAAAGAAACTGCTAGCGCCCTATATGATGAAATTCGCTTTAAAGAAAGGTTGGGCATTAGTCACTCTAGTCGTAGATTTGCTCATGTGGCCAAGGACTGTATTAAGGAACTAGAGCAAAAGATCGCTGCTGGCATCTGCCCTATGACCAATCATGACTACATCAGAGCAATCACGCTTTACCTCGTCCCCTTCTTTGGCAATTACCAGCTTGAAAATATTACAGCCCCAGTAGTAGCGCAATACGAAGCTTGGCGCAATCTCAAGATGAAACGCATTCCGATGTGTAGCACCTTGATGACTCATGCTAGTGCGTATAACAAAGTTATCCAACATGCAGTTCTCAAAGGCTGGCTCAATCCTTCCACCCTCCTAGCGCACTTAGGGAGACATGGAGCTAAAGGCAAAGCAAGGCCGGGTTTTACTAGAGAAGAAATTGACTACCTGTTGGATTTTTTAAAAGACTATAGCCAAGGGGGTCATAGTGCACTAGCTAAGCAAATGCGCTTATTGGCTAGAGACTACATTGAGTTATTAATTTATACCGGCATACGGTCTGGTAAAGAGTGTATGAATCTTAAATGGCAAGATGTTCAATGGTATGTTGATGCCAAGACAGGAAAACGGTACATTCGCATCTGGGTGAACGGCAAAACAGGAGCGCGATTCTTAATAGCTAAAAATCATTTGCAAGCGGCGCTAGAGCGACTTTGCCAAAGAGATACAGCGCTAAAGGGCAAACCGCTTGAGCAGGTTTTAAATGAACGCCACAACCTACCCATCTTTAGATTGCCGAGTGGCAAGCAACCCAAGAGTTTTCACACTACCTTTAAATGGCTGATGTTAGCTAGCGGACTTTTGAAAGATAGGTCAACCAATCAGAACAGAACGCTCTATAGCCTACGACATACCTATGCCACCCTTGCTTTAACTGATGGCGCAGTCGATATTCATACGCTTGCAAGACAGATGGGGACTAGTGTCGGCATGCTGGAAAAACACTACAGCAAGCTTACGGCAACCTTGGCAGCCGAGAAACTAGCTTATTGATAGCAAATAGGACAGGCGCAACGAACAAATAGTTTATTGCTCCAAGCTAGAGCCATATATCTATTGGGGTCTAGCGGTGATATTTGCTACACACCGACTACACATTAACAAAAAATGACCTAGCGTTCTCACGCTAAGTCATTGATTTTGTTGGTGGGCCCAGCTGGACTCGAACCAGCGACCAAAGGATTATGAGAGCAGACATCCAAAGAAAACCACTAGGATTTCAAGGGGTTACGTCTACTAAATATCGGTGTGTAGCGTTTTGTGTAGTGGATTTAATGTAATTAGAAAAACCTCTAATTCACTCCTTGGTTTTCAAAACCAAAGGGATTTTGGTGCAACCGTGTAGCACTTCGTTGCTCCAAAGTATTTTTATTAGTTCATTATGGCGCGTAAATACTAATTCATTAATTTTTTGATGTGGGCTATGGATAAATGAATAATCAGTGACCGCCGCCTCCACCACCAAATGGTGGTTTTGCAAACCAAATAACCGGAACCAAGGAAACCATAATCATTCCGGAAAGCATTAACAGGTGATTTGTTGAAAGCACGTAGGCTTGAGCATTTACAAGAACATCAAAATATTGACTAATTTGAATATCGGACATTCCTCGCGCAGATAAAGAAGCTAAAAACTGGTTATATCCAGGATTGGCCGGATTAATGTGCTCTACTAAATTTGCATGGTACGTGGATGCCTGATTTTGCCAAATTGTTACTCCAATAGCCGTCCCTACACTTCCGCCCATATTTCTAAGAAAATTAGTTAAACCTGTCGCAGCACTAATTTGCTGGGGTTTTATTTGAGAAAGGGAAATTGCAGTCATGGGCACAAAAAAACCTGCAATACCGATACCGGCCAATAAGCGCACCAACTGAAGATGTGCAAATGAAACATCTGATGTGATGGACCCACCCATCCAAGCAGAAATACCAAAAGCAGTAAACCCTATAGTGGCGACCTGTCGCGCACCAAATCGATCGAGATTAATACCAAAAAATGGCCCAAAGAAAATAGATAAACATCCTACAACGGCCATGACTTCACCCGCTAAGGTGGGCGTGTATCCCAACTGAGTTTGCATCCATAAAGGGCCAATAATTACAAAAATATAAAATGCATAACTACCAATTCCTAGGCAGCTTGCAGCGATTAAGAAATTACGATTTCCAAAGAGCCTTAAATTGACAATGGGATATTCCTCACCTAGCTCCCAAATCACAAGGGAGATCAATGTAATCACTGATACAAGCGCTAGGACGCAAATTGTGGTGGAGCCAAACCAATTGAGTTCATTGCCTTTATCTAACAGTATTTGCAAACTGCCAATTCCAATTGTTAGTAAAGCTAAGCCAACTTTATCGATTGGTGTAATTACTTTCGGTGACTCACGGCCCTTCATCAACTTCGTGACTGCAAAGGCACACAATAGGCCAAACGGAATATTGATGAAAAAAACAAATCGCCATACATAATTATCGGTAAGCCATCCGCCTACAACAGGGCCAAGAACAGGCGCAATGATTAGCGTAAGCGACCAAATCCCTAGGGCTGCACCCCTCTTATTGGCAGGAAAAATCTTGATAATGAGTGATTGCGACAAGGGAATCATTGAGGCGCCAACGACCCCCTGAAGCACTCTTGAAACTAATAACATCTCAAATGATTGAGAGGCTCCACATAATAAAGAAGCCAAAGTAAACAATAGTGTTGCAACTGTGAACTGGCGTACATCTCCAAACCTGCCCGCTAACCAGCCAGTTAGAGGCAGCATAATTGCCTCACTTACAGCATAGGAGGTAATGACCCAGGTTCCTTGTGCTGGGCTTACTGCAAAGTCGCCAGCTATTGATGGTAGCGATACGTTTGCTATGGATATATCCAACACATTCATGAAGGATCCCAAGCCCAAAGCTATAGTAGCCAATACTAGCTTGAGACCTACCAGTTGGGGAGGAGATTCTTTTAGCGTCATTATTAAAAATAGACTGCTTTTTACTTATGCAAAAGTGACTTGATGTGGCTTTCAGCAAGCTCATACTGTTTACGATAAATGTTTGTGTCGAGTGGAGCGCCGTCACTCATAGCTTGTAGCGGCAAACCCTCATGATTACTGGTATCGACTTTTGTGTTCATAGATAGCCCAATACGCAAAGGAAAATCCTTCAGCTGAGCTTCATCCAAAGCAATACGTACCGGCAGACGCTGTACTACTTTCACCCAATTTCCAGTAGCATTTTGAGCAGGCAATAACGCCAATGTGGACCCAGTACCAGGCGCAAAACCTACCACTTTACCGTGATACTCAACTTTGCCACCATAAATATCAGATTCCAACTTTACAGATTGGCCAACACGAATATTGCTTAGCTGATCCTCCTTGAAGTTTGCATCCACCCAAATTTCATCCTTTGCAACCAATAGACCAAGAACCACTCCTGGTGCAACTCGTTGCCCGACTTGAGCATAGCGTTTAGCTAAGATTGCACTAGTTGGACTCTGAACTTCTGCACGTAGCAAATTAATATAAGCTTGACGAGCCGTCTCGACCGTCTTACGAAAACTAAGATGTGAATGTTCTAACTCTTCTTTTGAAACCGAGGCGTCACCCTGCAAAGAACTTCGTCTTTCATAATCCGCATAAGCATTGAGTAAATCTATATCTGCTTTTTCTGAAGCAATTTTGACCTCAGTCGGATCAACTCTAAATAGAATTTGTCCCTCTTTAACAGCCTGAGTTTCCGAAACATTTACTGCTGCTATTGCACCCTCAATTTGAGCAACGATTTGGACCTGTGAACCGGCAACGTATGCATCGTCAGTTGATTCAGAGTTACGGCCAAAGACAAGCCAATAGACTAGTGCCAGCAAAAATAGGCTGACCAGTACACCACCCAATATTTTAAAGGCTTTTGGTCTATCAAATTTCTTATTCTCAGATAGTGTTTCCATAATTAAAATCTTCTTGTTAATTTTTAATGGGGTTGGGGTGGATCCTGCCAATAGGCGCCACCTAGAACTTGGACTAAAACAACATTTGATGTTAAGACTTTTTGTTTCGCCTCTGCAAAGTTTTGGCCCTGTGCAATATAAGCCTGCTCTATAGTTAATATTGCTTCCTTGGAGCTAATTCCAGCCTCACCTCTACGTTGCATGCTTTCGTAATTTGTCTTGGCGTTTTGGTAGGCATTGCTATAACTAGTGTAGTTTGATTGCGAACTCTTCATAGAACCAATACCATCGGATACCTCACGCAAAGCCTGAACTAACTGCTCTTGGTAATTAGCTATTGCCTGGTTCCTATTTGCTTCCTTGCCTGTAATATTGGCATTGATCAGTCCACCATCAAAAATAGGTAGGCTTATTGCAGGGCCGATACTAAATTGCTGACTCTTACTTGCAAAGAGTTGAGACAAACCAAAAGACTGAACCCCGACAAATCCTGCCAGATTGATATCGGGCAAATACTCTAATTTAGCCCCCTCTAACTGCAATCTTGCAACATCAATTTGACTAAGTAATGCTTGCAGATCTGGTCTGCGCTCTAATAGGTTTGAAGGAATCGTTTCGGGAAGATTGAGCCCAGCCAATTGAATAGAGGGTGATTGAAGTGCTTCGCCCCATGAAGGGCCTTCCTGCGCAAGAGCTGCAAGCTGATGTTGAACCATCTTTTTACTTAAATTCGCCTGAGTCAGGTTAGCCTGAGCAATTTCATAGTCAACTTTTCGCTGATTTACCATTAGCTCGTCAACTAAGCCTGCTCTTTTTTTATCTTGAGAAATTTGATACAAGCTCTTCTTCACCTCAGCATCACGAGCAAATAGAAGTTGCGCTTGAACAATACGGTCATAATCAAAATAGACGCGCACAATTGTTGTGGATAACAACAGAATTGACGCATTGTGGCTAGCCTGTGCTGCTTTCACTTGATTTTTAGCGGCATCATAATATTTCTTTTGTTTCCCCCAAATGTCGAGCGACCAATTTAAAGATGCATTGACAAGCCCATACCCTGTATAAATAGGCATTCCAGGTACAAAAATATAATTTTGAGAAAGTTGCTGACGATCCACTTGCCCACCCACACCAACTTGTGGAAGAAATGCAGCTTTCTCGGTCTCAAGCATGGCCTGTGCCGATACAATTCTTGCTCCAGAAATCTCTAAACTAGGAGAATGGCGTAGTCCTAAATCAACCAATTGGTTTAACTGCTGATCTCCAAAAATAGTCCACCACTGATCCTGTATGGACGGCACACCCTGATTGAGACTTGGTTCAAGCATCTCCAAAGCTTTGGCACTTTGCTCTGGCAAACTTTCCCTTGGAAATAAGGCGCAAGATGACAAAGCCAGACTTGTGAGAATCAACATTAGTAAAGTCAGACTTTTAATAAGATGCTTCATTGCGCTTCCTCTAGCTGCCGTAAGTTATTTGCCTCAATTCTCAGTAAAAAACTTTTTAACTGCTCAAATTCTTTCAATGTGAAACCCATCAAGGAGTGATTTAATAAATCACATAAACGATCTGGTATGTGCTTAATTAAGCTCTTTCCAGATGCCGTTAATGACAAATGGGTTACTCGACCATCTTTATTGGAGGGGAGCTTTCTGATTAATTTCATTGCTTCGAGTTTTTGAACCATTCGGACAGTGGCTGCAGCATTGATTCCCCATAATTGAGAAATTGAAGATATTGTGGCCATTTCACCATGGCCAATCATCATCAAAATGCTCATTTGTGAAGCTGTGATTCCCAAATCAGCAAGTCGCATATCGGCCAAACGCTGATAAATGGATTTATTTCGAACCATTAGATACACCAAGCTTCCTTGAGGGGTATAGGCCTTTGGCGTATAGAACTGATTGGCAGGAGAAGCGGTCTTTTTCATAGAATTAGTTGACTAGTCAACTAATTCTAAAGGATTAGTCATTACTTTGCTGAGGCTACCAAGATTAACTCAATCACGGGGCCAGAAAGACAAAACCCTCACCATTGCTGATGAGGGTTTTGTACGACTCGACACATAGTTAACACTTTATACCGGACACATACTTTACAGTTTTTGGCATAGGAGGGACCACTCTATGCCGTGGAATGAAAGTACGAAGATGGATGAAAAGCTCAAATTTGTGTCTCGCTACCTAGATGGCGAGAAAATTGCTACCCTGTGCCAGGAGTTCGGTATCTCTAGGGTGACTGGCCATAAGATCATTGATCGCTATAAAGACAGTGGTTTAGAAGCATTTACGGATCGATCTCGACGACCATTTCGGCAAGCCAATCGGCTGCCCTTCCAGGTTGAGCAATTGATCGTGAACCTGAAAAAAGAGTTCCCAACCTGGGGCGCTCCTAAACTGCGAGACCGAATCCATACCCACTATCCCGATTTGGTTTTGCCAGCCAAGAGTACGGTGCACGCAGTTCTGGATCGCCATGGCCTAGTCAAGAAGAAACGACGCCGCCAGTATCCCAAACTTACCGGGACAAACCTATCGGATCTTAAAGAGCCTAATGCCCTATGGTGCGTGGATTACAAAGGGGAGTTTATGCTGGGTAATAAGCAGTACTGTTACCCCTTAACCGTGACTGACTATGCCAGCCGCTTCCTCATTTGCTGTGAGGGCCTAGAGAGCACCA
>Ga0214251_1000061_pt1 | contig 27902 bp, 40 predicted proteins | sample TroBogypolimnion_16_FD_153089 | JGI IMG/M metagenome (GOLD analysis project Ga0214251, IMG submission 153089) | Freshwater microbial communities from Trout Bog Lake, WI - 07JUL2009 hypolimnion | ecosystem: Environmental > Aquatic > Freshwater > Lake > Hypolimnion/Profundal zone | place: Trout... | reverse complement strand
TCGAATTATTAGATACGTTCTTTAGAGCAAATGATCTTATTGTTAAATGCACCGAAGGCGAACCAGATATACATAACAGGTCCCTTGCTATATTAGAATATGAAGATAATTCAGATACGGCATATAGCATCACATTTATGTCTGTAAGGCATCTTGGTTTTGAAAATATGCTCTGTGATTATCTTATTCGATGTGGTATAATGCCTGCAAGAATTGCTATAGGTAAGTTGGAAATAAAAAGAGATATGGAAGAGCTTGATAAGAAATGGGAAGAGCATAGAAAACTAATAGGACTGGCAAGATAGGAATTCTTGACTCTAATATATAAACATATTATAATACATAATGTTTTTAAATAACAAATATACTAAGTGGTACACTACTATAATAACTAATGCAGTACATAGAGAACCGTTATTAGAATATATAGAGCGACATCATATTTTACCAAAAAGTCTGGGCGGCTCGAATCATAAGAATAACATTGTTGAATTAACTGCTAAGGAACATTTTGTATGCCATTTGTTATTGACCAAAATGGTTATCGATGTTCAACGGCGAAGTATGGTTTTTGCAGCAAGGAATATGCTGTATGGTAATACCTTTCAACAAAGAGTAAGAATTACTGGAAAGATATATGAAATCATAAAAAGAGATGCTGCTTTGGAAATTTCAACAATGAATAGTGGCAAGGCAGCATGGAATAAAGGGCTACCTGGGAATTTTACAGGAATGAAACATTCTAGCGAAACACGGAAATTAATGTCTCTATCACAGGCTGGTTTATCAAAACCGAGAACCGTGCCTACATCCGATATAACACGAGAACGAATCAGTATAACAAAGACAGACAAAACACGAGCACCATTTAGTGAAGAATGGAAGAAAAATATAAGTATAGGCACATCGGGCGATAAGAATCATAATTTTGGTAAAGAATTTTCTATCGAGACCAGATTGAAACAATCTATTTCTGCAAAGAATAGATTGCCAATTATTTGCCAGTGTGGGAAATCTGTATCTCCGTTAAATTATAAAAGATGGCACGGTGATAATTGTAGGAATAAAATTAAGGATAATAATGAAAATATTGACAGAAATGAATCGGGCCTATGAACTCGACAAGATCCCAAATGAGGTGGAAGATGTGCGATTTTGTGTACTTGATTATTCAGATCCTAAAAATCCAGATTATTTCTTTATACCACTTATCTTCTTAGAAAGTTTCTATGCACCTGCTGTTGTATTGCAAATTGGACAATTCACGGTACAGATGCCATTAGATTGGTCAATACTTGTATGTGATTCAGATTATAGCGATTTAGAATTAATGCCATTGACAAGTCTTAATGATCGTGGATTTCACACAATGGTTTATAATCCATTAAGGCATATGGTACCTCGCCCGCAAGAAGTAACAATTACAAATGTTTATGCAGAAGTAAAATGGTATTTCCCGAAACTAAAGAATGGTAATATCTTAGTTGTACCACTAGAAGATACACCATTTCCGAATTGTTGTCTTTTTGTTAAAGAAATAAACAAATTACCTGACGTTATTGATATTGGAGCACTCTTTGAGTAATGAAGTACAAGATTGGCGCAATTCGTTTTTCGAATTAAATCCAGATGCAGTACCTGCCGAGGAAGAAGTAAAAACGAAAGCATATAAGAATGATTTATTTGGTGATGTCTTACCGGCACTAGACCGCCGCGATATAAAATATTATAGTAGGCTTACAGAAGAGCAGAGAAAAGATATTCATATCTGGCCACTAACACGTTGGATGAGTTCTGTAGCAAACAATTCAGCTGATCGATTATATACTGTTAATGCGATAGTCAATAAAAACTCAAACTTGTTTAGTTCTAGTAAATCTGAAAATTCTTTAGGTTCTAATAGGCATAAAGAATTACAGTGGATGCTTTTAGCTATATGTGGTAGTGGTAAAAGAGAAAAACATATCTGGCCAGGTGCTCCTAAAGGTGTGACAAAGAATCCGCTTGAAATTGCAATATTATCATTTTATCCTTTAATGAAAGATGATGATTTAGAAATGTTACTTCGTATCAACACAAGGGATGACTTAGAAAGTTTCTTTAGAGATTGCGGGTATGATGATAAAATGATTAAAGAATTATTTAAGGGCGAGACTAAAGGGAAATAACCTTGTTAGCTAAAAATACAATGAGACAGGATTACGAATGCAAATTCTGCAAAACAAAGTTTCATAAGGAAACTACGCTTACCACTCATATGTGTGTTAAGAAGCGGCGCCATGCCGATATAAATTCAACAGCTTCCAGATTCGGACTTAGGGCATTTCAGAAATTTTATGAAATGACAATGAATGCCAAGAAGACAAAGACAGCACAAGAATTTATTGATAGCCCGTATTACATCGACTTCGCTAAATTTGGGAATCATATAGCTACATTGAAGCCTATCTACCCTGATCAATTCATAGAATTTGTGATAAGAAATAGTGTAAATCTTAAAGATTGGACTAAAGATTTTGTGTATGATATCTATGTCGATGATCTGGTAAAGAAAGAGCCAGCAACAAGCGCAACTGATAGAAGTATTACAGAAATTATGGATTGGTGTAATACACATAATATTCCGTTTAAAGATTTCTTCTTCAGTGTATCTGCAAATGAAGCAGCATATCTTGTTAAGACAGGCAAAATAAGTCCGTGGGTATTATATCTTGCTGCAAGCGGGGAAGATCTTATGACACGATTCAATGAAGACCATTCAAAGATGATTGGTAAAATTATTGATCCGGGTTATTGGATGAAGAAGTTTAAGAAAGCCGATGAAGATGTTGAATACATTAGAAACATATTAACACAGGCCGGGCTATGAAAGAAATTCAATTATCACCAGATGTAAATTATTATAGAGAAGTGATGCATCTATTAAATGAAAATAGTATAAAACATACTTACTTTTCTGGTAAGAATGTTATTGCTTTCATTAATGATGAAGATGCATCAATGTTTATGTTGCAGCACGGTGGTAATATGAGATCTGCCATAGAAGAATTCAAGAAAACATTCAGCAGGCCAATAGTGAAATGAAAAAGGTTACGACAGACGTTGATGTAGATGTATTCGGTAGAGAAGATATCCTAAAAGGTATCGAGTGTATCTATGGTCGTATTAATCGTGCTGATAATAAATTTGAGAAGCACCCTACAGGTGTCTATTTTCAGAATATCCCGCGTGACCCGATTACAAACATGTCAACGGTAGATCATAAGGTTGCAAACGATTACGGATATTTTAAGATTGACTTTCTTAATGTAAACATGTATGAAAATGTTCGTAATGAAGAACATCTATTAGAATTACTAGACAAAGAACCACCCTGGGATTTCTTTGAGTTTGAAGAAATAACTGACAAACTATTTCACCTTAAGGGATATGGTCATCTGCTACAGAAGTACAAACCACAATGTGTAGAAGATTTGGCAATGATACTTGCTATCATTCGACCATCTAAAGCTCATTTACAGCATTCGTCCTGGGACGATATTAGAAAAGATGTCTGGGTAAAGCACGCCGGCGACGAAAACTATCAATTTAAACGTGCCCACGGTATAGCCTATTCTCTGGCTATTATAGTGAATCTGAATCTATTGATTGAGAAGATGTCGCAAGATTAATCTAGCCTACGTATTAGTTGAATCTGACGTTTCTTAATACGCTTCTTCATTATATTATTTAGGCTCGTCAACGAACCGAACATAATTTCTACATCTTTATTCACCACAGTCTTCATGCAATACCTAAATGGTAGCATCTGACCTTGCAAGAAGATATTGATCGGCAATAATCTATTGCTTTCCCACCACCAAATCTCCCCTAGTTCAAGAAATATCACTTTCTCTTCTGGGCTGCGAATAGATTCATAATCATAGAAGCTTATAATTTTGTCATCAGAATTTTGAATAATGCCGATATATTCATGCGTCTGGCATCGTAATCCACTAATAAAGGGGAATTTTTCTTTAATTTCGTCAAAATTTATCATACGAGTTATTTATGTTCTTTGTAGGTGAATGAAACTTTTTTGATGTTCTTCTTGATAAATATACAAAATGACTAACTATCTCGACATTATCTGGGAACTCTCGTTAAAGAATCAACCAGCAATTGATTACATTACTCTATGTGGTTCGGCAGTCTCGCGAGAGTTGGTAGATGGCTATATCGAAAAACATCATATTTTACCTAAATGTATCTGTAACGATAATACTCAGAAATTAGATAAAAGTAATCTAGTTGTATTGACAGCCAGAGAACATTTTTTAGCACATCAACTACTTTCTCAAATGTTTATTGGCCAGACAAAGAGAAAGATGTTATACGCATTATCAGGACTATGTTTTAGAAAAAATGGTGAACAAATATTCAATGCGGATGAATATGCGATCATTAAAGAAGCATCAAGAATAGCAAAACGCGGTATTCCATTAACTGAAGAGCATAAACAAAAAATAAAAGACTCGTTTGCTATTTTTAATCCTAATATCGGTAGAAAGATATCCGATGAAACAAGGCTCAGACAGAGCAATGCCAAGATGGGAAAACCACATTTACATTCTGATGAAACTCGTGTTAAATTAAGTCTTTCTAAATTACAAAAGCCGGATGTGGTTTGCCCTCATTGTTCTAAGATTGGCCGCCCCGGCGGCATGGAACGATGGCATTTTAACAATTGTAAATCGGTAAATAAATAATGGATATAACTTTTCACAAGGTATTTTTATATGATCACGTTAGACAATTACTCGCAGTCGATGATATCTTCTGCCCTCTTCGGGATAATGGGCCTATGAACAAAAATCCAATCTTAGCACATAAAGGAATTGATAATCGCATCATATTCAGGGCACTAGGCCCTGATAGAGTTCCGGTAGATATTTCGTGTAATCAACAGGTATATGCTAGAATTATTAATGTAATGAATAATACAGTAGTATTAGAAAAGCTATGTAATATTGGTCCAGCAAAGGGATTAATCACATTAGAACTTGATAGTGGTGATATTGTAGATATTTCTCCGGGATTATATCAGATGGTTCTTATTAGAACAGAAGAATTTGTATCTAATGTTCCGGGATATTATATCGAGAAACCATTGTATAGCGATATGAATGATAATATTTCTATGGAGATAGAAATTACAGAACAAGCATTCAAAGCACCGTTGCCTAGTATTACATTACTTCCGAAAGATTGGACACCGGATATTCTATCTCCAGTAATGGGCGCACCACGTCCTTGTTTTTATACACAAAGAATACCGGGTGGTAGAATACTCAATCATAAAGAATCGGTCCAATCATTCTCAACCTATACGCAGAACTTCACAGGAATATTAGAAACCTGGGGAACACTGGAAGAAACTCCCGATGCGTATCTTAATGATCTAAGATGGTTTAAGATTTATCCATCATCGATGTCACAAGATATCGAATACAAAGGATACACAGGAACTCAAGCCTGGACATTCAGCGCAAACTTTATGTGGCTGAAATTTAGATATTTTCCCTCCACTGCTGTATTAGATCCCGGCAAGTTTTCAAAGTTGATTGTAAGAACATAAGATGAGATTATTTGAAATAAGGCAAAAATTAATTTCTTGCCCGTATACTAATTCTGTTATTCAAGTGCCATTGTACCACGGAACAACAGGCAAATTTGCCAAATTCAATAGAGTCCCGCACGGCGTATTCTTTACACCACATCGCAATCACACAAAAAATTATGGAGATGATGTAATAGTGTGTTATGTCAATATACCTAAATTACATATTTTGAACACAAGAAACAAAGATGACAGAATAATATTTGATGCACTATTTGACCGAGATTACGAAATTGTAGCGCAGGCCATTAAGAAATTAGAGAAGCAGGGATATTATGCAATGCAAACACAATCGGATTCCGAAATGATATGTGTTTTTGATAACGCAGAAATTTGTTCGGCAAACTCCGGCGAAGAAATGTAATTGACTTTCGTTTGAGTATCTGCTATAATAGTAGTATGATCGTTGATATAACCGACCGCAGAAAAATTTCTAAGAATCAGCATATACGCGAACAAAATTTCTTAAATAATGCTAAGAAATTACACGATGATAGATATGACTATTCTGATATGGTATACAAAAATGATAAGACAGATATAATCATAAAGTGTAATATACACGGTCCGTTTATCCAATCTCCTAATAATCACCTACGTGGCCAAGGATGTAGATTATGTGGAGAAAAATTAGCAGCAGAAAAAATAACCAAATCTGCCGAAACATATTTTCAAGAAGTAGCAGAAGTTCATAATAACAGGTATGACTATTCGAAATCCGAATATACACATGCTCGTAATAAAATTATAATAATTTGTCCAAAACATGGTGAATTTTTACAGAGTGCCTCTGCACATCTATCACAGGCAACAGGATGTCCGAAGTGTTCGAATTGGATATCTAGAATGGAAACAGAGTGGTTAGATTCGTTATCTATATCTGATGAATATAGACAGAAAATTTTATATATTAATAACAAAAGAATTAAGGTAGATGCGTTTGATCCAACCATTAACACCATATATGAATTTTGGGGAGATTACTGGCACGGAAATCCTGTAAAATATAAGGCAGATGGTGTTAATGTTAAAAATAAGAAAACCTTCGGGGAATTATTTGAAGAGACACAAAGGAAGAGACAATTGATTATAGGTGCCGGATATAATCTTGTTGAGAAATGGGAGACCGAATGATCTTCGATTTATTGAGAGATGCGATACTTGCTAATATCGGTCCATTAAAACAAGCCCCTAAAAACTGGGGTAAAAGAAATTGTCCTCTTTGCCATACACAGGGCCACGGGCACGATACAAGACATAGATTTGGAATACAATTTAATCCTGGAGTAAATTCGATTTTAATGAACTGCTTCAATTGTGGCTTTAGTGCCTCATATACTGAAGGTAAAGAACTATCTAAAGCATTCAAATTCTTCTTAAGTCAACTACATTTAGATCAAAAATTTATCGAACAGATAGAGTTTGAAATATTTAAACAGAAGAATCAAATCCAATCTATCAGAGAAGGTGACGAAGATAAGGTTGTAGATAAAGAAGCCAGGTTTAGAAACCTATTCTTAAAATGGCATCCCATGGAGTTGCCAGATGATTCATTTACTATCACAGAATGGTTGGAAAATGGATTAGATGATCCAGATTTCTTGCGCGTGGTTAATTACGCATTAGACCGTAAATTGTTCGGATTAAGTGATTTTTACTGGTCCCCCGTAACATCACACAACATGAATCAGCGACTGATTATTCCCTATCTCTATAAGGGTAAAAATGTAGGATTTACAGCTAGATTATGCTATGATGTACCCGACAAATCTATCCCAAAATACTATCAACAATGCCCACCGGACTTTGTCTATAACTTAGATCACCAACACCTCTGGCCACGTAAATACGCAATAGTTACAGAAGGCGTGCTCGATGGATATGTAATAGATGGAGTAAGTATATTGGGCGAAATAGGACAGGGAAAGGTTGACATTATAAATAGATTGCAGAAAGAAATTATTGTATGCCCTGACCGAGACAAGAAAGGTTGGGATCTAGTTAACGTAGCTATAGAAAATGAATGGTCAGTAGCTTTCCCGAAATGGGATATGGACATTAAAGATGCCGCAAAGGCATCGGAAAAGTATGGAAGATTGTTAACAACACATTCTATAATTTCTACAGCAGTATCTGGCGAACTTAACATACGAAATACTTGGAAAATACAGCAAAACGAAAGAAATCGTAACATCAAAGGTTCCTACTAAAGTATGATAAATACATAATGATATATTATATTTACGCATACCTAAGAAATAAAGATAGCACCTCCGGGAAGATCGGGACACCCTACTATATAGGTAAAGGTAGTGGTAACCGAGCATATGACGAACACGATTATACAACAACCCCGACAAATCGTGATTATATTGTTATTATGGAAGAACATTTATCTGAATTAGGCGCATTTGCTTTAGAGAGATTTTATATAAGATGGTATGGCAGAAAGGATCTAAACACTGGAATTTTAAATAATAGAACAGACGGGGGAGAGGGTGCTGCTGGAAGATTAGTAAATCAAGAGACAAGACAGAAATTATCAATAGCACAGACTACGTATTATAATTCTTTATCCCACGAAGAACAGATTGAGCGAAATTTAAAAACAAAAATACCAACAACATCAGGTTTAAGATGGGATGAAGATACTAAGAAAAAGATGAGTAACTCTCAATTAGGGAAAGTAGCCATTAATAACGGAGAGAAATATATAAAGGTGGATAAGCATTTATTGAACGATTATTTATTAGCAGGATGGCTTCTGGGTAAATTGAGAACAGGAAATATCTATATAAACCAAAACGGTGATATCAAGAAGATATCACCAGATGATTTATCGATATATGTCGCTGATGGATGGTTCCCGGGCCGCGGCCCTATGCCTCAAGAAAGAAAGGATAAGATAGGAATTTCTAACGCTGGCAAGAAGAAAAAGCAAAAGACCGAAGAAGAAAAAGATAGAATATCATCCAATATTTCGGCAAGATTAAAGAACGAGTGGGCAACAGGAAAACGTAAGGTCACTGGTATGACCGGAAAGCATCAATCAGAAGAGACAAAGAATAAGATATCTTTATCGGTATCTAAGAAACGCAAGGATAAAAAAGATGAGTAATGAAATAGACAGTGAGATACCTAACTACGATACCGAAATAGAAACATTGTTCATTCAATTTATGATGAGTAATCACGAATTATTTGTTAGATGTTCGGGAATTATAAAAGATATATTTTTCGATAATAAACAAAATAGAGATACAATGAGTATTATTATATCTCATTTTAGTCAATATTCGACATTACCTTCGATAGAACAAATTAAAGCAATAACTGGTAAAGATATTACATTAATTCCCGAAGTGGCATCTAAAGAAGATAAATGGTTCTTGAAAGAAATAGAACTTTTCTGTAAATATAAATCATTACGTGATGCAATTTTAGCATCACCGGGAAGATTAGATCAAGGTAGATATGGCGAAGTATTGGTCGATATTAAGGCAGCGGTAGAAATTGCACTAGTCAAGGATTTAGGATTAGATTATTATGCTGATCCTAAGGCAAGACTCGAAGCATTAAAGGAAAATAAGGGACAAGTATCCACGGGTTGGAAAACCGTTGATGATAAACTATTTGGCGGGCTGAATAGAGGTGAACTTACAATCTTTGCAGGACAATCTGGTGCAGGTAAGTCATTATTCTTGCAAAATCTTGCAGTAAATTGGGCTCAGGCTGGTTTAAATGTAGTTTATCTATCATTAGAGTTAAGTGAAAAGCTGTGTGCTATGAGAATTGATGCAATGCACACAAATTATGAAACTCGAGAAGTAATGCGTAACATTGATGATGTGCATATGAAAATTCGTGCATCACAACAGAAGAGCAAAGGTTCATTACGTATTAAACAAATGCCAAATGGTTGCACTACCAATGATATTCGTGCATTCATTAAGGAATACGAGATTCATGCCGGTAAGAAAGTAGATGCAATTCTTGTTGACTATTTAGATCTTATGTCTCCATTGAGCAAGAAGATTTCTGCAGAAAATTTGTTCGTTAAGGACAAGTATGTAACAGAAGAATTACGCAATTTAGCAGTTGAATTAGATATGGTAACAGTATCAGCTTCGCAATTAAATCGTGGTTCATATGAAGAGATTGAATTTGATCCGAGTCATATTGCTGGTGGTATTTCTAAAGTTAATACAGCAGATAATGTAATTGGTATTTTTACTAGTTCAGCAATGAAGGAAAGTGGTAGATATCAAATTCAGTTCATGAAAACACGTTCTAGTTCTGGTGTAGGATCTAAGGTCGACTTATCATTTAATAATAAGAGTTTAAGAATTGCAGATTTAGAAGAAGATGCCGACAATGCGATTACGGCATCATCGAAAAACATATATGAGCAACTAAAGAAAAAGAGTGTTGTAAGATCGGGAGAAAAACTTGATGCCAAGACAGGAGAAATTACTTCAACTGTAGGCATGGATACAAAAGTAAATCCTTTAGAAGGTGCAGCAGGTCTCCGAGCTTTTCTTAAGAAAAGATAAAAGCTGATAAATAGTTGAAAGTAATTTGGAGACTAAAATTGTCCATTAATCGCAGAAGCAGATCTATTCTAGAAGAAATTAGTTCATATGTACCTCAAAAAAGTAAGGAAGATCTAATTGAAGCCAGAGCACAGCATATAATAGTATCAGCTATAAATTTGCTCGAATCTATTGATGAATCATTCTCTCCAGAGGAAGCAGAAGCCCTGAAGAAACGATTTGTATCCAGCATACGTGGTTCTGACCCAAATCGTTTCACTCGAATGGTGCAGCGCATAAAGACGGGTGACAATGAGATTCAATGACTTTAAAGGAAAGACACACCTGCACGAAGCCGTGCCCGCGGTGATTCCACAGTCAAATAACCCTGTTGCACAGAATAAACAAGCATCGGCCCCTCCTAAAGCAGATAAACCTTTGGGTATTGGCGGCCCAGCCGCAGAAAAACCACAGGCAGATCATTCAACTCCCGGTCAAAGCCCCGCAGGTAAGTTAACGAAAGACTGGATACAATTTTTAAAGAATAATCAAATTGTTGCAGCGAAATCTGATCCTAATTCGGGCAAGCTTACATATAAAAGAAAAGCAAATACAAATGACTTGATTCATTTTTTGGAATCCAAAACAGATTTCGATGAAGAAACAATTTATAGTGCTATTCAATCTGCTCTTTCAGGAAGTCAACCAGAACCTGAACAACAGGAACCGCAACAACAGTTGCAACAGGAACCACAACAGGACCAATCTCAGGACAAAGACGATGTTACTGATGTTGATTACCGAGATGTTCCTCCGGATACCAAGGCATTACCAGGCCCACAGGCTGCACATGGCGGCAAGAAAGCTGGTGAAGTAAGTCAGACACCTGATGCAATAAGAAAAAGAAATGCAAGATCCGCCGGCGGCCAAGCATTTGGACAGATGCAGAAACAATTGAAGCGTAAAGGTACTCTTAAAGAGGAGTTTACTGATCAACCTGTGGATCTAAGTGAAAAGAATGTAGAAGATGTATTTTCTACACTTGCATCACAATCACAGGGCGCTGGAGATGAGCCACAACAAGGACAAGAGAAGCCACAACAAGCTAAACCACAGGCAAATAAGCAAGCAAACATCGAAAAGTTGAAGAAACTTATCAAGACCGGAATGTCACGTAGTCAAAGAAAGGCATTATGGAAAGCATTAAATGATGATGTTTTAGCCGAAGAATACATAGATAAGAATTACGTTAAGAAAGCATTCAAGTATGCTGCTAAACTGTCAAAAGAAAGTATTAGTATTGAAGATCTTCGTCAGGCATGGAAGGAAGCTGGTTATCCGAGTGATACACAAGAGATAGGTGATATATTAGAGAATTTCGGATTTGAAGAGAATGATGTAAATCGTGTATTCAATGAGATATTAGGTGGATACGATGTTGAAGGTGATGATAAACCCAGAGATGAACCACCGAGTCCTGCTATTATTAAGATAGCTGAATATGCTAAGAAGAATGGCCTTAAAGATGAATTAATTGCATTTTTACAACAGAATTATGGTGATGAATTGGAAGATGAACCAGAAGATGAACCAGAAGAAATTGCCGATGAGCCTAAAAAAGGAATGTTTGGCAGAATGAAAGATTTAGGTAAGAGCATATTCGGTAGAAAGGCAACCACCGAAGAAGTAAGGCAGATTTTTACTGCTATGCTTCAAGAAGAGAGAAGTATGAGGCATATTCTTATCAAAGAACAAGATAAACGAGATCTTGGTCGCCAGAGAAAATAATTATGAGATTAGATGAAATAGTAACATTAGGTGATGTATTGGATTCTAGTCAATATATTAAACTCCTTCATACTTTGAAGGCAGATGCCGGAAAAGATATCGATGTCACCCGCATAAAGAATCAAGTTATACATTCGTGGAAAAAAGGTATGAAGCATCGTAAACATTATGATGATCTTCTATCTAAAATTAATTTAAATCTTAACAACCTATTATAGATCAATATTTTCAACCAGATGATAAATAAGTTTATGAATGGGATGATCCCATCACAAATTAAGGAGTTATTAAAATGACACAAAAAGTACATGGCGCAGCTTACCCAGGTGTATGGGTTGAAAGAAAAGTTGCATTCGTAAAGATTACATTTGATGCAGATATTGCTAATATGGCAGCAGCTCACTTGAAGCTTCTTGGTACAACCCAAGTTTGTTCAGTAGGCACAGTCGGCGATTCTACATTCGGTGTTGTAGAAAGCGCAATGGTTCAGGCTCTTAAGATTCTTGAGACAAAGGCTACCGTTCTTGCAATCAGTGAATATAATGCAACAGCTTTCAGCGTTGACGTTATGTTAGGTAATGCAGAAGGTTGGTTCTCTGACACAAATGGTGCTATCGTTGGTTCAGACGGTGTTACACCACTTGGATTGATTCCAGTTCTTAATGCTCAGGCAGTTGTTAAGACAGAAGGTGCAGCAGGCGCAGGTTTTGCAGCTCTTGGAACAATTGTTGCTGTGGATACAGCTTATTCCTTTAGTATGGAATATGTATACATGGACGGAAATATGGCACCAGCTACATTCGCTAATGGCGCATTAGTATCTGGCCCAGGTGCATCATCGGGTGCGTTCCCAATGAACAGCTCGACTGGTACAGACGGTTTTTATCCAAAGACAGTTTAATCTTAATCGATTATCTAATCAAGAAAGCACCTCCGGGTGCTTTTTTGTTGTCTAAAATTTCTGTATCTTGATAAATACATTAAATTGTAGGAGATTACAAAATGGTTATTCGAGTCAATGGTGGTATTATTAACAAGCAGACATTGTCTGGTGGTTTAAGATTTTTTAAGATAAGTGGTCCATTTAACTGGACAATTTCGGATGGTTCAGTCAATCTTCCTGTTGTAACCACTGGCGGCGGCCCAGTTACTCCGGTAGTAACGACATACTTCCAGGTCGCGCCCGGATTACCTGTACCAGGTAGTGCAGCCGAACTCGCACTAAGGGCTATCACTGAAAAATCCGATATTGTTATTATTGGTTTACTCCCTAGCCTAGTTGGTGCTGCAACAAATGAAATTGACATTGCAGTTTCGGCGAGTGCATTTGGTTGGGGTTCTGATTTTCCAGATTATCAGGTTGCACCAGCCAATGCTAATGAAGATCAATTACCGACAACACCTACTCATGCTGCACTCGAAATGGCAACAGCTATTCATGCACTTGGAGCAGCAGTAACGGTTTATACCACTGTTGGTGCGGTAAACCAGTTATTGCCCCCAGTGACCACGACAGTAGATATGACAACCGTTACAGTTGCAGAAGTTTCCTTCTCGTTAGGTTCGGCACTATACTATAATTTGGCATAAGAATCCATACTCTAAAGTTAAGCGTCTAAGGACGCTTTTCTTTTGATCTCTTGTTCTTAATTTCTTGATAAATATAAGAAATATTCGAGGAATCCCTTTATGCCAATTAGAACAAATGGTGGTGTGTTTGACCAGCAGATACTGACGGGGTCGTTGTCACATTGGGTAATCTGCGGCGCCGACTTTAGTGGAGCAGTCAATAGCTATGGAAAACCTGTACCTAATTCAGCAGCAGAAATTATATTTAGAAATATAGAAGAACATGCAACCATAGATATAATGAATCCAAATGATTGTAATCTATCATTTGCATTGGAAGAAGGTCGTTCTATATGGGATGAAATCTCTTTGACAATAATGGTACAGTCTCTGGGAACAGATGTAGGTGTTGATCATATTAACTGTGCAGTTTGCACGGTAAAACAAGTTCCTTATGTCTGGGGTTGCGGTACAGGTGGTGCAACAACTTTCCTAGCTTTAACAGATACACCCGATACGTATGCTGGTGCAGCAAATTATGTTGTAACAGTTAATCCCACAGCAACAGGTTTAATCTTCACGCCTGTTGGAATAACATCAAATGCATTTTCTTTTGTAGCAGTACCGACGCAACCTACTATTGGTGCAATAGGTAGTGATACATTAACAGTAATTCCGGGTAGTAATGTTGTTATTACCACAAATGCATTAACAAAAAGTCTTACAATCAGTTCTACTGCTGGTACTGATTATGTACCAGTACCGCCAGGTACTATGTTGACATTCAGTACAAAATATTTTGTAACATCGGCAGGTACGGTCCATTTACCTCATGGATTTGGATCGGGTCGCCCAGCTGGTACATCGGTTATTGTTACTAAACCGAACTCGACAATAGTCTTTGTTACAACTACAGGGTCACCTGATACCATTTCGACAGACTTAGGAAGTGATACTACTATTGAATTTGATGCTACACAAGAATGTATTTTTGTATTTGATGGACTATCTACATGGAACCTTCAGATTGGTTCTTCATTATAATAAAACCCAGCTAAATAACGGATAAGGATAAGAAATGCCAATTAGAATCCACGGTGCAGCAACGTCAATGCAAAATTTGACCGCAGACTTGCAATATTATGTTTGCTATGCTTCCTCGCCTGGTGCATTTACCAATCCTAATCCAAATCCTCCACAATCACAAGAACTTGCAAGATTAGTAAATATACAGGTAACTGGAAATCCCTTAGATGAGAGCCAAAAGAATTTCGAAGTATTTTTAATGAGTATCGGTTTACGTGCTATGCCTGTAGTTCTATCAGACCCATTCGCTGTACTCGAACTTAGGGATTATACATTAGAACTTTCTGGAGAAGGATTTATCTGGAAATTTGCAGTTGAACGCGGTGTACAATTCTTTAATTTTACACCTTATGGTACGCCAGGCCCAGTAGGACTATTAGTAGATGATCTCAATGGGGTTATTATACCAAGTGGCGTTAGAATTACAACTGTTACAGGTAGTCCTAGTGGTTGGGGTAAGAATGTTGCATTTTCAAGGATGGATTCGATATGATTAGACATGACAGAATTATAAATTCACTTATACATGGTGACATGATTCATAAATTAGCAGATGCACGTAATATAGGATTATCTGAAGCAAGAATGCTTATTTCTCAGATGTCATTTAACGAATATCGTTCTTTAGATGAGGCAAGTGCTGATATAATTCCTCCATCGGGTAAACCATTATCTCCGACAACAACTCCTGGGCAACAAAGTAGTCCTCCGCCTTCGGGTTCGCAGCCGGCCGCTGCCGGCCCTACTCCAGTTAAGACACCGCCATCTGATCCACGTGGCGTCCAAGTCAGGAATCCACAGACAGGCAAAATGGAATGGATGAAACCTAGTACACCAGCACAACCTGGTCAGGCTGCACAACCAGGTGCTCAAGCTGCTGCAGGCCTTCAGGCCCAGGCTGTCTCCGAAGATAAAGAATTAGCAAGAATGAAACAACTTGCTGGTATAAAAGAAGACAGTAGTGGCGGCGCATCATGTGCAGGTGGTATTGCGGTCGCACCAATGCCTATGGGCGGTGTAAAACGTCGTCAACCAACAAATGAACAACAACCAAAAGAATATACAGCGAAAGAAGCACCTAAAACAATTGTAGGTGACACGAAACCCGGACAAGCATCCGGCGAATTATCTGCTAATTTAGCAGTTCGTGGAAAGAAAACAGCCAGTAGGACAAATAACGGATTTAAAAAATGACAAGCAGAATAGCTCTTCTTGATAAATTAGATAGGGCCACTAGTCGTGCTGCCTCATTTGCTATTAATCGAGGATTTCCTATTCCAATGTCTAAGAAAACTACTTTAATCGGTAACACATTTGTAGAGAAGAATACAAATGGGTTATACAATATTGTGAGCCCAGATAAGACAATCTTATATAAAGATATCTCCATATTTGATATTGCAGTAATTGTAGCTCAACGATATAATTCTGGTGAACCAGCAGCTATAAAGAAGGTATTGGCACTAGAAGAACGATTTGCAAAATATCATACTGATATGATTCATTACTTGGATTGTTTAAAAGGTGCGAAGAAACGTCATGATATCGAACGTATGGCAATTTTAGAAGATAAATTTCAAGTTGCTGAGATATTAGCTAAGAAGGCCAGGGATAGTATCTCTATCTTCAAAAGAATAAAATAGTATGTATAATGATAAATACTAGAAATAAAACTTAACAGGAAAGATTTATATGCTTTTACACGATATTGGTAAATCACCAGATTCCACTTTCAGAAGGATAAATCAACACCTCGAAACTAATTACGGTTTTAAAATCTCTGAAGATGTTAGTGATAAAGACTTAGTTGCTATCATGGAACAGATCGAAGAAGAAATTACTGATTTGAAAGTCAAGGGTGATGATGCTAGAGGTTCTTCGGAAATTTCCAAGAGATTACTTGTCCTTGAAGGCATTAGAAATCTTAGAGAGTTTGCAATTATGCAACTTCAGTCGCCAAAATTGAATAGTGTTGTTACGAACTTAGTAGATTATGTAGTTGATACATTTGAAATTAGCGGAATGCAACAACCTGATTTTGATAGAGCAGTTAATAGAGCAATGGAAGAATATCGCTCGAGTAGATATCGTTTTCCTGATGATATGATTGAACAACGTGTTAGACAAGAATCTATGAGTCGCATCCAAGCAGATTCAGCATTATCTAATCCGCAAGGTCCACAAATGGCACCAGAAATGCCAATGATGGAGAACGATCAGGCAGATGAAGCTCAAGGTGATTCAGAAATGAGTGGTGTTGAAGAATCTGAGGATCCATATGGATCAGTGGGCAAACGTGCAGGCGCTCAAGGCGGCCACGGTGCATCAATGCCTAATACTCCTCAGGCAAGACATGCAGCAAAGGTACTAGATAATCCATCGTTAAGTTTAGCACCACAATCCGGAGATGACAATGTACCTATGATCCGTGATAAAAACGGACGTATGGTACCAGACCCATTTGCTGCACAGGCGGCACAAAGAAGAAAAGGAATCGCAATGAAAGAACATGCAAATTTAGTAAAGAACCTACGCAGACTTCTAGAGACAGAAGTTAGCCAGGCTGAAGTTATGATGGCAGCTAAGGGCTTTGCTCAAGAGTTGCAAGAAATGGTTGAAAAGATTGGTCGTTTACAGAACGAAGATCTTCCACCAGTGACAGATCAGATGCGCGAAACATATGGTATGGAGTCAGCCTCGGCATTCCAGACACAAATTTATGGCGCACTACAAAGTGTTATGGATGCTCTATATACAGCTAAGACACAGGTGGATGACGCAGTAGGTAATATGGCTGCAACCGGTCAGGTAAGTGCCGAAACTGACATGGATATGCCAGTTGATGGTATGGATGACGGAATGGATGACATGGATACTGCCGGAATGGATGATATGGGCGGAGAAGAAGACCTAGACAACATTGCTGCAGACTTAGAAACAGATGATGAATTCGGCGCAGAAGATGGTGAAGAACCACTAGGCCGTTCAAAGAAAATGGAATCAGCTCAGGCTCTAAAGCGTAAAGTTTTAGAAATGCAGAAGCTTGTTCAGAAGGCAAGAACTCTGAAAGAATCCAAAAAAAAAGTTAACGAGGGTAGACAACCAATAGGCCAAGTTAAGTATACGAAATATAATGATGCTGCCGATTTCTTCGAATTGTTTACACCGGACGATTTTAGTCGCGAAAGACAATATATACATAACGGTGACCAATATTGGGTTGGCGAAGTAGCCGATGATAAGGGTAATTATATTGTACATGCTCAATTTGTGTATAAGATTCCCGGCGACGAGTCTGCAGGTGGATTAGGCCGTCATTTATAATATTGGATAAAAATGAGAGCTAGAGAAATTCTCGAAGAAGATTATAATCAGAGTCTGGAATCAGATCTTGATAATCTTCTAATAGGTGCTAAAGGATCTGGCGCACAAGAAATTAATACACAAGATCTTGTAGTTCAACTCCAAGGTATGGGTTATGCAGTTGATGAAAATAGCATAATATCTCTCTTAAGTAGAAATCCGACAGTCCTTAATGCAACTCCGACACTGGTTCGGTTAACAGGTGCCGAAGGAACCGAACCAGGCGGTGGCGATCCATCGAAAGATACAGCAGCTCGTGTGGGTGACATGGCCCAGAAAGCCACGAAAATAGGATAATAGAAAATGTCTTGTGATGGTCTAACTGGTTTCCCTACAGCAGCCCAAATGGAGGGACTTGCTACAAATCTTTCTGTAGTTTGGGAAGAAATTTGTGCAATTCAGCAGGCTGTATTAGCAGCATCCAATCAATGTCAACCCAGTGGAGGCCAAATGTGTACCACAGTAGGTGGTTCGACCCCTATGACATTCGTCAATGGTATTTCTTCTATAGCAGTTGATCCTGGTAGCACAGGATATTTCCAAGATTCGCCATCAGTATATTTTATTCCCCCGGTGGGTGCTATTCCTGGCACATTAGCAACTGGTACAGTTACAACAAATGGTGGAAATATTCTATCTATCCATATAGTCAATGGTGGATCAGGCTATCAACCAGTACCTGCAACATTAGCAGTAAGCACATTAACAGGTACATTAGCGAATTTACAGCCATTAGTGAATGCAAGCGGTCAGATAATGGGTGTAAACATCATCAATGGTGGTTCGGGATATATAACAGGTGATACAATTGTTGCTACTCGTGCTGTATTGCCTAATATAGGATATGTTGATGCTATATTTGCAATTACATCAGTGACTATCACTGGTGAGATTGTGGGCATTGCTATTTTAAACCCGGGCTCAGGTTATCAACCTAGCGTTACTGAAGCACAAATTGTTTCTACACTAAATACTTCACTCTCTTATCCACTAGGTGGCGGATTCATAGGTACGGTAATGACTGACCTCTCTGGAGTAGTTACAGATGTGTTAGTGAATAATACAGGGGCCGGCTATGCAGATTTCCTTCCATATCTTGTTATTTCAGATCCGGGAACAGGTGCAACAACATTGGTTACACTCAGTGGAACCTCTGTAGCATCTATTACAGTAACTTCTCCGGGTACACAATATACACAGTTAGCAACCGGCACAGTTTTCAATCCTCCAACAGCAGCCGCGCCAAATCCTCCGGTATTTCCGTATGTACCAGCCGTAGTTACAATAAATGTGGCGAATAATACCTATGGTACTGACCCTCACCTATATTGGCAGGTGTGGACAAACACAACAACAAATAAAGCAATACAAATGCAACTGAATACCGTATTGTCTTACTTTGTGGGTCTGGGTTATACGATAATTATTCAGACAAACCCAGCAACAGGTTCCACTATACAGTGGAAGATCTGCTGGTAAAGCATTGACTTCGTGATACTCTTTGTATTACAATTCGTACATGCTTATACAGAAAAAATACGACTATAAACCACTAAAAAGAATCGATACAGGCAATGGCCGTCGATACATAGTCGGTGAAGGTCGCCCACTCCCCTCCGTTACAACAATACTCGGTAAGATGAAAGATATGACCCACCTTAATAAGTGGAAAGCCGATGTAGGTCAGGCTGAAGCAACTCGTATTGTCACTGAAGCATCGGGATTAGGTAATGGAATGCATAAAAATCTGGAACGTTATGTTTTAGGTGAAGAACAAACTGGTAATTTCATGGCCAGAGCTCTTGCGAAGGTAATTATAAAGCACGGGTTATCAAAAGTAGATGAAATATGGGGAACGGAAGTTTCTCTATACTCAACGGAACTCTATGCAGGTACAACTGACTTAATTGGGTTGCACGAAGGCATACCATCTATTATGGATTATAAGAATAGTCTAAATGATAAGAAAAGAGAGTGGATCGAAGATTATTTTATGCAATTAGCAGCCTATGCCTTGTCGCATAATGAAATGTATGGTACAGATATCAGGCGAGGTGTGGTAATGATTGCGACAAGAGAAGCAAAGTATCAAGAATTTATCATAGAGAATGATGAGTTTACACATTACGAAACTATGTGGGCAAACAAAGTATGCGCCTATTATGACCGGTTCGGTCTCGGCTAAATACATCACAGAAAGGGATTTACAAAATGACATCACCGGTAGTAGTTTCAAGAATACAGAATCGACGCGGCACCCAAGCGCAATTCAATGCATTATATCCGTCGGGCTATAATGGCGTCGGTGGCGTAGATATTTTAGTCTATCCTAATATTTTATTACCGGGAGAACTAGCTCTATGTACTGATTCCCGTAAGGTATTTTTAGGCAATTTAAGTGGTGAATATGTAGAACTAGCAGAAATGTCTGCATCTGGAGAAGTATTGGCGCCATTAACATGGACACTAAATCCGTCTCTATCTTTTACAGCCATACCTGGTTTAGATTTCGATACAACACCGTTCTTTCAAATAGTATACAGTATAACTGACTCATTAGCACCGGATTGGAATACAATTGGTACAAATTTTTCAAAGAATGGTCAATTAGATATCACAGCGGCCGCATATCGTGATCCAGTTACCAATACTGCATCCGGAAATGCTGTATTATTTCTTGATACACTTGGATCAATCTCTCTTACTAGTTCGGGTAATTATTATACATTTACTCCACATGTTCGTATTGTGGGTGATGGTACAGATGCTGCCGCTCACGCTGTAATGTTGGGTTCTACGGTAGCTAGTTTCGTAGTCGATAATCCGGGCATTGGTTATACAGTTCCTCCTACTGTTACTATTGATCCTCCTGAATTTACTACTCTATGTGATGAAGGAATAGAGATAAACTTTGTTTCTCCATCTGAAATTTATTTTAAAGCAAAATATAACCTAACCCAATCTAAAATTGAGATTTGGTATATGCACGATTTTCCCGGACCTTTAACATTTAGCACAAGCACAGTTCGCTGGCTACCATTCTAAGAAAAACTATGATTTGGAACACAATTCCGAATGAAGAGCGGCTCCACCTTTGGAAAAAGTTAAGAGACGATATTCAGGGTCACCCATTAGACACACAACTAGACGAAATTGCAAAATTTTGTTCTAAAATGCCATTCGGCTCACGAACATTGGACTATTATAGTCCAGAAGATTGGCCCACACCTTGGGAAATATTATTCCATGGGTCATTCTGCACAAGTTCCATTAGTCTACTGATGTTTTACACACTAGAACTTCTACACACCTTACCTAAAGTTGAATTATATCTCGTCGAAGACGATGATGGTATATATTTACTTCCTATTATCGACGATCAGTTTGTACTTAACTTCGAATTAGGCGCGGTAAATAATTACTCTGAAATACAAGATGAATTCAAGGTGTTACAGAAGTACACGACAGAACAAATAAAAAATATAACCTAAAAAGAACACAGTATCAGCCACATTTCGGTGGCTGATCCAGTTTATACCCACCGGAGAAAAAATGCTATACGAAACCTACATTGCCAAGTCCAGATACGCCCGTTACATTGACGCAAAGAAGCGTCGAGAAAATTGGGATGAAACTGTTGCACGTTATTTTGATTTTTTAGATAATCATTTACAACAGAAGCACAATTATGTGATGACCGCAGTTATGCGGGAAGAATTACAAAGTGCAGTTACCAATTTTGAAGTTATGCCATCTATGCGTGCATTGATGACTGCTGGAAGAGCCCTTGAACGTGACAATACCTCCGGTTACAATTGTTCTTATCTTCCAATTGACGACCCAAAGGCATTTGATGAAGCAATGTTCATCTTACTTTGTGGCACTGGCGTAGGGTTCAGTGTGGAACGTCAGTATATTGCTAAGTTACCAGAAGTTCCAGAGAAGATTTTCGATAGCGAATCAGTTATTGTTGTTTCGGATAGCAAAGAAGGTTGGGCAAAGTCACTTCGTCAAGTTATTGCAATGTTATATTCCGGTGAAGCACCTCGTTGGGACGTAAGTAAGGTTCGCCCAGCTGGTGCTAGACTAAAGACCTTTGGTGGACGAGCATCTGGACCAGAGCCATTGGTAGAATTATTCAAGTTTGTGGTTAAGTTATTCAAGAATGCTCAAGGCCGCAAATTAAACAGCATCGAATGTCACGATATTATGTGCAAGGTGGGCGAAGTTGTTGTAGTTGGTGGAGTTCGTCGTTCCGCTATGATCTCTTTGTCCAACCTTTCTGATGATCGTATGCGTAATGCTAAGACCGGTTCATGGTGGGAGACACAAGGACAACGTGCCTTAGCAAATAACAGCGCATGTCACACAGAACGACCAGACGTGGGTATTTTTATGAAAGAATGGTCCTCTCTTTATGAGTCAAAATCCGGCGAACGCGGTATTTTTAATCGTGAAGCAGCTAAGAACATTGTTAAGATGAATGGTCGTCGTAATCCCGACTTCGACTTTGGTACAAATCCTTGTGCAGAGATTATTTTACGCCCATATCAGTTCTGTAATTTAACTGAGATGATTGTTCGCGCTACAGACACACAGGAAGACTTGCTACGCAAGGCTCGTATTGCCACGATTCTTGGCACATTTCAGTCGACAATGACCCACTTCCCGTACTTGCGTAAGATCTGGCGCGATAATACTGAACAAGAACGTTTATTAGGTGTATCAATGACCGGCATTCTCGACAATCACTTACTTAATGATCCATTAGATGCTAGTTTGCCAGCACGACTTGAGGAAATTAAGGCACTGACAGTAACAGTAAATGCTGAATTGGCTCAAATACTGAACATACAGCAAGCGGCAGCAATTACAGCAGTCAAACCATCCGGTACAGTATCTCAGTTAACTGATACAGCAAGTGGAATTCATCCTCGTCATGCTGCATATTACTATAGACGCATACGCGGCGACGTTAAAGACCCGCTTACTAAGGCAATGATGCTTGCAGGTGTCCCGTGTGAACCAGATGTGATGAAGCCCGGTAGTACAATGGTGTTTACCTTCCCTAAAAAGGCACCAGAGGGAGCAGTTCTCCGTTCTCAATTAAATGCAATACAGCATTTAAACTTATGGCTTGTATATCAACGTCATTACTGTGAACATAAACCATCTGTTACGGTATCGGTTAGTGAGAAGGAATGGCCAGCTGTAGGTGCCTTTGTCTGGGATCACTTTGATGAGATGTCCGGAGTCGCATTCTTACCATATGATGGTGGAAATTACAAACAAGCACCATATGAAGATTGTACACAAGCGGAATATGAAGCATTATTGGCAAAGATGCCAAGCAATATTGACTGGGATGGCATTGTTGAACTAGAAGACAATGTAGAAGGCGCACAAATGCTGGCTTGTACAGCCGGCGGATGCGAAATTTGATCGAGTATTTGCGCTCCTAAATATACATGTATATAATTACACAAACATTAATAAAAAGGTAAAGATGTTAACACAAAAACAAAAAGAAACACCATATATCGGGGTATTTAAGTTATCTACCGGGGAAGAGATTATTACAAATGTAGTTGATGAAACAGCAACAACATTTATGATTAAGAATCCACTATGTATGGTACCTACACAGAAAGGATATCAGTTTGCACCATTACTAATGATGGCGGATGCTGACAAACCTGTTTCACTCAACAAAGCATTGGTTGTGGCATCAACTCTGCCTGTAGTGGAACTCGAAGGGCAGTATGAGAGTATTACAACTGGGATCGCCCTCCCACAGAAGAGTAAAATCATAACATAACACACAAAGGAAACATTATGACCACAAGAAACTCACCCAAGACCCCGTATGAGATTAGATTAGACCTTTTGAACCTTGCTCAAAGCGTCTTGGTAATGCAGCATCAGGCTAAGGCAGAAGCAGACGCCCGCACTAAACATGCCGGTGATAGATACGTTGAAACTGCGCCGACTACTGAAGAAATCATTGCTGAAGCTGAAAAGATGAATGGATTTATCTCCAAGGCTAACCAATCTTCTCACTAAACTTGACAATCCGGTGCCTGACATAGTAATATCTGTCAACACCGGATTCTCACATGTATAATATCAAGAAATCACTAAAAAGATTCAAGTCCTGGATGAGTTATAGCCCGCCGGGCTCAATGACATCTAAGGGCTGGCGTCTCTTTGACAAAGAATTCAAAGAACGAGCACCAGTGCGGTATTGGTTCAAGAACGATTTCAAGAGAGGAATGATATATCCAATCAAATGGAAATATGAAGCTATCAGTGGGTGGATTCGTTATCGTACAACTCACAGATATCATGTTATAGATACCGGGCTTGCACCCGGCTATTGCGAAATAGACAGATTGATGTTACATGCCAACTTCAATATGCTTAAAGAGTTTGTTGAAGTGGAACAGGCCTCTCGTTCTTACTATTGGTCCGATGACTATAAGGATAGTGCCACTTGGTATGAAAAACACATGCCTTTTTATCGTAGATTTTACCCGTTTCGCCGCCCAGATCTCGGTATCAAGCATTTAGAGTGGGCATCAACACTGGATGATCCATCCTTACCACCATACGAACAGAGTCCTGTACAGGCAGCATCAGCAAGAGAGACACTCATACTGTATAAATGGTGGGTAGAGCAACGACCTGCTCGTAAAGAGGTTGAACACATCCATTATGACGATCAGGGACTTGGTATGATGAGTTCTCTCGATGATGATTTTGATAGAGAGGCACCAGATTTTAAAGCCCATAAAGTATCCATGGAAGATCAGATGGCACAAGAGGAACAGTGGACTCAGGAAGATACTGATATGCTTGTTCGCCTTGTAAAAATCCGAAAGAGTTTATGGACCTAAACTGCCGTTATGATTTAGAATTTGAAATGGAGAAGGATGCAATAGTAATCGCATATCTTGCCAATGACGATATAGCAAAAGAATTCTATGCTGCGCTATGTAATATGCGCTGGAAGAAAATAGTTGTTATTCCCGATGATGAACTAATAATTGAAAAATTAAAAGGTATCGAAACCAATATCTGGAGTTGTTCCTGGCGTGGATCCGGTGGAATCATTGCGGACATACGCAATGTCAACTATAATAGAGCTGAAGATTATATGGATTTTTACTGTAGCGGCAACGAAGGGTTCGTTTCCGAAAGAGTAGAAGAATGTTTTTTAAGGATGGGCTGGAAACAGCACCCATGGCCCGATGACTTCGTTTAGTTTAGCAAATCACGTTAAGAATTTTGATGGAATGTTAGTGTTCGGGGATATCCACGGAGATTATGATTCCTTCAAGAAGGCCTTAACATTTGCTAAGAGTGAAAACTTCTTTTTTATGTCTATGGGAGACTTAGTTGACCGAGGCCGCCAACCTTTTGAGGTAGTAAAGTCCATGTACGAGACAATGTACGAAGGAAGGGCCGGTTTCGTTATCGGAAACCACGATGACAAGTTCCGTCGCTATGCAGATGGTGCCAAGGTGAGCTTCTCGAGGGACGGAAAACAAACATTAGAAGATGTTGGCCCCGAAAGAATGGAAGATTTCTTAAAGATGTACGTTGCTATTGTGGAAGACAAGATGTTATCTGGTTTATTTCATAAATTTGATGATTTTTCGTTAGTACATGCTGCATGCCATCTGTGCATGTGGGAATCTAGTCCCGTTATTGGGAAGACTGAAAAGTCTAGGTTCATTGTTGGTGAGACTAATGGTGAAAAATACGATGATGGATATCCTGTACGGTTATACAATTGGATCGGAGATGTTCCAATGGGAAAAACCGTTATCGTAGGGCATGATAAGATGCCAATCCATAATGTCAACATAACTGAACCAATGATCGTTCCTAATAAGAACGGTGGGAAGGTGATATTCTTAGATACTGGCTGTGGTAAGGGCGGATTTTTATCTGGTGCAGTGATGTTATCGGGTAAAAAGGGCTTTACTGTTGATAGATTCGTGGAATTCAAGTGAAAACGAAGAATAGTTTGACATTTATGTGGCAAACTATTATTATTGCAACTGTTGCAGCTATTAGGGCAGTAACAAATTTTTAACCCGGAGAAGAAAATGACGACAAACACAAAGAAATTGGTGAAGATTGATAAGTCCGTTAAGTTTACTACTGTATCTGGTAGTAGCCTCATCGAGTCCTATGCCCGCGCAGCTGGCGACCTGGCATTACGATTGAAGAATGGTTCAGCATATATCTATAAGGGTGTTGATGAAGCAACCTTTAAGGCATTTGTTGCTGCTCCATCTAAGGGAAAGTATTTCGGTACTAGCATCCGTAACAAGTTCACAGCCGAACAGGCAGAATAATTCTTTGGAGATGAAGATGGTAGTAAAAGGTAAACTCGATCCATTCTTTGAGACAGGTACAGAAGGAGTACTCTGGTCTGTCTATGAAGATGGTAAAGAAGGATATGATGGTCTTCATGTTCTTAAAAAAGATGATTACCTTACCATCTTCGATCCCGAAGATAATACGAAGGTAATATGGGAAGGTAATATCGATTTGGAATACAAAAGAAATTACCACCCATACCCTATGAATCCAGAATATGGTCAACAGGCTGTACATGGAATGTGGGTGCATGGATTCCAGGTCGATGTTGTACCCGAAGATTGGGGTACATGGTTTTTTAAACATTATCCTGCAGAATATACGAAGCGTGAAGAAGATGTTCCATTTCCCACAGGTCCTAAACCATGAATAAAGGCATTATTGGCGTAACCGCCGGTAGTTTCGATTTAACGCATGCCGGACATTATTTAATGTTCGAAGAATGCAAAGGTCATTGTGATTATTTGATTGTTTTACTTCAAACCAATCCGCATACTGATCGACCAGATAAAAATATTCCCGTACAAAGTACACACGAACGGTATCTACAGGTTCGCGCCTGTAAATATATTGATGAGGTAGTGGTTTACGAGACAGAACAAGATCTATATAATTTACTTTGTTCAATCAAGTTTGATAAACGTTTTATCGGATCTGATTGGCAAGGGAAACCTTATACAGGACACGATATTCCTGGAATGAGTGAGAAGACAGTATTCAATTCACGTAATCATGGATTCTCGACAAGTGGATTGAGGGCAAGAGTATACAAGGCAGAAAATGACAAACTTATCTAAGTGGAATGTTAGTATTGAAGATGGTCCCACAGCAGCAGATGTACATCACATCGTTGTAGAAGCTTCTTCTATTGAGGATGCTCGAAAGAAAGCCAAAAAATGGGCCAAAGATAACAATATTAAGAGTCCAATGATCGGTGAACCATCCGAAGACAATTACGATGACATCTTAGATTGGACCGAAGATGAGGAAGAAGCGTTTCTTCACATTATAGAGATAAATGATAACACCGATGAAAGATAAACATGGAAGTTTTACGTTTTATTAAATGGCAGTGGGGACAAATACATAGAAATACAAAGCAGATTACTGCGATGGTGTTATTTGTGATTCTGTGCACCTGCCTTAGTTGGTACATTGGACTTAGTTTTATCTTTATTGTACTTACTTGCTGTGGTTCGGCAATCTTGAGTATGGTGCTATTAGGCCTCTATGAGGAAACAATTCAGGCATGGAGCAAATACAAAAGAATTAAGGCGGAAGAAGCTGAGAAGATTGTGGCCAAACTACGTGGCGCAGGCGGTGTCAAAGGACTCTTTTGACCAAAACGATGCCTTAGTGTTATACTAAAGGCTAAATAGCAGTAGTAGAGATAGACTTTACTATATCATTAAACAAACATAGGATTTATGTTATGACAAAATACGATACTCTCGTCCTTATCGGACGTTTTCAACCAGTTCACAATGCTCATGCTGAAATCATCCGCAGGGCAT
>Ga0214251_1000054_pt1 | contig 30883 bp, 30 predicted proteins | sample TroBogypolimnion_16_FD_153089 | JGI IMG/M metagenome (GOLD analysis project Ga0214251, IMG submission 153089) | Freshwater microbial communities from Trout Bog Lake, WI - 07JUL2009 hypolimnion | ecosystem: Environmental > Aquatic > Freshwater > Lake > Hypolimnion/Profundal zone | place: Trout... | reverse complement strand
GGGCCGGTGTCGTCGCTGCAATCCATGCTTCCTCTCCGCAGGCCGATCTTCGCACCGCCGAAAAGACCTCCCCAAATACATCGATTTAGCGTATGCCCCTTTTTTCTTAACAAATTTTGACACTCAAAGAACAAAAATACCCTAAAGCAATCACAGCGGTTTACCGATGCGTTAATCAAGCAGCCATGAAATTCATTGAGCAGGCCGCCGACCAGACGAATATGCGGGACTCCATGGGGAGAGAGCGAGTGACATCCAGCTCCTTTCCTGAACCAGAGGCCAGAAGGGGTATGTTTTTATATCCGCTCCACAAACCCATACATACATTTTCCTACTGCGATGAATTGTGAATTTTTAAAGATTTTCCGTGACTACCAGGAAGTTTCCCTCCGCTACGATCCCCGGCACCGTGCCATCTGGTGCTATTATAATCCCGCATCGCGGCCATGTTTTTCTCTGACGATGCTGAAGGAACTCCGGCAGTTTCAGCAAAGCATCATCGAGTATTTCGATTCCGAAAAGAATAACCCCGATCCTCTCATCCGTTACCAGATCCTACACTCCCAGGTTTCGGGAATTTTCAATCTGGGCGGAGACCTGGCACTGTTCAGCCAACTGATAAGAGAGAAAAAACGGCATGAGCTTTTCGATTATGCGAGACAATGTATAGATGTATGTTATCTTAACAGTGTCAACCTCCATCTCCCCATCACCACCATTTCTCTGGTTGAAGGAATGGCTCTGGGGGGAGGGTTTGAATCGGCACTATCGAGCAACATCCTGATTGCTACCGAGAATGCCGAAATGGGATTTCCTGAAATACGATTCAACCTCTTTCCCGGTATGGGGGCATTCAGCCTTCTGGCTCGAACATGCGGGATGCACACCGCAGAAAAATTGATCGCCAGCGGGGAAACCTACAGTGCCAGAAAACTCTATGAGATGGGAATTGTCCACTATCTGGGAGAACGGGGCAGGGGGGTTGAGAGTGTGGAAAAATTTATGCGGCAGCACGTGCAGCTGGGCAATGGCCATCGGGCCATGCAGCAGGTCAGGCAGCGCTGCCATCCCCTTGATTATCAGGAACTTCTCGACATAACGAAAATATGGGTAGATGCCGCCTTGCGCCTGGAAGACAAGGATCTGCGGCTTATTGACCGGCTGGTGAAAGCACAGTCGGCAAAAATGATCCAGCAGAAAGAAACGCATTTGCGAACCAAACAAGACCGCCGTTTTTTTTCGGGAGCAGCGGCCTTTCCTTTGGCGGACTGGTCGGGCAAAACGATACTGCACGAGCGGCGTAAGACCCCGGACAGGAGGCTGTTTCATTAACGGCTGACGGCGAACTGGCCTGAAACTATTGAACGGATGACACATCAGCAAGCAGGCATTAATCAGAGAGTCGAGAAAGACCGTATTGATAGTCTCTACAGAACGTCAAAGACCGCCTCTCTGACTTTACTTGTTATCTGCAGCACTTACATAATATTACTTGCCACAAGATTCAGCTGGAAGCCCCTCATCGCCTGGTACCTGCTGCTGATTGCCGTTCTTTTTGGACGCTGGCTGATGGCACGGCTCTATGCCCGAGACCATTCCAGGCCGCTTTCCTTCTGGTTGCACATGTTCCGTATCGGCATCCTGGCCGCCGGGATGACCGTAGGCAGCCTGAATATGCTCTTTTTCTTACGGGAACCACTCTCCTTCCTGATCCTTGCGATTATTTTTCCTTTTGGTATTACGGTCGGGGCCGTAACAATTCTCGTCGATTTTTTTTCTTTTTTCCTCTACGTCATCACCTTGATGATGCCGGTTATTTTTCAGACTGTCCGGACAGGAGACCTGCTCTATTCCGGCACGGGCTTTCTGACATTCATATTGATGCTTTTCTTTTTGAAATTCAGCAGGGAGCATACCAAAAGCTTCGTCCTCGCGACGAGACTGCGCTACGAAAATAAAGCACTGCTGGAGGATATTGAAAAGGAGAAAAACAAGCTCAATAATCGTCTGGGCCGCATCCTGAACGACAGTTCAACGGAAATCTTTGTAGCCGATGCGGAGTCCCTCAAGTGTCTGCAGGTCAATCAAGGCGCCATCGACAATCTCGGCTATTCAAAAGAAGAATTTATCGATATCAATCTTCTGGATATTTTTATAAATCTTGACCGCTATTCTTTCACCGAACTGCTTGCGCCCCTGCATAAAGGCCGGTGTGAAACCGTTGTCCATAAGGGGGTCCACCGGCGCAAGGACGGCAGCACCTACCCGGTAGAGGCCCGGATTCAGCTATCCGCTCAGGATAGCCCGCCCATCATTGTTGCAAATGTGCTGGACATTACCGAACGGACGGCATGGGAAGGAAAACTGATTCATCAGGCCAACTTCGATCAGTTGACCGGCCTGTTCAACCGGCATTACATGCAATCCTACATGCACTCGGTCTTCACCAGAGCCCGGCGTAACCACAAAAAGGTTGCCCTGCTGTTCATGGATCTCGATAATTTCAAAAACGTCAACGATACGCTGGGCCATGCCGCAGGAGATGACCTCCTGAAGCAAACGTCCAGCCGAATCTTAACCCTTCTGCGGGAGAGCGACACTGCCGCCCGCACCGGGGGAGACGAGTTCACTGTTCTGCTCGAAAGCCTTGAAGAGAGCGAAAACGCAGAAGTTGTGGCCTGCAAGATAGTCAGCATATTCCAACAGCCCTTCATGATCAGGGGGCAGGAAATTCACACCTCGGTCAGCATCGGCATCAGCATCTACCCCGATGACGGCACCACGCTGGATCAGCTCATGCAGTATGCTGACATGGCCATGTATCAGGCCAAGGAGAATGGCCGCAACAGTTACTGCTTTTTCTCGCATGAGTTGCGCCGTTCCTCGGAAAAGCAGATGTTGATCGCCAATAGCCTGCATTACGCGCTTGCCCGAAATGAACTCTCCATTTTTTTTCAACCTAAATTCGATATCCGCAAAGGCCGGATAACAGGGGCCGAGGCGCTCCTCCGTTGGAATTGTCCTGAACTTGGCGAGATATCCCCCACTGTCTTCATTCCTCTGGCCGAGAATCTGGGGCTCATGAATGAAATAGGGGCCTGGGTCCTTGAAGGCGCCTGCCGGGAAGCCATGCAATGGGTAGATCTCGCCGATGAAAAGCTGCAAGTTTCAATTAATGTTTCACCACAGCAGTTTCGCGCAGGTGTCTTGCTTGAAGCTGTCGAAAAGGCACTGACGCTGAGCGGTCTGCCCTGTGATCAGCTGGAACTGGAAATCACTGAAAGCCTGCTGCTGCAGGATTCTGACAAACCTTTTGCGATATTGACGACCTTGAACGATCAGGGAGTCAGCCTGGCCCTGGACGACTTCGGCACCGGCTACTCCTCTCTGAGTTATCTGAAACGTTTCCCCCTGCGGGTACTGAAAATAGACCGCAGCTTCATTCACGATCTGGAGACGTCCAAGAACAGCAAGGCCCTGGTCGATGCCATAATTGCCATGGCCCACAGTCTGGAACTGGAAGTTGTGGCTGAAGGCGTGGAAAATCAGGAACAGCTGGAGTTTCTCTATAGACACGGCGTCGCAATCATTCAGGGCTATCTCTTGAGCCCTCCGATTCCCGCTGAAGACTTCCGCGCCCTTCTGCAAAATCAGACAGCCGTCGCCGCGCCCCTCTCAAGCCTCTCTGCTCTGTGATTTTTTCCCGGCAAGCTCCTGAAATCCCGCATCGTCTAGAGCCATCCACTCTCCTTCCCCGAGCCCTTGCAGCACAATCCTGCCGACTCTGACGCGCAGAAGATCATCGATCTGCAGACCTGCCGCTGCACACATCTTTCGAAGCAGCCGGGTGCGGCCTTCATGCAGCACAACCCGGAGCGTATGCCCTTCCTCCTGCAGGACGCGGAAGGGGACCGTTTTTTTCTCTCCTTCGGATACCCCCTGGCAAAACCGGGCAAGGACTTCCGGGGTTATTTCTCCCCGCACAACCAGGAGATATTCTTCCTCATGCTCGCAACTGGGCCGGGCCAGCCTGTTGCCGAGAGCGCCATCGTTGGTGAGCAGCAGCAGTCCGTGGGAATCCTTGTCCAGACGGCCGACAGGGAAGACGCGATCCGCTCCGAAATCGAAATCCAGCAATGTTTTCGTGGAGCCGTTTTCAGTCAGAGAGCATTCCACTCCCCTGGGTTTATGAAAAATCAGGACCTTCCTTCCGGGAGATTGTTTGACAGAAATCCTTTGCCCATCCACGGCAATGTCTTCATCCCCCGAGACCGTATCTCCCAACACTGCCGTCCTGCCATTCACGAGGATCTTTCCGGCACGGAGGAACTTTTCCCCTTGACGTTTCGAACAGAACCCGACACTCGATAAAAATCTCTGCAATCTCATGATCTTCTTTCTCTGAATAAAATTACGGAAAGCCGCCGCCAGACCAAGAAAAACCGGCCTCATTCCAGGCCGGTCAGGATAATGGTTATGCGGCGCGCAATGCACCCGTGCCTATGCCGGAGCCGTAAGCTGCTCCTTGTTTTCGCAATCAACTGTTGTGATAGAGTTCCAGATTATGCTTGAGCTGTCCGATCTGCAGACTCAGCGGGATACACCGTTCCTTTCCCAGGCAATCTTCGGCTTCAACATCCTCGACAAAGGTTTTCAGATGCTGGTTGCCGTCTTTCAGGTCTACGGTCCATGCATGATTGTCCTGATCGTAGGCAACCTGGAAATCCACACCGCACTTCCCGGCCTCGGGAATGATCGACTCTATTTTTTTGCAAACATCTTCTTTTGATGCCATCGAGGTATCTCCTGTGCAGAAGTTTGGTCGAAAAAACATACCCCATGCTGAAACCATAGGTATTACCCTGTGTAAATCAAGCTTTCCCAAAAAGGAGCCACTGTGAACCCTGCTGCTTTTGCCGCGGGAGAAGACGATATGATTTCTTTATACCGCGCGGACCGGTTCTGATCCGGAATTGACAGAACAATGCGATTCTGATAAGTATTAGTAATAACAGCGAGGTACTTCATCCTCACCTTCATCGCAGCACCGAGGATTATTGAGCAAACAGGATACCTTACACAGAGAATGAGCCATTCCGGGAAACTGCAGGCGTATCTGCAGGCAAAGACGGCATCAGGAGGTTTTTTATGTTTGAAAAAGATATCCCTGGCTTTGGCCCGGTTCGGCTTGAGCATTTGGTCTCTGACTTCACCGGGACCTTGTCGATGGACGGGAGACTTCTTCCAGGTGTCCGGGAGAGGTTGAACGCTATCGCCACGTTCATGAAGATCCATATCCTGACGGCAGACACCTTCGGCATGGCTAAGGCTGAGCTGGTAGCTATTCCGTGTGATATTATTATCCTTACCGGGGATAATCATGACCTGCAAAAAGAGGCCTATGTGCAAAATCTTGATGCTCAAACGGTACTTGCCATGGGGAACGGCAATAATGACCGCGGAATGCTCAAGGCGGCCCGTGTCGGCGTGGCGATATCGCAGGGAGAGGGATGCGCCGTTGACGCACTTTTCGCCGCCAATCTCCTTGTCACAAGCGCCGATATCGGGCTGGATTTATTGCTCCATCCCAATCGGTTGAAGGCAAGCCTGCGATTTTAAACAGGAGACTGAAGAAATCCTGCAAGCGGAGAGGAAGGAAGGTATGGACCGTCCCCTTTTGTTTACCCAAGAACGCGTTGCCGCACAATATATTTCTCCTCACGGAGACCAGGCCGAGCGGATTATCGAGGTGCGCACGAATCCCGTCACCTTTCGTTCCTGCCGGATCGCTCTCAGCCGCATTGGTGAAAAGGAAAAGGGGACAGACTCCCTGCCAGCACCTCCTCCCGATGCCGGCAAGAGAAGTGAATGCCCTTTCTGTCAGCCGCAAGTGACGAGACAGACACCGAAATTTACTCAAAACCTCGTCCCGTCAGGAAGGCTCGTCCGCGGCGAATCCCTTCTCTTTCCCAATCTTTTCCCGTACGGTTCCTTTTCCGCTGTCAGCCTGTTTGACGACACGCATTTTGTTGAGATAGGGACGGCATCCCCTCGTTCCTACCGCGATTGTTTTTTGAACTGTGCCGAGTACCTCCGCAGAATCCGCGCCGCCGACACCCAGGCTGTGTATATGGCTATTACCCAGAACCATCTTCCATCGGCGGGAGGATCGCTTCTTCATCCCCACCTGCAGATCAATGCCGACAGGATCGCTTCCAATCATCACAGGTTTCTGCGCCAGCGGGCAACAGAGTATTTCAAGGCAAGGGGGACGCGGCTCTTTTCCGACTATCTTCGCGCTGAAAAGGAAGACGGCCAGCGCTCTATCGGCACGACCGGAGAGTGGCATTGGGTCGCAGCCTTCGCCCCGGAAGGATTTTACGAGGTATGGGGCATCCTTCCCGGCTGCACGTCGTTTCAGCACCTTGGTGAAAATGATTGGGAAGGCCTGGCCCAGGGGGTTATCCGGACTCAGAAATTCTATCGGAGCCTGTGCCGGAATGGATACAATTTCGGAATGCTGCTCATTGAAGATGAGAACAATTGCCTTGAGATACGGGTAAGTCTCTTGGTCCGGTCCAATCACGCGCCCTGGGTGCGCAACGACCATACCGGCTTTGAGATCATGCTCGGTGATATGGCGACCTTCAATCTGCCTGAAGAAACGGCCAGTCTGGCGCGAAAATTCTGGGTATGATCCTGAAAGCACGCAGGCCTGTCTCCTTCCGGAAGAAAGCGACAACCGGTTTCCGGAAACTTTTCACATCGTCCCTGCCTGCTGTTCTCCTTTTCGGGAGGTTCCATGGACCGTTACACAAATTTTCAAAATCTCGAACAAAGCGAGCATCAATATGCCGACTACAGGATCCTCTGGCGTATGGGGAACTCCGGCATTGCCATAATAAGCATCCATGGCGGCGAGATAGAACCGGGCACAACACGGATTGCCGATGCAATTGCCGGAGAGGAGCATTCCTTTTACTCCTTTGAAGGAATGAAAAAAACCGACAATCTGACCTTGCACATCACCAGCAGCCGGTTTGACGAACCGACAGCAATGGAGATTGTCTGCCATTCCAATATCATTATCTCAATACACGGCTGTGCGATCATGGAATCCGAAATCCATCTGGGAGGACTTGATGACGAATTGAAGAATCGGATTCGCCAGGAGCTCCAGGATTCCGGCTTCAAGACAATACTATCCGCAGATCCACGCTTCAGCGCTCTCAATCAGAGAAATATCTGCAACTTGTGCGGTCGCGGCATGGGGGTTCAAATGGAAATCAGCCGAGGATTGCGAGCCAAAATGTTCCGGGACCTGACCCCAGAGGGGAGGATGTACCGCACTCCACTCTTCACCCGATTCACCGGCTCTGTACGGAAGGCGATCGCCCCCTTTGCGCTTGAGAATTTTGAAAATGAGCCCCTGCAAGGCACCGATTGAATCGCACCCGGTGCCTTCGAGCCTGACCTTTTGCTCGTTTACCGCAAGCGGCATTTCAGCGCAGGGCATGCTGCACAGCAAACGCGAGTTGTTCAAGCACACGGTTGCTCTACAGAATGCCCCGCTCCAAGAGTTTGAATTTCTTCCTCAGCGCCTGGTCTTTTCAGCTCCTGCATGGGGAGTGCGCAGGGACATCAGTGCAGGAGACTTCCAAGCCAAACTGCAATGACGAGCTTTCCTGTTTCGCCCAGGCTGGTTATGCTGGTCCAGCTATGCTGATTAGTTGGCGAATCGCAAACCGGCTATTTTCAAGGCTCCCCGGTGATAACCGGCGGAAAAGAGTTTCTCGAATTCCTCAAAGTCCAGCTGACAATTTTCACAAAGCTGGTAAATATTCGGGATGAGTTTCTTCTGCTTATACGTGCTGCGCAGAAAATCGATTACCTTCCAATGCATTTCAGTGAGTTCTCCCTTAGGGATATTCATCTCCAAGGCTCGATGCATGGCATAGCTTTCGTCCCAGGTATCAGGATCAACCAGGAATCCACGAACATCCACGGTGTAGGTTTTTCCGCCGGAAAGCGCATCCAGGTCCGCTGAACGTTCGTGCAGATGGGACGCGAAGGGCATTGTGTTTATACGATAATGGACCCCTGCAATCCGGCATAATCCACGATGGTATCCTGTCGGGAAAAGTTTTTTCATTTCCCGCGGTCTCAATCCATTGGCTGTACAGACAGCAAAGATAGTCGGACATGCGCCCGTTTTCGCATACGCTTCCCGGATAAAATTGATCACATCCCAATGTTCAGTGGTGAGGTTTTGAATTTCACACTCCTTTGCCATGCCTTCAGCAAAATTTATATCCCAGAATTTAGGCTCAAGTAAAAAACCCTGCTCGTCAACCTGGTATGTGACATCCTTGTGCGAAAAGTGCTTCATGTTCATCCCTCTTTCTTTGTTGATTAGTCAATTGCCTTATGCGTGTTCCACAGCGAAAATGAAGGGCCTTTTTTGCTTCCTGATTCTCATGGTATCATCATAATTTCGTTCATGCAAGTATCCATAAAATTCCCCATTCATTTAATACCAAAACATTCACATACTTGCAAAATCATCCCCTTACGTTAACGGCGGCCCAGATATGGGAGAGGCCTGAATACCCGGAGTCAGGAAGTCCTCGCACAGATCGAGGATGCCGCCTGTCCTGTCGCCCATCCCTGCTGCTTCACACAGCATGGATATTCTTCACCTTGCAGGTATAATGTAATTATTTCATGTATATATATAAGAATTATCATTTTCTGATGCCACTGAAGCCCCCCTATCAAAAACAGCGGAAGAGGGAAAATCAACAAGGTTAAACACGAAATTCCATATGCATAATGTGCAATAATTGAAAATCACGCACCACCAATACGGTCATATGAACAGAATCGTCCCGACTTCCATAGCATTCAAGGTGAAGATAAAAATATTTTACAAATTCCTCTTGACACCCTATTAATATTCTGCATAAGTTAATATTAACCTATACGGCATTTTAACCTTTAGAAAATATTAATACAGGTTGACCGGGTAAATTTTCATTCTATCGCGAGAAATTTCATGAATATTGGCACACTGATCAGAAAATGCAGGAAGGAACAGAAGATGACGCTCAAAACCGTTGCCGAGAAAGCCTCTGTCTCGGAAGGCTTCCTCAGCCAGGTGGAAAACGATGTCAATTCGCCTTCGGTCGACACCCTGATCCGTATCTGCAATGCCATTGGGATAGATGCAGGCAATCTTATTTCTCAAGTCAGCAAACAGGAAAAGATCGTGCTGATCAGAAAATCCGACTGGGACGAGGTGGATCTTTCCCCTTCGGGTTTTGCCACCCGCCGTTTTTTTTCTCCCGACAACCGGACCGTCATCGACTCGTCAATCCTGGTCGTAACACCCGGAAAATCTATCCCCGTGCGAAAAAACATAAAAAACGGCCAGGAGATCCTCTGTGTGCTGAAAGGCTCGATCGAGCTGAAGCTCAGCGAGGAGAAATTTGTGCTGGTCGAAGGCGATTCCGTTCATTTCCGGTCCAATCCCGAAAGCCAGAAGATCACCAACACCAGCGCCACGACCAGTTTTGTGCTGTGGGTAGGAACACTGTGATGCATTTTCAAAGACAGCAACCATAACCAGAAGGAGAAACATGCATGATCACATTCAGCAAGCAGCAGTTGAAAATCCCTAAACTCCAGAGACCGGTTTATCTGGTGACAGCCGGCCAGTCCAAGTTTGACCGCGCCTTTCCCGACAAACGCACCGAGGAACTCTGCATCGATGCATTTACCATGGCGGCCAGCCTGCTGGACATCTCGCCTGCCGAATTAAAACGGTATATTCACACCTGCTATTACGGCCATTTCGCTGACCATTTCGGCGATCAGCTCCTGGGAGAATCGGTAATCCACGACCGGCTCGGCCTGGATCCGCTGGGCAATGTCGGGGTCAAGACCGGCGGCGCCACCGGAGGATCGACCCTGTGGGAAGGCGTGAAGGCCGTGGCCTCGGGCTACTCGGACTGCGCGCTGGTCATGGGCTGGGAGAGGATGGACGAGGTCCCCACCGACGAGGGAAACTTCCTGATCTCCTGCGCCGCCGACAAGGACTGGGAGTCGCCCCTCGGCCATATCTACACCGGCTATTATGCGGTCATGGCACAGCGCTACTGGCAGATCTTCGGCAAGGCGGAAGACTCCTTCCGCAAGACCTTAGCCGAGATCGCCGTCAAACATCACGGCTACGCCCGCTTCAATCCCTTTGCCCATTCTCCGATGAAGATCACCGTCGACGACGTATTGAATTCACCGGTGGTCGCCTACCCTCTGCGGGCGCTGGACTGCTGCCTGATGAGCGTCGGGGCCGCCTGCACCATCCTCTGCGATGAGGATACCGCCTTTAAATTGACCAAGAATTCGAAAAACAAGCCCCTGCGCATCTGGGTTGCGGCCGGTTCGCACACGCTGCGCCCCGCGGACAGGCTCCATATGGACATCCCCCTGCTGCCCCACGAGACCGCCGACCAGTACAAGGATCTGGGCGAGCGTTTCCCCGGCGGCGAGCGCTATCCGGGATTCACCGGTTTCCTGGCCGCCCGGATGGCAGCCTATTACAGCTACGGGATGGCGGGCATCACCAATCCGCTGGAGGATCTCGATGTGATCGAACTCCATGATGCCTTCACGATCAGCGATGTCCAGACCTATGAGGATGTCGGCCTGCGTCCCTACGGATACGGCCGCGACTATGTGGAATCGGGTGACTGTTACCATACCAATCCGCATACCGGCAAACCCGGCAAGCTGCCGTCAAACCTCTCCGGAGGCCTGATAGGCTGCATGCATGCGGTCGGTGCCACCGGGATCATGCAGACCCTGGAGGTCGCGACCCATCTCTGGAACAGATGGGCCGAGATCCATGGCGATGAGAAGCGATGGAAGGACTTCAATCGGGAAAAACCGCAGGACTGGACCGATCTGCAGGTGAAAGGCGCGAAACGCGGGATGGCGATAAGCCACGCCGGAGTCGGTTCCCACGTCACCTCCACAATCCTGATGGATCCCGATCATCTGATAAAGAAAGATGCATAAAGGAGAGAGCCTATGAGCATGTACGGACATGTTTTCGTCAAAAACAACCAATATAAATTCAAGGGCCAGTTCCATCACCTGACCCCGAATACCCCGATCCGCAACGCCGACGACGGCTGGAAACTGCTGGGAGTCACCAACCCGAGGGATATGACCTATATCCATTCGTATGGGGGTGAGGCGATCTTCTTCGAATCGCTGAGCCAGGGAAAACTGCTGGGGACCCGTTGCGACAACGCGGGCTGTGCTTCCAAGGGAACGGTTTATATCCCTTTCAGGACGCACTGTCCGGATTGTCTTGGCAAAAATACCGTGATCGACCTGACGGATACTGCCAAAAAGACTGCCCACGTCCACACCTTCATGGTCTGCGCGCGGTCCGGAGCCTTCAATGTGCTGGATAAGCCGATTAAATTCATCAATATCGAATTTGACGGCGTTCAGACCATATTGATGAGCTATCTCAGCCTTGGGGAGCCAGCCTTCGGCATGAAGGTGGTCCCGATCTTCAAGACCGGCAGTCCGACATTTACGATCCTTGACCTGTCATGGGTTCCGGAAGGGACCACGCAGGCGCAACTCCCGGAGGGTTTTAGTTTTTAGGGTGACGTATTCAGGGAGTCGACTGCAGGAACGTTGCGAACAAACTACCGGCGGAGCATCTGATGGGGGAAGGACAACCCCTGTCAGCGACTTCGCCGGAGACATTTACCATGGAGATATTTCAGTCACGTATTATCACCTCTAAACTGCTGGAGGATTAGATGAACAAACCTGATATTGAACTGGGCAAGACGACCATCGGCAACATTGTAGATATTCTGGCGGAAAACTTCGGAGAGAACACCGGCCTGGAGTACCATTCTCTCGACATCAAATACACGTTCAGGCAACTGCGGGAAAAATTCGATGCTGTCGCCAAAGGGCTGATGGCTTTAGGGCTTGCCCAGGGCGACAAGGTCGCTCTCTGGGCCAACAATCTTCCCGAATGGGTCTATACCCAGTTCGGCAGCGCCCGGATGGGTGCGGTTCTGGTGACGGTCAATACCAACTACCGCAGCAATGAGCTTGAATACCTCCTGCAGCAATCCGACGCGACGACCATTATTTTAACCGGCGGGATACGGGAGCCCTACGAGTTTCTGAAGGTCCTCAATACAGTCTGCCCGGCCATAGCCGAAAGCGAGCCCGGACGGCTTTCCTGCAGCAAGCTGCCCTTCCTGAAAAATATCGTCTATCTCGGCCAGGAAAAAATCGCCGGAATGTACAACTGGGACGATATCCTGGAGATGGGCAAGTCGATTTCGGACCGGGACCTTACGGAAAGACTGGACTCGCTTTCTCCCGACGATGTGATCAATATGCAGTACACCTCCGGGACCACGGGATTCCCCAAGGGCGTCATGCTTTCCCACACCAACCTGATCGGCAATGCGATGAGCATGGCTGCATGCATGCAATTGACCCCTGCCGACGCCATGTGCATCCCTGTTCCGTTTTTTCACTGCTTCGGCTGCGTTATCGGGACCATGTGCTGCATGGTATCGGGAACAGCGATGGCTCCGGTCGTCTCGTTCTCGGCCGTCCAGGTGCTGAAAACCGTCCAGGCCTCACACTGCAATGCCATTCTGGGCGTGCCGACCATGTTTATCGCCGAGTTTGAAGAGATGGACAAAAACAGCTATGACACCTCCAGTCTGCGCACCGGGGTCATGGCAGGTTCGACCTGTCCTGTCGAGGTCATGAAGCGGGTGATTAGCGACATGGGAGCCGCGGAAATGACCATCGTCTACGGGCAAACCGAGTCCTCTCCCGGCATCACGCAGACCCGTGTACATGATTCTCTGGAGTTGAAGACGACAACCGTCGGCAAGGCCCTGCCCAACGTCGAGGTCAAGATTGTCGATCCTCTCATCGGCACCGAGATGCCCCTGGGCGAGCAGGGTGAACTCTGCACCCGGGGCTATCATGTGATGAAAGGCTACTACAAGATGCCCGAGGCGACGGCCAAGGCGGTGGACAAGGAGAACTGGCTGCACACCGGGGACCTGGCGATCATGGACGAGAACGGCTATTGCCGGATCACCGGCCGGATAAAAGACATGATCATCCGTGGCGGAGAGAATATCTACCCAAGGGAAATAGAGGAATTCCTCTATACCCATCCGAAGATCAAAGATGTGCAGGTCGTAGGCGTCCCGAGCGAGAAATACGGCGAAGAGGTCGCTGCCTTCATCCAGCTCAAAGCCAAGGAAACGGCAACGGACAAGGAGATCTCAGCCTTCTGCAAGGATCGGATATCATTCCATAAGATTCCTAAATTTATCTTCTTTGTCGAGGAGTATCCAACAACTGCGAGCGGCAAAATCCAAAAATTCAAACTCCGGGAACTGGCAAAAGCGAAAACACAGGCGGACATTGTTAAAAGCTGACGCAAACCAAGAGGAATGCCATGGGAGAACTGTTATGGAGACCGTCGGAGCAACGCATCAAGGGCTCCAACATGTACCGGTTCATGCAAGGCGTGAACCAGAATTATGGAACCGATTTCAATGATTACGAGGCCCTGCATCAATGGTCAGTCGAGCATCTCGAGGCCTTCTGGACCGAGATGTGGCGTTTTGCAGAAATCAGGCCCCAGGCCGGTTCCGCAAGGGTGATCGATAATCCAGCCATCATGCCGGGAGCGCATTGGTTTCCGGACAGCCGTTTGAACTTCGCCGAAAATCTCCTGCGTTGCCGAGATGACAAGACCGCGCTGATATTCAGGGGCGAGGATACCGTCCGCAGGACCTTGACCTACAAAGAGCTGTATGCGGCGACAGCGAAGGTTGCCGCAGCCCTGCGTGCGGCGGGAGTCGTCCCCGGAGACCGGGTTGTCGGCTTTATGCCGAACATGCCTGAAACGATCATCGCCATGCTTGCCGCCGCAAGCCTCGGGGCGACCTGGTCCTCCTGCTCTCCGGATTTCGGGATCAAGGGGGTGCTCGATCGATTCAGCCAGACCCGGCCCAAGGTCCTCTTTACCGCCGACGGCTATTATTTCAAAGGGAAGGCGATGGACAGCCTGGAGAAGATAGCAGGAATCATCAAGGAGCTCCCCTCCATCGCAAAGATCGTCGTCGTTCCCTACACGCGGGAAAGGCCGGATCTCACCACCCTGCCCCATGCCGTGTATTACAGCGATTTTGCCGATAACGACGCGCAGGACATCGAGTTCGCCCGGCTGCCCTTCGAACACCCGCTCTATATCATGTATTCCTCCGGCACCACGGGGCTGCCGAAATGCATGGTCCAGAGTGCGGGCGGGGTGCTGCTTAACCAGCTCAAGGAACTGCTCCTCCATACCGATCTCACGTATGAGGACACGATCTTCTATTTCACCACCTGCGGCTGGATGATGTGGAACTGGCTTACCGCGTCGCTTGCCACCGGCGCAACCCTCGTTCTCTATGACGGCAACCCCTTTCACCCGGCTCCGGACGCCCTGTGGCGGATGGCCCAGGAGGAAAATATTTCCATCTTCGGCACCAGCGCCGGCTATATAGCGGCCCTGAAAAAGGCCGGGGTGAAACCGGGAAAACAGTTCGATCTCAAGGCGCTGAAGGCCCTGCTCTCCACCGGCTCCCCGCTGTCCAAAGAGGATTTCCGCTTCATCTACCGGGAAGTGAAAGAGGACCTGCAGCTGGCCTCTATCTCGGGAGGCTCCGATCTGAACGGCTGTTTTGCCCTCGGCAACCCCATGGGACCGGTCTACGAGGGCGAGCTGCAATGCCGGGGACTGGGCCTCAAGGTCTTCGCCTATGATGAAGACGGCAGGCCGGTGGTAGGCGAAAAAGGCGAGCTTGTCTGCACCGCCCCCTTCCCCTCCATGCCTGTCTCTTTCTGGAACGATGAGAGCGGAGAAAAGTACAGATCGGCCTATTTCGAAAAATTTCCGGGCGTCTGGACCCATGGCGACTTCATTGAAGTGACCGAACGGGGCGGACTCATCATCTACGGCAGATCCGACGCGACGCTTAATCCGGGAGGAGTCAGGATCGGCACAGCGGAGCTCTATCGGGTCATGGACCAGATGGAAGAGGTCGACGACTGCGTTGTGGTCGGTCAGGAATGGCAGGGCGACATCAGGGTCATCCTCTTCGTCAAACTGAAACAGGGCTTCGAGTTGACCGATGCTCTGCAAAAAAAGATCAGGACCAATATCCGCGCCAATGCCTCCCCAAGGCACGTTCCGGCCAAGATTCTCGCCGCCCCGGATATCCCTTATACCCTGAATATGAAGAAGGTGGAGCTTGCCGTTCAGAAAACGATCCATGGCCGTGAGGTCAAGAACAAGGATTCCCTGATGAATCCGGGAGTGCTTGATTTTTTTGCAAACCTCGCAGAGCTTAACAATTAAGGTGGAGAAACTATGAAAACATTTCCTCTTTTGAACTTTGGACTTGGCGAGACCGCCAATCTGCTGCGCGAGTCGGTACACGATTTCGTCAGCACGGAGATAGCCCCTCTGGCCGCCGATATTGACAAAAATGACCAGTTCCCTCCCGAGCTTTGGCAGAAAATGGGCGCCATGGGCCTTCTGGGCGTCACCGTCCCGGAACAGTACGGCGGCGCCGGGATGGGATACCTTGAGCATGTCATCGCCATGGAAGAGATCAGCCGGGGCTCGGCCTCCGTCGGGCTGGCCTACGGCGCCCATTCCAACCTCTGCGTCAACCAGATCAAACGAAACGGGACGGAGGAGCAGAAACAACGCTATCTTCCGGGACTTGTCTCAGGAAAATCCATCGGCGCCCTGGCCATGAGCGAGGCAGGCTCAGGCTCGGATGTCGTGAGCATGCGCCTGCTCGCTGCAAAGGTGGGAAGCGATTATATCCTGAACGGCACCAAGATGTGGATCACCAACGGCCCGTATGCCGATGTCCTGGTTGTCTACGCCAAGACCGCGCCTGAAAAAAAGCATCAGGGCATCACCGCCTTTCTGGTGGAAAAATCCATGCCGGGATTTTCGACCAGCCCGAAGCTGAACAAGCTCGGCATGCGCGGCTCCCCCACCTGCGAACTGGTGTTCAATAACTGCGCGGTGCCCCAGACCCATATCCTCGGCAGGCTGAACGGGGGCGTCGATGTCCTGATGAGCGGATTGAACTATGAGCGGCTGGTCCTGGCAGGCGGTCCGCTGGGCATTATGGCGGCCTGCATGGATGTGGTGTTGCCGTATATCCATGAGCGGCGCCAGTTCGGCCGCGCCATCGGCGAATTCGAACTGATGCAGGGAAAACTTGCCGATATGTATGCGACCTGGAATGCCTGCAGATCCTATGTCTATACGGTTGCCAAGGCCGCTGATTCCGACTCCAACATCCGGAAAGACGCCGCCGCGGTCATCCTCTATGCGGCCGAAAAGGCCACCTGGATGGCCCTGGAGGCGATCCAGTGTCTTGGCGGAAACGGGTATATCAACGATTTTCCGACCGGCCGCCTCCTGCGCGACGCAAAGCTCTATGAAATAGGCGCTGGAACAAGCGAAGTCCGCAGAATGCTGATCGGCCGGGAATTGTTCCGGGACACTGCGGAATAATCGCTCTGTCAAAAGGTGCCGCGGGGGTGTTTAAAAATTTTGTGTCGGTTCTCTTTTTGTGCTGATTATATCAGCCTCCATTTAACGTATCCGCCAATTAAAACCCCAGTCACCACCCGCCCGAGATCCAGGTCGGTGTGGGGTTGGGGTTTTGCGGCAAGAGCTTTCCAGAATCATCTTCTGACATGGCAAGCGAGAGCTTTTCAAAGAGATAGCAAAGGTATTTATAGGATTCAAGCCCATTTGCCTTCGCCGTTCCTACTGCTGTCTCGATCAGGCTGTAAAAGAGTGCGCTGGCTTCAGTTCCTTCCTGTGTACCAGAAAATAACCAGTTCTTCCTGTCGATTACGAAGGGGCGGATGGCGTTTTCAGCGGCATTGTTGTCTGGAGAAAGTTGTCCATCGCCACTCCCAAGTACTTCAAAGAGCAGCCTGTCTCTGGCCACTGATTCGGTGCTCACCTCAATGCCAGAATGTACAAGTGAATGTACAAGTGGGTAACTATGCGGGAGGAATTCCAAAACAAAAAAACCCACTAACTCGTGAGAATTAGGGGGTTATATGTAAAATGTCCTAGATAAACTAGAAACATATTTTGCGCCTGGTGGCGATGCCTTCAACCAGACAGCTTACACTTACATCTAACTGTAATTCTGTATTTTTCTAATTTTTATACTACGGGGTTCAATTTCGAAATGTACAAGCCCTCCATTTATGCTTTCCTTGAAGACCGTTAACAATATAGTCAAAGCAGATTATAATCTATGTAGCAGTTTTTACAACATTTAAAAACTGCCTGATCGTCTGCCATCCCTTTAAATTTAACCCATCAACATTACCTATGTTCATCACCAGAGCCAGTAAGTACATCCAAAATGTATTATACATTTGCGAAGTTCTTCTAACGTGCTTATACCTCTTCCGATTAAATTCCCAAACAGGGAACTGAATCAGCGACAAAATCTTCCTTCACTATTTATGAATTCCAATCCAAACATGCCCCACAAAAAATAGAACGTCAAAATTATTTTCCCCATCCTGCCAGAAAATAATCGAATCATCCTCTATGAGTTACAGTAATTTTAGGTTATGGTGATTTAGATTGCTTTTTTATTCTGTAAAAGCAATGTGTAATGATAGTGTTCAAGGAACACATCAACCCTAAAGTGGGCGCTGAATATATTGGTGTACAACAGGTAATGCTATCGGATTCTAACAACACTATATTCAGCGGATTGACTTTTAATGTTTTTTCACTTAACTTCAAGGTTAACAGTATATGTTTTTGAGATCCATCAAATCCGGACTCTGGACTATATATGAAGCGTGCGAAGAAGATGGAACATCACCGCTCCTCCAGTGGAAGAACTCTCTTAATAAAAAGTATCAAGCGTCATTCGCTAGACTTTTTGCAATTATCAAAAGAATTTCCGATGAAAATAAAGGCCCGATTCTTTTACAACATGATATATCCCATGAAGTAAACAAGCCGAATAGCATTTATGAATTAATTGCCGGAGATTTAAGGGTCCTATGGTTTTATTCGGAATTCAAAAAAAAAGTTATAATCTGTGGATGCCAGCATTTGAAATCAGGCCAAAAAGTCAACAAACATGAGATTAAACGCATTATTAAAATTAAAAAAGACTATTCATCGGCCTATTTGGCAGGGAAAATAACGTATTTTGACGAAGAAGGGGGAAAATTATGAAACAATATGATTCATTTTCAGATTTATGGGGAGATCTTGAAAATGATGAAATATTTCAAGCTGAAAGCGTTAAGCTTGATTTTGTTCTCCAACTCCATCAACTTATGGAAAAACGAGGGTTTACCAAAAAAGATATCGCCAAAGCCATAGGTTCGTCACAAGCCTACATCACAAAAGTTTTTAAGGGGAATGTGAATTTTACTATAGACTCTATGGCAAAACTTGCAAATGCTGCACATGGCAAGCTCACAATCCATATCACAGGGAAAGAGGAACACAATCCGAAATGGTATAGAGCTATTGAGGGCAGAAAAAAGACTTCATCTCGATGGAATATAAATTCAGAGAATGTTATCTATTCGACGGATGAACCTGAACTTTTGGAAATGGCATAATGAATCCACCTTTGATAGTAAGGGAATATTTCTTCCCTTTTATTCAAGTAGCAGCAGACGCCGAATTCGATCCTAGCAAAGGGATACCAAAGATAAATTTTGAGAAGAAAGTTAGTGTAGAGAAAAAACCTCAAAATGGTATCTATCAGGTTGCATTGGAAATCATAATAATGCCTGACAATGAAAAAGAAAAAATACCTTATTCAATTGACCTTGTAACCGTTGGTTTGTTTTCAGTGAGCAAAGCAATTAAAGATCCTGAAAAATTGCTTCGAATTACTGGAGCATCTATCCTCTACAGTGCTGCAAGAGAATTTTTAATTACTCTTACCGCAAGAGGACCGTGGCAACCTCCCGTCTTTTTACCAACAGTTTCTTTCATTCCGCCAGAAGAACCGAACCCCGCAGCCAGTAGCGAACCAAAAAGAAAGCAAACTAAACAATAAAAGGGGGAGATGTTGCGATAAGGTAAAAAAAATCGGCAACTCATTGAACCAGTATACTGTTGAAAGAATGGATGACTAAATCCTGTTGAAAAGAACCGCACAAATTATTTTTTATCTTTGTCGTTGTGGAATTTGGTATGCTCTTCAGTTGTCATCTCAGTTATACAATGAGAACGAGATATCACCTGACCTACGTCTATCTGACCTTTCAACATGTCATCAATATCTTTCGCAATTTCATTATCATGATGAATCACCGACCCTTTTGGTGTCTTATCCTGCATCTTCTGTGATACTGAATTTACACGGATGAGTTGACCGACCCTATTTTTAACTTGTTGAGCTAGCTTATCAAGCTGTTGTTGATTGATTTGATTTTTTTGTTTTTCAAAGTAATCTGTAGAAGCCTCTATCATTACCTTTGTCAGGTCGTCATTTTTATCTGGATTAGAATCTAATTTCCTAGCCATACACCTTCTCCTGATTCCGAGTAGTTACAGTCTCGGAAACCACATATAATTTAATTGATGAACACTAAATTTCGCTTCAAGTCCAATACTTGTGCCAGAGGCTGGATACAGGGAACTTAACCGAACAAGAATACCGCATATCTCTATCCTTCCATAGCATCTTCAACCAAAATTCTAAGGTCTTCTTCAAATGGTTTAGGTAGATTTTTTGCAAATAATTTTAATTTTATCGGGATTTCTCTTCGATTTGATCTTGAAACTAACATCCGAATATCTTCTTTAAAAATTTGTGTTGATAAATGGTGCTTTATATCACCGACTTCTTGTGAAATTGTAATTTGCTCATTTTTATGCTCTATTGTGGGGTAATTGATGTTGCTGATTGAAGAGAAGCGTGAAGGATTAAACAGGGGATTATTCACCGGTTCTTGAATTATCTTTTTTCTTTAAAGTTTCAATACTTCTATTTTCATAAGGAACATTACCAATAGAGGGAAGTTCTAATATACCTTCCGAAATCAAGTTACCAAAACTGAGTGAATTTTTTTTAGCATCCAGCGATTCTTGTTTCTTTGTAATGACTGATTGTATTTCTTTAGCAGCACGATCTGAAGGCCACTCCACATTTTTTAAAGTTTGTGCTCGTGTTTTTAATTCCTTTTCCTGTAAATCACTATAACTGAAAAACACTCTGAGTTTTTTGTCAAACTTAGTCAGGACCCGCCGTTCTTCGTAAATTTTTTCAAGGTCGATTCTTGCAGCAAGCATCTGATGGCTACCTTTACGAATAAAACAATTGCCTTTTTTCAGTTTATCTCCATAGTCCTTTTTCATCATATATGGCCGGTCCTTACAATCCCCCAACTCTATGATACCGACAAGTTCTCCATGATAGTAATGCTGAAAATAGGAGACACCTAATTCCGGATCAATATTCTCATGCACAAGTTGTTCGTATGTTGTATTGTCTGATTTATTCATATCGTCATCAGCATTCCCGCTTGCACTATGGTTTTTTGCTGGATTTACAACAGTATCATTTAAAATAGAAAACCCGCCATCTTGCCTGACCTGGATATTAATATATCGTGCGCCATTTCCCCCTTCGGGTAAGTTAACTGTATAACTACCGGCTTCTTTAAACGGAGAGTTTTCAGGAATAAATATATCATATTTTTCGGGAACTTCCCTTTCAAGCTGCCCAAACGTTACTCCATCTTGTGCGCTCATTATTTTATTCTCCTTTGGAATTTCAATAGTACGTAATTAATCAATACACTATCTTCTGCTAATCGTCATTTTCTGAAAGCAGATCTACTAGAAATTCTAAATGTGTCATTAATATCATGATGTTATCTACGTTATCAAAGAGATTTAACTCTTCTGATAACTCTGGATATTCAGTTAAAAATTGCTCAATATTATTATTTTCTAATAGCTTTAACGCAGATTCTGCTCGTTCAGTGCTTGTTAAGAATGCGTAATTAAAGCTGATGTATTTCTTATTAGCTGTAATTCCTTTAATTCTTCTAAATGAAGAATAAGAGCTATATAAAGAAATTTCATCATCCAGTTTTAAATGTTCAAGTGGTCTTGTATTTATAGAATAAAGAGTTTGATTTAAAAAATATTTCTTTAAATCATTTAGTAACACTTTGGTAGTTCTGTTTTGTGGATCTTTATATTCGATTGTAAGGCAATCTTGTTTATTCTCAAGAAATCTTAGGTTTGAGTAAAGATAAACTAGATTGCGTAAATTGTGAATTATGTTTGAGTTTAATTTATTCATTTTATTTAGTCCTATTAATGTTAGTGTTATTTAAGTTAAATGATATATTATAATAATATATTATTGATCTTATTTCAATATGGCGTGTATAATAAGCAATATTGAAATATCTGAGATATTTATTTTATATTGTATTTACTAAACATAAATTCCAATCTATTATAATCGTCTTCAAAGATATTTATTCTCTATTTAAAACCAAAGTTATCATCAACGTTATGTAGTGATATTAACACAATTCCATATTCCTGAATAATGTGAATATCTTTATAAATAAATATAGTATTACTATTGTCTAATAAAATATTATTTAGATTTTTGATATCATCTAATGACTCTATTTTATATGTTTTTATATTTGCAATACCTCCATTGACAAATTCATCTAAATTTAACATAAACTCAATAATGATTGATTCTGAAAAATAAAGTATTATCTAATCGTTTAGCTGAAATATGTTATTCATTCTCGTTACCTAAAAATTGATTGCTTAGCCATTTATCCACAGATTCTTTTGTCTAATATACTTTCCCTCCTATTTTTGATGGCTTAGGAAATGCCCTAGAAGACATATACCTATAGACTGTTGCTATTGATAATTTCGTGTATTTTAGTAAATCAACCAACGACATAGTTTCATTCTCCATATTTTTCACCTTTTATAAATTGTTGTTTATTTAATTAATTCAAAGTTTATTGATAATCACTGAGATAATAGTAATATCGCTAATTAGCTCAATTGAACAATAAAATTTCGATGTTAAACAAATTTGTATCAATCTAGATATTTAAGCGTTAATATTTTCTGATTATTTTTAATTAAATAATTCACAACAAATATTATTTGTTGAAAAATATTTTATTATTTCTTATTGTCTTGAACAGATATAGTATAATCCAATTCGCTTATTAAATAATATATGAGGATATATCCGTGACAACAAAACCAAAAAAAACTGCTAAAAGCTCCACCACAAAACAAAAGAGGCCTAGATTTGCCAGCGACAAGAACTTCTTGAATAATCTCGTATCTATCCTCGAAAAAGGGGCTATATCTAAGGAGAATCTTGCGAAGGAGTTAAAGGTAGAAAATGTAAACAGCTTGACGGAAAAAGTGTTTTTGGCGGCTGTTATGGAAGTTGGGAATGCCGAATTTATGAAAAATCTTATAATTGCTCCAGTTGATAAACAGAAAAATCTACAATATATTGCAGATAAAGGGTTACTTATACCGAAAAAGAAATTTGAAGGGAAAAATATTGCAGATAAACAATGGTATACAATAGAATTTGTAGAAAAGGACGAGAATGATAAGAAGTTTACTACAATTATTCTTAATCCTACCGACAAAGAAAAAGAAGAGGATAATGATAAATAAATTATCTTACTAAGAAGGAATTAATGCTTCAATAACGGAGGATTATTATGGACACAATATTTGGACTCATAATAATTATCGGTTTTGTTCTCTATGTTGCTTTCTGCATATACACAAACAATTTACCAGGTGCTCCTTCTTCAAAACGATCTTCAACTAATTCTGGTAAGGAAGCAGTTGAAGAGGCAGACGAGGTATATAAAACAGTTAGCACTCTAAGAAAACTGAATAAAATGTGATGCTCAAAAATTGATTGTAAAATTCATTACTTCATTATCTGATAAGTTATAATCATCCCTGCCCTAATTAAAAATTCTGCTCGGATTCCTTTTAGCGGATACATGGCCCGTCAGGATACTATTAGTAATTCCAAGGCTACTTTACGGATTTTTTTATCCTATAAAAACGTCAATTAACAGCAGTGCAAATTTATTTATATGATATCATCAGCTTCGATTGATATCCAGAGCACTAAGACCAGGCAAAACAATACCAGATAAACAAAACTTTCCTGTCGCCTTCCGTAACACCACAAATATTCCAAAGAACAGCATTAGAAAAGCATCAGAACCAGTCTATTCTAATGCTTTCCATTCAAGGCAGATATCTTTTGTATCCATTATGACAACTTGCCGTAGAGAGCCATTTCCAGCGTGATTTTGCCATCTTTTACGATGGGTCTTATGTAAAACCGCTACTATTCCTCCCAAGAGAATTTAATTTTGTGATAGTCGGAACTTGAGTCCCAAGGCAGTTTTGCTTCAGGATAATCAATTAAATTGACTACTTCCTGAATTGTTCCTAGGGAAAATCCACTGTAGTGTTTCTTCCCTATAGATTGTGGTGCATGACCAAATAACTGATCAATTTTTTCAGTGATGATGTGTGTAGGATTATCGTTAAGAACCTTTTGCACTGTGTGTCTGAAACAAATCAGAGATTTTGTGCCTGTATTTGTATCCACATGTTTTATACCGCATTTGGTAAGATACGATTTTTTATTCTCTTTCTCGCTATCTTCATTAAAAAAGGCCGTAACCTTTTTTCCATGCTTCACAAATTGTCCTTTGGGAGTCAGCTTTGAAAGATCGGGAAACAATTTTGTTGCGCCACAATTTTCAAGATGTCGGACATAATCCAGAAAACCCAACGAAAGAACCTTATTATGCAGGGGAATCAATCTCACTGAATTTTCATTTTTAACCCTGGTCTTTTTTTGGTCACCGGCTGCTTCCTTTTGAGTATCAATTTTTAAGCACCAAATGCCCTCCTGCTCAATAATTTGGTGGACAAAGGGCTGTGCCACCTCTTCCAACCTGGTCCCGTGATATAGCATCAAAATAGGAATCCAGTATCGCCATGCAAAATTCATTGGAAACTTTTTTGATACAAACAACTCAGTACTGAAAAACATCTCAAGTTCAGGATTTGTGAATGCCTCTCTTTTTACGGCATCTCTGACTTTGACTTTTAGATCAGTAAAATAATTACGAGATATGAAACCTTGTCGTGGCTCTGCGGCAAAATTCATAACACTGGTTAGCAATGTGCATAGATCATTATAGGTCCTATCCCTTATATAATTTTCAGCAGGAATATCGCCCTTCCTCTCCATTCTAACCAAATCTGAGATGGTATGGTCCTTGTATATATTTTTTTTCCTGTTGCTTGGTAATTTTCTTACAATTTTTTCAAAGGCTTCCGCATCATCAGCCGTCAACTGATTAATATAAACGGTATCGCTATTTTTTATGTATTGTAAAATCTCATGCAATGAATTGAGATGCTGTGTTTCACCTCGAAAGGTAATATCACCCCAATCTTGCTTCTTAATTTTCTTTTCAATATACAGATCTATCAGTTCCTGAAAAGTTACAGAAGCCTTATGAGCATCAGAAGATGGCAATGGGATTTCTTTCTGTTCTTTTCCTGCCTCAATGCTGGACTCATTTTTGTTAACATCAAGACGAATGGAACCCTCTTTGATTCCCTTGACCAATTGTCTTCGATCAAAATAGAGATCAGCAAGCATCTCGGCCACTTTCAGACAAAACGGCTCATATTCTTCAGCCGATACATCAAGTGAATTTTCTGCAATTATTTTATCAGAATATTGTTTGACTGAGTCAATTTTAGATAATCTCCCACCACCATCTCTCTTCCAGAGGATATCTCTGATTACGTTTTTTCCTAATTCAACACCGCCATAGTAGGCAACCAATTCCTCTTCCGTCTCGCCATCATCAGCCGTATATTCCAATGGTAACGATTTCAATTCAAGGAAGTAGTCCGCATCCTCTTCAGCCTTGAATTCAGGGTAGTCGTCAACAACATCTGGATAGACCCCATGCAGAAACAGATGCTCCTTATAGGCAACGAAAAGATCCGCAGCCATTTTATCCAATAATTTCTTGGTGGCGTACCAGTCCATTTTGTATTTCCTTACCAGTCTGAAAATCTTATCTATTTTAATTTTTACAATCCGAGACAGACGAACCGCATGATCTTTGTTCTTGGTCCGTAAGGACCGTTTATATTCATGCTTATGGATATAAGACCGAATTTCCATAGGAAAGACAATCCTAAAATAAAAAACACCGTAGCAATTTTGTTGTAGGTAGGACGGCAGACGCATAGCTCAATCTCCACGACAGAATGTACAAGTGAATGTACAAGTGGGTAGCTATGCGAAAGGAAGGCCAAAACGCAAAAACCCACTAACTCATAAGAATTAGTGGGTTATATGTAAAATGCCCTAGATGAACTAGAAACATATTTTGTGCTGGTGGCGATGCAGGGAATTGAACCCCGGACACTACGGATATGAGCCGTATGCTCTAACCATCTGAGCTACATCGCCAAAAAGCAAGGTGCAGATAAATACATCATACAATCTTGGCTGTCAATACAATTTTTCCGTATATTCCGCCAAATTCAACGCAAGAAAGGACCCCCGCGAAGGAGCCCTTTCTCGTTACTGCTCTTCCAATCCAGATTCGAGCAAGGAAGAATGGATTACATCATTCCGCCCATTCCACCCATTCCGCCCATTCCGCCCATCGGAGGAGCACCGGCGCCGGTGTTCTCTTCAGGATGGTCGGCGATAACGCACTCGGTAGTCAGAAGCATGCCGGAAACAGAGGCGGCATTCTGCAAGGCGGTACGGGTAACCTTGGCAGGATCGATGACACCTGCTTCGATAAGGTCTTCATACTGCTCGGTGGCAGCATTGAAACCGTTGGCGCCTTTCAGGCCTTTGACATGCTCGACGATGACGGAACCCTCACGGCCTGCATTATTGGCGATCTGACGAATGGGCTCCTCAAGGGCGCGCAACAGGATATTCTTGCCAAGGTTCTGCTCACCGATCAAGGAAAGCTTCTGCAGAGCGTCAAGACAACGGATATAGGCTACGCCGCCGCCAGGAACAACTCCTTCCTCAACAGCTGCACGGGTTGCATTCAAGGCATCTTCAACACGGGCCTTCTTCTCTTTCATCTCGATCTCTGTGGCAGCGCCGACATTGATCACAGCAACGCCGCCAATCAGTTTGGCAAGACGCTCCTGAAGTTTCTCACGGTCATAATCGGAGGTGGTGTCTTCAATCTGGGTGCGGATCTGTTTAACCCGTCCTGCCAGTTTATCCTTGCTGCCGGCGCCATCGATGATGGTGGTGTTGTCCTTATCGACAACGATCCTCTTGGCAGTGCCAAGGTCATTGACGGTGACGTTTTCCAGTTTGATACCGAGATCTTCGGTAATGACCTGGCCACCGGTCAGAACGGCGATATCCTCAAGCATTGCCTTGCGGCGGTCACCGAAGCCCGGAGCCTTGACAGCGGCAACGTTCAGGGTGCCGCGCAATTTATTAACAACCAGGGTTGCCAGCGCCTCACCGTCCACATCCTCAGCAATGATGAAAAGGCCTTTGCCCATCTTGGCTACGGATTCGAGCACGGGCAGAAGATCCTTCATGCTGGAAACTTTTTTCTCAACGAGAAGCAGGTAGGGATCGTCCATGCTGACTTCCATACGATCCGGGTCGGTGACAAAATACGGGGAGAGATATCCACGGTCGAACTGCATACCCTCGACAACATCCAGGGTGGTGTCCATTGATTTTGCTTCTTCGACGGTGATAACGCCTTCCTTACCGACCTTGTCCATGGCCTCGGCAATAATATTACCGATGGTCTCGTCGCTGTTGGCGGAGATGGTGCCGACCTGAGCAATCTCTTTCTGCTCTTTTGTGGGGGTTGCGATCTTGACAAGCTCTGCCACAACGCACTCAACGCCCTTGTCGATTCCGCGTTTGATCTCCATTGGATTTCCACCGGCAGCGACCAGCTTGACGCCTTCGGTATAGATGGCCTGGGCAAGGACGGTGGCGGTTGTGGTGCCGTCACCGGCAACATCGGAGGTCTTGGAGGCAACCTCACGGACCATCTGAGCGCCCATATTCTCGAATTTACATTTCAACTCAATCTCTTTGGCAACAGTAACGCCATCTTTCGTGATGGTGGGAGCGCCGAAGGATTTCTCAATCAGAACATTCCGTCCCTTGGGACCGAGAGTCACTTTTACCGCATCCGCAAGGGTGTTGACGCCGGTGAGAATGGACTCACGGGCTTTTACTCCGTACTTAATATCTTTTGCTGCCATTATCTTAATCTCCTTGTATAAATCTCACCCGCTGTGGAGCAAGCAGAAATGTTAGTCTACGATTCTGTTATTCAATAATTCCCAGAATATCATCTTCCCGCATGATGAGGAAATCATCACCGTCGAGCTTAACATCCGTACCGCCATATTTGGAAAAGAGCACACGGTCACCCTTCTTTACCTGCAAAGCAACGCGCTCGCCTTTATCGTTTAATTTGCCAAGACCAACAGCAAAAACTTCGCCCTCTGCTGGCTTCTCTTTGGCACTGTCAGGAATTATGATTCCACCTGCAGTTTTTTCTTCTTCCTTCAGTCTTTTGACAAGAAGACGATCATTTAATGGACGAATTTTCATTACTTCCTCCTCTGAAACATGTGTATTAATCTAAAAATAGAAGACCACCATGACTGAACGGTGGCGGCCTCCTGTCTAGTTATTACCCGACATTGTGGGCACCCATCGAACAGGGCAGAATATAGGATTGCTTTACAATAAATCAAGGGGCGGATACAAAAAAATGCACCCGCCCCCTCTCGCTGTATAATACCTTGGAACTAAATTATTTTTTCAACTTCAGGCTGCCCTTGAAACCACTTATCCGACCCGTGTTGTCCACGTGAAAGGGTCCTCTTTCCGGCCATACTGAATCCCCTGCAGCTCCTCGAAAAGCCTCTGCGATAACTCTCCGGTTTGTCCATTATTAATGACGTATTTCTGCCCCTTGTAGAACAGTTCCCCGACAGGGGAAATCACCGCCGCTGTCCCGGTTCCGAAGACCTCCTGCAGGCTGCCGTCCTGACTGGCCGACACCACCTCGTCGATGGAGACCCGCCGTTCTTCCATCGATATTCCCCAGTGCTGAACCATTTTTATCACTGAATCCCTGGTGATACCGCCAAGAATCGATCCATGCAGGGGCGGCGTGATGACCGTATCCTTGATCCGGAAAAAAATATTGCTGGTCCCGACCTCTTCCACATATTTCCGTTCGCAGGCGTCCAGCCAGAGGACCTGGGTGTAGCCGGCCTCCTTCGCCTCCTGCGAGGCCAGAAGGGAAGCGGCATAGTTGCCGGCGGTCTTCACGTTCCCGACACCACCCTCCACGGCCCGGACATATTTATCGGTTATATAGATCTTGGTGGGATTGAATCCTTCCGGATAATACGCGCCCACCGGGCTCATGATGATATAGAAGTAGTAGAGCGAAGACGGTTTTACGCCCAGAGTGGGTTCCATGGCGATCATGGTGGGACGGATATAGAGCGTTGCCCCGTCTCCGTCCGGGATCCAGTCGCGTTCGAGATAGACAAGGGCTTTCAATGATTTGAAGACCTTGTCAACCGGAAGGCGCGGCATGCATAAACGCAAGGCCGAGTTGTTCATCCGTTCGAAATTGTCCCGTGGGCGGAAGAGAAGGATCTGGCCGTCCTTGCCTTTATAGGCCTTCATTCCTTCAAATATCGCCTGGCCATAATGAAAGACCATGGCGGCGGGATCGACCTGAAACTGATGATACGGACAGATTTCCGCGTCATGCCAGCCATTTTCCTTATCCCATTTCATCAGAAACATGTGATCTGTGAAATGTTTTCCAAAACCGAGATCTTCAAGCGCCGGTTTCTTCTTTTTCTGATCCGCTCCTGCCTTTGTCAGTCTGACATCCAGATTTTCCCACATTTCTCCCAGTCTCCCTTGACGAGCACTTTGTTCTCTCTTGTCTGCACCGGCTGGATTTTCCTCTGCCGTTGAGTAACCGCGGCACAGAGGCATTCCTCACCGCCGAGGGACGCAGGATACCCCAACTGTCCAAATGTTTGCAACTTCAATTCCACTTTTTCCGACTTTCCGCCCGGGGACGGCCACCCCTTGTCAACCGCCGTCCTTGACTCTCTGCAGCCAAATTGACATAGTTTATACGAAAGCCTCGTTTTGATGCCGGCCGTGCCATGCTGAAATGACGGGCCTTCATGGTTCGCCCAGGCTGGTCATTCCGGTCCAGCCTTGCTGGTTTTCATGAAAGCCTCGTTTTGATGCCGGCCGTGCCATACTGAAATGACGAGCCTTCATGGTTCGCCCAGGCTGGTCATTCCGGTCCAGCCTTGCTGGTTAGAGAAGAGATTGCGATCCGGTTCCGCGAAAGCTTTACAGCCAAGGGGAGGGAAAGATGGAATTCCTGAAAGATCTGGGCCTCAAAAAAAACATGCCGGGCGTCTCCACGGGCACGCGTTGGACAACGCATAAAAACGGCAAAAAATCAACCATCTGCTCTCCCATCGACGGGCAGGTCATCGCCCATGTCCAACAGGCCGAGCCGGAGGATTACGAGCATGTCATCGAAACGGCGCAAAAGGCCTTCGCCGTCTGGCGATCCATGCCCGCCCCGCAGCGGGGCAGCATTCTCAGGAAGATAGGCGACCGTTTCCGCGCCTGCAAGGGACCACTCGGTTCGCTTATCACCTGCGAAACCGGCAAACCCATCCAGGAGGGTCTAGGCGAGGTCCAGGAGTTCATCGACATCTGCGATTTCAGCGCCGGCCAATCCCGGATGCTCTATGGGATGACCACCGTCTCTGAAAGGCCGAATCACCGGTTATTCGAGCAGTATCACCCCTTAGGCATCATAGGCATCATCACCGCCTTCAACTTCCCGCTGGCGGTCTGGGGCTGGAACGCCATGATCGGGGCGGTATGCGGCGATGTCTGCGTCTGGAAGCCATCGTCCAGGACCCCTGTTACCGCCATTGCCGCCCAGAAGATTATCGCCGGAGTCCTGGAAGAAAACAGCCTGCCCGAGGGGATATTTTCGCTGCTTGCAGGCGGCAGGGATACGATAGGGGAAAGGCTTCTTAACGACAGACGGGTTCCGCTGATCTCCTTCACCGGCTCCGTTGCCGCAGGGCGTCATGCGGCAACCTCGGTTGCGTCGCGGCTGGGCCGGTCGATTCTGGAACTGGGGGGCAACAACGCGATCATCATCACCGAACATGCGGACCTGAGCCTGGCCATCCCGGCCGTGGTCTTCGGGGCCGTCGGCACCGCAGGCCAACGCTGCACGACCACCCGCCGCCTGATCGTCCACCAGTCCCTTTTCGCCACGGTCACGAAACTGCTGATCCGGGCCTATAAAAGCATCCAGGTCGGGAATCCGATGTCGGCCACCAGCCACATGGGGCCGCTGATCGACCGCGCCGCCGTCAAATCCTATCTGCGGGCCCTTGCAGCCATTGAAAAACAGGGCGGAACCATCCTGTACGGCGGCAAGGTTCTGGAAGGCCAGGCCTATGACGCCTCGCGCTGTTATGTCCAGCCAACCCTGGCCGAGGTTGAAAATCATTTTCCCATTGTCCAGGAGGAGACCTTCGCCCCCA